>Ga0116229_10004812_pt1 | contig 22114 bp, 17 predicted proteins | sample S1TSphgellanicum_3_FD_87313 | JGI IMG/M metagenome (GOLD analysis project Ga0116229, IMG submission 87313) | Host-associated microbial communities from peat moss isolated from Minnesota, USA - S1T2_Fc - Sphagnum magellanicum MG | ecosystem: Host-associated > Plants > Peat moss > Unclassified...
CCAACCCCCTCCCCCCCCCCCAATCCTGGCTTTCAACTTCCTATTTAGCCAGTAAGTTGCCCAGGTATCACAGCTGCCCAAATTTCAATGTTTCTCTTGCTAATTTTGAGATTAGCCAAAGTGGCAGATTTAGTGAAATTTTGGGTACAAGCTAAATATGAAAGTAAATTAAAAAAAACCATCATTCTATATTTTTGGCTACCTACTTGAACCATGTATAGAAATCTGGTGATTTTTCTAAAAAAATGTTCCAGTTCTGACTACTGAAAAGCTCAAAAAGCACTTGATTATAGCAGTTTTAAAGTTTTAATATAGCTTTTTGGCTATATATATAGCCAGCAAAAAAAAGGTTGTGCAGCAGCCCAATCAGATGGTATGTTTCTTTTGTCAAATTTTTTGATGTAGCCAAAATGGCGATGATCCAGAGGAAAGAATTTGGCTACAAGCTAATAAGTATGAAACTAAAAATTTCAAAACATCCTTCTATATTTTTGGCTACCTACTTGAAGTTTGAAGCCATGTATAGAAATCTGGTGATTTTTCTTTAAATTTTTTTCCAATTTTGGCTATTGAAAATCTGAAAAAAGCACTTGATTAGAGCTCTTTTAAGTTTGAAATATTTCTTTTTGGCTATATAGAGCCAGCAAAAAACAAGAAGGTTGTGCAGCAGCAGCAGCAGCCCAATCAGTTGTACGGCGTACGGAATCGGCCCTTGTTGCGGCCCGGGTATCACAGCGGCTGCCCAATCAGACCAGACAAAGAGGCCCTTGTGGTTATCCCAGCTGCCCAATCGGACGGTGCATAGAAGCGGCCCTTGTTTTGAGGCCGGTCTGAAGCGACATCGGCCAGGGCCGACGGCTGTGCCGTATAGTTAGCCGGTCAGATGGGGCAACGGCGCGTCGCTTGTCTCTCCGCAGACTAAAGAGAGACTCACAGTGCGCCAGAGATACCTACGAGAGAGCGAAAAAGTAGGACTAGGTACGAAGGTAGCTATCTAGACCTTGGCCAACGGTATGTACCTAGTACCTAGTACCTACCTACCTACCTATTGTGAGCTCTACCTATCTAGCTGCCAACCGACGATAGACGGTCACTCAGTTTTGGAGCTGTTGTTACACAGCCTGGAAATCCATGTCTTATTACATGGGATTTCTTTTCCTTTTCCAGATTCCCATTTCTTTGTCTACTAGTATAACTGTCACTGCGGTCCGCATTACTAGTTCTTGGCGTGACCTAGTCATCTTTTACGCATGATCCCGCGTCTTTCCTGTAGGTTGTTGTTGGGCTCTTTGTGAAACCCCCCCTCCACACCCCCACACCAGCCTTTAAAAAAAAAAAAAATTTACTGGCGAAATTTCGCCAAAAAGCGAAATTTAGAAATTAAAAATCGAGAAAAAGAAATGATTTTTTTAAGGCTTTCAGTCGCCAGAAGTGAGAAAAAAAAAGAGAAAAAGGTTTAAAAATTGCCGAATGCATATATTTAGTTTTTCTTTGTGTAGCCAGAAATATAGAAAGACGATTAAAGATTTTTGTACTTTATTTCTGAGTTATAGCCAGATTTGGCTAAATATTCATATGGACTATCGCCACTTTTTAGCTACAAACAAAAAATTCCTGAGAAAGCAAGCACCGCGCCCCTTCCACCCCGCAGCCCGCCTCCCACGCATCAAATGGATCTTGGCGTGACTCCATCACAAAGCGAGCGAGCGGGTGGCTGGCGGACCCCGCCAAATTAACCGGGGCTGGGTCGTAGGTGGACTACGACACCCACTACCTCGACAGCACAGCACAGTTGTGGACCCACTTAAGTCTCCTTTTTCGCCAAAGTCCAGTATCAAAATAATTCACTTTGAGCGGTGTGAAGTGGGCGAGGGAGGGAGGGAGGGGACTTTCTCTTGTTCACCTTCTTCTCATTAATCATCACACTATTTATCATTATTATACGTATATTATTCTACGTATTATTATTATTCTTATTATTCTTATAATTATTTCTAGTCCAGCCCACCTTGCCCACTTTATTATACTGGGTCCGCCACTTTGCATTGGGTGATTTGTACGGTGTCTTTTTTTTTCCCCTTTTTCTTTCTTCCTTTTCTGTAGCTGAGCCTGTGGGTGATGTAATGCAAATTTATTTTTTGGGGCCAATAATAATAATAATAATAATAATAATAATAGCTGGTTTGAATATTCATAAGTTGTCTTTGTTACCAAATTAATAATTAATTAATTAGTTAATTAATTAAATTTCCCCCATAAGTTGTGAATATGGAAACCCAATGTTAGGGTTATTATTATTATTATAGCTTCAACATAGAAAGTGGGCCTTTTCCTCAGCTTGAATAATTGATTGAGTGCTATTCTCTGGTGCTTTTTAGATGGGAAGTAATTTTTTTAATAATAAAATTATTATTATTATTATTATTTCCTGGGGCTCTGCCCAGAGGGAAAAAGACTTGGTATCAATGTAAGATTATTCTAGGATTTAAATTTTTTTTTTTTTGGGCTTGAGCTTGGAACCACCATGTGACTCACAACTGAATAGGTAGGTACCTACCACTTATAGCTGTAAAATAATAACCATATCATGGGCATTATTATTACTAGAGGAGCTGCTGTTATTTGATTTTCTCTCTCTCTTTCTCTTTTGAAGATTTGACATCCAAAATAAATAATGATAACAAGAGGCATCATCCATTAGGGCAATGAGCTGCTTGTTTTTATTTATTTATATTTATTTATTATTTATTTATTTTCCTCTCTCTTCTGAAAATTGGATACTCAAAGTAAATAACGAGAAACCCCCCAAAAAAAACGAAAAAAAGCACGTGTCAACAAAAAGCACGCAAGCCAACAGTTTCCCATGTGAAAAAGGGGTAAGAATAAGTAGACCTAAAATTGGTCCTTTACAGAGACCTGTCCTGCCCTCCCTTGGTCTGCCCGCTGCCCGGATGCTCCACATGTGCCATAAGTGGGGTAGTAGTAGTAGTAGTAGTCCTTTCATATGATGATTACCCATGTCCCATTTTTTCATGTCAGCCCAACATCCTTTCCATTGTAGTTAAGTTAGTTACCTACTTCCCTATTGAACTTTGCAAAATTGGCATCCCCTTTTCCCCCATAAACCCTTTCCATGCAATGTGTACTCATAAATCAATCATCCCTTTTGTGTGCATGCATGCCTTATAATATTAGGTAGCTACCTAATTTAGCTTTCCATTCATCCTTTTTAAAAATTTCATCCATCCAATGGATTGAACCAATTACTTTACGACAACCTCCATTGAACCAATTACTTACAACAACCTCCATTGAACCAATTGCCCTAGTAGTAGTAGTAGTAGTAGTAGTAGTAGAAGAAGAAGAAGAAGAAGGGGTAGCATCATCACAACATGTAGCTATGTGGAAGAATGAATCAAGTTTGAAGATTCTTCCATTTTGAAAATAAAATAAACTATTAAAAAAAATCCTAATAATTCTTCAGTTTTTTTCTTCACCGAAATATTTTTTCTTTTGATATATTTATTTTTATTTTGAAAATTTCAGTATTCCTAAAAAAATAGAATATAATTTGTACCCCAGGCGCCGCCGCAACCACAGTGGTACTACTATGGTAGCATCATCCCCATTGGATTTTTATTTATTTATATTGGCGTCACCAAATTTCTATATGAAAAATGTGATTTCAACCTATATGAATGATTTTTCATGGAAAGAAATGGCCCAAATTTGCCAGATTTTGATGATTTTTTTTACTCCAAATTGCCAAATTAAAAATTAGAATTTCCCCTACTTTGGTATATACTATGTAGCCAAATTTGGCTAAACTATTTTTTGGATGATGCCCATTTTAGCTACATCACAAAATCCTTTTTAAGAAAAAAAAACTCTGAGATTCTGATTCCTGAATAAATGAATGGATTCCCATGGGCCTGGAGACAGGTACCTAGTACCTAGTACCTACCTACCTACCTACCTACCTAGTACCTACCTAGTTGTAAGTTGGGGGAATTCTTTTCCGAGGTTTGCTCTTTCCCAACTAACTAACTCTTGCTTTTTCTTTTTCTTTTTTCTTCTTTTGGTGGCATTCTAATAAGAATTGGCATTCTTTCTTTCTTGCTTGCTTGCTCTTCCTGCTCTTCTTTCTTTCTTTCGTTCTTTCTTTTCATTTCGTGTAAGTATTCGGTGCACACCAGGAACGTAGAGCTACGTTGTACACACACATGAACGCGGGCGCGCTTGCTTACTTGCTTTCTTTGTTGAATCCTCTTGACTCGGGCAAGCTTTGTAGCTTTGATTGATCGTCTGCTGCTCTGCAGTGCAGTGCAGTGCAGTGCAGTCGTCGATGAGGAAGAAGAGCCCAGTCCACTCCACTCCAGTCCAAAAGCATCATACATTTCCAACTAAAATAGGTACACAACACGAGAGTAAGCGGAGTTTAAAGCTGGCAGTTTATTGTTTGCATTCGTGTTTCACCTGCTGGCGTTATTGTTCTCCCCTTCCTTGATTTGTTTATTCACTTGTACAGTTGTGAGAGAGACTACATTCTGCTGGCACATGGTTGGTGCTCTTTGGGTTGAACAGTTTGGAGACTTGTTTTGTGGATTCTTTGTTTCCCCCCCCCTTTCTGTTTCCCTCTAGGAGTTAGAAAGTGTTGTGGGTTTCTTGCTTGCTTGCTAGTTTGTTTTGTTTTGGTTTGGTTTGGACTTATTTTGGGGGGGAGGGGTGGGGTTGTTTGATTTTGTTTGCGCTTTCCGGAGCTTTCGTAACTTCTTTTTTGTGGATTCACAGGTTCAACGAGGTCTGTCTATATAGAGCTGGACTGTGGACAGAATGCGAGTGTGGTCTTTCTGTTGTTGATGTCGCGGAAGCCGTGAGACTGAGTTGGAGATCAGGGCCAGGAACGTGAGATTGCTGCTTCTGGTGAGAGGAATTGGGAGTTGGGTAGGTGGGATCTTCTCCAGGCTTGTTGAAAGGGTGCCAGGAACTAACTGCGGGGGCGCGGGATTCCACCCAGCAGCACCCCGGGACTGATGGACGACTTGAGAAGAGCGGCATTTTGCGTTCTCCGCATGATTCCTCTAGCGATTGCCACCCAGTTCTCCATTCTGAGATCCGTTTGAAAATCCGCGTGAACTTATTAGATGCTTGAGAATTTGGGCTTGCCACTTCTCTTTGCTCCCATTCCCTGATGGTGCCGTCGACTGCAGCAGGACCCATGTCTTCAGAGACCTTCAGCAGCAGCAAAAAAGTACTGAAGGTGGAGATGTGGCTGTTAGGAGAATCAGTAAGATCCGTCTAAGGGAGAAGTATTCTTTAGGATTTGGAAAGGACAAGACTTGTGTGTCTCTGAGCCCGTCATCCACCCGCGGGAATTTGAGAGAGAGAGAGAGAGAGAGAGAGAGAGAGAGAGAGAGAGAGAGTCCTACTTGGGACACTGGGGACTCAACAAGAAAGAAATGGGTCAGTGGGATTCAACAGGCCCAGGGCCAGATGTAGTAGTAGTAGGATCAGCCATGGGGATGGGAGGAGGGGGAAGAGATGTGACTAATGTGGTTCTTAGCCCACTGACAAAAGGCACCATGAGCCCTAAGAAGCGGTTTCCAAATCCCAAATGTGGGGAGGAGATCAATGACCCATTCAAGATTTACCAGTATCTCACAGCTGACCAGCTTGAGGGGGGCAAGGAGAGTGCGGTGGGGATGGTGGACAGTAGTGATGTATGCTTGCTTAAAGTTTCCCACCACAACACCAACAGCAAGCTGCAAGGAATGGAGCAGGCAGGTTTTGTAAGCGATTTAGGTCATTTCTTGGTTCGCAACTCGTCAGTTGTCTCTCAAATGTTCAGCAAAAAGAGGAGCTATCTGCAGTCAAGCTTCTATGTTTTTGCCCTTCTGGTGCTCACTTTCCTGTTCGTGAAGATCACATCGGTTGGGTTACTAAGAGTGGAGTCTCAGAACTATTCGGCTACTAAGGTGGGATTCATCTCCTCCTCCTGCCTTTCTTTTCTACTTCATAGTCCTCTACAGTATTCTTATCAGTGATTGCAATGTCTTCATGTAAGTACTTGTTCAGGCCAAAGAGATAAGTGAGCAAGGATTTAGTCTCAGTTTTGTGAGGGACCTTAACCCCCCTGCCCCACCCTCCTCCTTCCTTCTTCCCAAAACCCTGAAAAAGTCTTCTGTGAAGCCGGGAAGCTGGGAAGCTGTGGTGGGCAAGGAAGCTAGGTTTCCCCAATTCACGAGGTTTCACTAAACATTAGCAATATCTGTTGTTGCATTACAAGCATAAGCTGGGAGAAAGAGTTTTTTTATCAGTTTTTAAATTTTTTTCAGTTGCAACTTTTGATTTGTTTTATTAGGTACTGGAAGAGAGGCTGGTTCTTCAAGCGGTGAAGGTCGAGTCCAGTGAGGCACACAAAGAGTTTGTAACGCAAGTATTCAAGGATGGTTCAATATTGGTACTATCATCTGACGAACACAATGAGCATGGTGAAGGTTATCAGAAGGTAAAACCAGTCCATAAGTTCATCACATGCTGTTGCTTCTTTGCACCTGCTGTGCTTTTGTAGCTTGTTTACAGCTGGGTCTAGGTCTTGGTATGCCATGTTCATGATGTTCAATGGCAAACAAATAGGGTTTTATCTTTGGCTGATCTCTGATTCATCACCTGATGTGCAAACCAAAAGTCTTGAATGGTTTCTGAATTCATAGTCAAGTGGCTCTTGCAACTCCCTCCCTACTCCTCCCATGTACAAACACATAAGTGGATCCTGCCAACAACATGGGCATGCCAACAGGAGTCTTCCATGATGATCATTGATTTGTTAATTTTGACTTTTGCTTTGACATTAACTTCTGCACCAGGGTTGAGCAGCTGCTTATGGTCCGAGGAATTATGTATTCACTGTCATGTGCATCTTATGCAGACTGCTGTGTTTGAGACAAGTGAACTGTGGGCAAAGCCAATGAGTCAAAATCTTGAGCAGTGTGTAGTTCGGAGCAAAGCCAACAGCCGTAAGTGTTATTTATCAAATTTTGCAAATCAGTGGTTGTCTGTCTTTTCAACAAATTTGATAAACTTGCACTTGAAAGCAGATTCCATCAAGGTCTGCTCTGTCTGAATTGTTTCGGTCTTTTCCTGCAGGTCCTGAAAATGGTACAAATGGGTACCTTTTAGTCAATGCCAATGGTGGCCTAAATCAAATGCGAGCAGGGGTTCGTAGATATTCAAACTCCATCTTGTCACTTGGGGCGGCACATCTAGGTTATGGTCAAGATTGCATTTCCAGTCGTCATAGGCCTTCATCTTTCTTTCTGTGTATGGGTGTTAGTAGGAGAAGTTGCAGCAGCCATGAGAATTTTTTTTATGATGAACTGACAAGTAGTCCACCAGAGATGCATGTGAGATGAGTGCAAAATCATCTGTTGATAGATCTTTCAAAATGGTTGCGAATATGGATTGCAGTCAAGCCTTGTGGTAGGATAGCTAACCAAGGTCAACTTTTCGTTATCCTGTTTGGTAACCATTGAGTTGTGGTTTTCAGATTTGTGATATGGTTGCGGTGGCAAAGCTGATGAACGCTACACTCGTGGTTCCAACTCTTGATCACAGCTCTTTCTGGGCTGATCCCAGGTTGGCCCATAGTCAGCTGCACGATATGTCCAAATTTCAGTTCAGGGAGTTTGGATAAATCAAAATGATTTTGTTTGTTATTGTTGGTAAACAAAGGGTTATGACACACACCACCAAACTATATTTTCCCTTGAATGGAAGAAGCTGAAAGTTGATTTCTGGTTACAGTGAGTTTGGAGATATTTTTGATGTGCATCATTTTGTGGAGTCACTGCGGGAGGATGTCCATGTTGTGGAGGAGGTTCCAGCACATCTTGCTCATATCAATCCCATGATGAAGGCACCAATCTCTTGGTCTAAGGTGAAATTTCTTTTCTTTCCTTTCTTCACATGCAATGTTATTCTAAACATTATGACAAGTTGCTGGTCTCCATCCCAAATGTTTTCAGGACTTTTTGGATATAAGGAAAGTGATGGAGCTTCTGATTCCATTACATTTGAGAGATTTGGCCTGGATTTTGCAGGCACCCTATTATGAGGAATTAGTGCCATTACTGCAGCAACAGAAAGTGTTGTATTTCACACACGCTGATTCACGATTGGCAAACAACAATTTGCCAGATTTGATACAGCAATTACGGTGCCATGCCAATTACCATGCTCTCAGGTTTGCAGAACCCATTCAGACGCTAGGACGCACTCTTGTTGAGCGCCTGCAACAAGATGGCCCTTATATTGCGTTACATCTCAGGTAAATTTTTTTGTTCCCTGAGTACTCAAAAGTGGTTTTAGCAATTCTTCAAAGGGATACAAGCTTCCTTTTTTGACGATGAAGTGAATGTGCCAATCAAATGTGCAATACTAATACTTGCAAGGTTTGGGTCACAGCTCATCTTACTATGCTTAATCTAGGAGGAGTGTCTTGTGGTAGGCATTGTAACATAGGTTGACTACTCATGGTGCAGATATGAGAAAGACATGTTGGCATTCACCGGATGCGCACATGGGCTTTCTACCTCGGAAGTGGACGAACTCCGTCAAATGCGTTATGATGTCAAACACTGGAAGGAGAAGGAGATTGATGGAGAAGAAAAGCGGAAGCAAGGGGGTTGTCCACTGACCCCACTTGAAACAGGTCTTTTATTGAAGGCCCTTGGATACCCTGCAGCCACAAAGATTTACATTGTGGCCGGGGAGATCTATGGGAATGGAAGCTTGGACTCCTTAAAACACATGTTTCCTAATGTTTACTCTCACATGACATTGGCAACTGAAGATGAACTGGCTCCACTCAAGGGCTTTCAGAATCGCCTTGCAGCGTTAGACTACATAATGGCACTTGCAAGTAATGTTTTTGTGTACACCTATGATGGCAATATGGCCAAGACTGTACAAGGACATCGTCAATTTGAGGGCTACCGAAAAACAATTAGCCCTGATAGGTACTATTTTTTTCCCTCTCCTCCTTTCATGGTTTGTGTGAAGACTTTCTCAACAACAAATTCCCTAGTGGCGCATCTTGCTGAAGTGGAAGCTAATACAATTTGTATTAAAACTTTGGGTTTCCAACAATTGGTTTTTGAATTGTATCTTACTTTTGGCTGGATGTTGAAGAGGGTGTGCATGAACTAATACTAAGGGCCTGTTGTATTTGCAGAGAAAGTCTGGTGAGGCTTGTGGATGAGTATGAAACGGGCACAATACCTTGGGAAGCATTTGCAGCTGATGTAAGGAAGATTCATATGGAACGGACAGGTGCACCACATTTGCGAGAGGTTGGGGAGTCCCCCAAACTGGAAGAGAATTTTTATGCTAACCCATACCCAGGATGCATATGTGAGAAGCAGCAATATAGCCGGCGCCTATTGAATAATCCCTAAATTTTGCCCAATGGCAGCGTACAAAAGTGTTACTCTACCTACTTGTGTACTGTATTAATGGAACCTACTTTATTTAGGACAATGGTGAGCACAGGACTCTGGCAAGTTGATACTTGCTTTCAGACTTGCCCCATTATAGAGAGAGAGAGAGAGAGAGAGAGAGAGAGGGGTCCATAGCTCCATTTTGCATTAATTGCAATCTGCAGCTATGGATCCCTATGCCCCCCATTTTTTTCCAAGGGATCAACAATAAACATTCTTTTGTAGGTTGGAAATATTGCCAATAGCAAGTAGTCCTGCAATTCTCTATTTGGTTGCTTGACACTGATTAGCTACTGCACCTTGCACTCCGTATAGCTTCCTGATGACCATCATCTTTGCTGGTAATGGCATTTCCTAATATTGGAAGGGTTTGTGAATACACTTCTTCCCACTTCTATTTTTCTCCCTATTTCCCATCACCTCCATTAAACTGTACATGCAATAAAGAGTCACAATTTTACTCCACTAAGTTGCCTTCATTTTTGAGTCATATTGTCGTGTTTTTCTGCACTTTTCTGAAGAGAGAAAGAGATCACAAAGGATTATGTTCTTTTGCATGTTCTACATCTTATCCCGTTTTCATTTTCTCAAATTGAGCCACAATCAAGAGGACCTCTTCCACCTTTCAACTCCATGCCCATGTAACCCACTTCATGTCTCCTTGATTAAGCCTTCGATTCACCATCAAATCCCACTTGCTTGAAATTCATTATTTGGTTTCTACATACTGATCTCCAATTTGTGCACAAGGGACTTTTGTCCTGCAAGTTGATGCTTAGAAGCTTGACCACTTGACCCATTTAACAAGCTGCTTGGAACCAAACATATCTCAAAATCCAATCACATCTTGATGATTTACCTTTGATCCAATGTTTCAGTGTTGTTTGTTGCATTAGACCAACTTTGGTCCAGGATTTCTAGAGACCTTCCATCAAAGATCATAATGTAATCCCACTTTTCAAACATGTGTTGTCACCATGAAGATTTCTTCCCTTTAGGTCTTAAACTCTTGAGCCTATACCCTAATAGAAAATTTCCATGGCTTGTCTCTTGTTGATAGTCTTCAAACCAATAGTTTGACAATAGAACTTTGCATTGACTATTTTTTATCTAAATCACCTTGAGCCCACCACAACCAAAAAAATGACACATTTGTCTCCCAATGCATTTGAGATTTATGTGATGCGGTACCATCTCCCCTTGGCCAAATGTAATTGTTAAACATGGTTCTAGATTTAATTCAAGGTGCTTAACACAATTCCATGGACCATAGTGTTACTAGTACCATATATAGTTAGATATAAGGACCTTATTAACCATGGATAGAGACTTTGTTTTGTTAACAAACTAGTTTTTTTTTTTGGTGACAAAAGCGTAGGTAAACATTAACAAGTTCTTGAGTGATGCTAATTTCATCTCTCTCATTATTGTTTTCCAAGTTATGAGTTCATGCTATTGATTGTTGTTTCTGGTTTGTTCTCTTGGTTTGAAATTATCCTTAAGTTGTGAAAGCCCCCTTTTAATTCCAAGGTTTTGATAGTTCATTTGAATGTAATGTTTGGGTTATTGTAATTTGTGGTATTATTGCTTCAATGTCGGTAGTCCAAAGGTTCTAGAGGTTTTTGCATTAAGTAGTTAATATGGATCAGATTTTAGTTATTTCTTTTACACCCCAAGTCAATGTTTTAACTAGTGACATGTGTACTTAGTTAGAATTAATATTAGTGGCAGATAAGCACTAGTGATAGACATGAGGACTTGTAGGACTTGTTTTATCCTTTCAACAAATTATGACAAATTAGACTTTAGATTACCTTTTGAGAATTCATGCATTTATTGGGTGTTGTTCCATTATCAATTAACTAACAATCTAACAATCATCCATCTATTCTTGCATCAATTGAGTTTGGACATAAATTATATATATATATATATATATATATAGGTTTCATTCATAGTCATTATGCCCATGACTATGGATGAAAGAATTTGATCACATATTCACTATTGTATGACAAAGTGATGGTTGTCATTGTTGAAACAATATCATAGGTCTAGTGACTTGGAACAAATTCAAGGATTAAGGTTTTTGGTTCAATCTTAATCATGCCCATAGGGAGGTGCATATATAAACCATGAATATGCAATTGATTCATTTTTTAAAAATGTATATGTGCTTCAATAATTTTTTAAATATTTTTTAAAACACCATATTTGACAACAATGTACCATTTTTAATTTTTAATTTAATTTTTAAAAAATTATATTAAAAAAATTAACACAACTACACCTTCAATGGAAGAAAAAATGTCAACTTAAAAAACATTATAATCATCAACATTATCAAAACATAATGTATTGCTAAATATTTGTGTATAATTTAATTTAACAAATTGAATGTTTTGAAAAAAAAGATTGTTCATTATGATTGTCTTTTTGTATGTGAAAAATTTTAGCAATTTTTTTTCATTGTAACTAATATTTCTTAATCTTTTTATTAAATTGTAATGGTTTTACAAACTTCTACAACTTAAAAATATATTTGAATTGACGATTGAATTTTCCATATACATGTGCATCAATTTCGTAACATAATGAGAACTTAAGATGTTATCCACTTTTAATTGCATATCACCATCACAAAATCCTTTCCAAATAATTAAAAATGTGTTGTAGTGAAAACTATCAAATTGTTACAATTTTTTTGTTTATATGCCATGTAAACACCTTAATAGACAATTAAGAAAAGGGTCTTGTAAGAAATCCTTTGACTTTCAACTTTTGCTTATGTGAAAAATTCATAATTGATAGTATAAGATTTGAGATAGTTCACTCAAAATATGGAATAATTTGAAGCTCCATGTGACAACCCAAATTTGGGAGTCCATTGAAATGTTGGTAACTTGTCATCAAATAAAGTTGACATATTGTGATTTGGATGCCAACTTGGGAGTTTCCTCATCATAAAATGTTTGTGAATCAGATTTATCATTTGAACACCAAGGTTAGTGTTGCCAAGACCTTTGACATTGATTCCAAGCCTAGTAAATGATGAAATTTGGGTTTGCTTTGAGAGACCATTGGGATAATTCCATTGATTATATCAATTTCAATTTTTTTGGCACAAGTTCTTGAACCACAAATAAATAGTGAAATTATGATGTTAGGTCCACCAATCACATGTTGGTAGATACCTTAATTTGAAACTTACATTGACTTGACTTCAACAAGGGAGTGAACACTTCCATTTCCCCAAGTCTAGAGGAAATGGGCCTACCAATTTGTTTGCAACATCTCTTGTGCCAAGCCCCCACAATTTCCTAAAAAGTATTCATAACACATATAAATTCAGTATAAATATTTTTCTTATTTGTAACCATTTTATATGTGAAAATGGAAACATGCATGTTATGTTGGCAGAGTAGCCATGTGTATTGTTAGTACCATGGAACCTAAATTAGTTTGCTAGGGATAGGGAATTGGCATGCAATTGTAGTTAAACTATGAAATATACTACTTGATTGAATATATATTGTGTTTGTATTAAATTAGGTAAGGGTTTTTTTTGTGTAATTAAGACAATGTTTTATTGTTTAAAGGTGCGCAAGATGTGTGTATTCATTTGAGACAATCTTCTTGAACTTTGGTACTCAAACATTGATGTTCACCAAAGTTGTTATTGATGGGCTTGATCAAATAGATGTAGAATTTGAATATTGATAATAACAAAGTCTAAAATATGGATGGGAAGTTTCAAAAGCTTTTCAAACAAAAAGTTATGAACTAGTTGAATCTTAATCATCCTCCATATATTGTTAAAATTATTTGCAAATGAACTAATGTGAAACATGACATTTCTTATTCCATGTTGAGCATGGAGATGTGTTGTATCTCATTGATATCATATTAGATTTTAAAGAGGAGTTGGCCTTATATAATCTTGGATGGAAATATGGGAATGGATGCAACATATAATCTTTGTCACTTTTTGTTAAGGTTGTATTGAAAGGCCCAAAGGTGTGACCATATCAATGGTTTTTTCTATTGGCTTACCCTTGGTGGTTAGGATTATTGGAGTGGCATGTTTATGTTCATGTTATTCAACCTATGGTAAAAATGGTTATTTCAATAATGATGCATGGCCATTACTTTCGTATCAATCATTTAAAAAATTTGAACCATGATGGGTTATGTTTTCCAAAATTGTGTATAATAATCAATTGACAAGTTCAAAAGGCATGACAAACAATAACTTTGCCACCATTCCTTTTCAATGGCCACCTATCGTGCATGTGGCCATTGATGCATCTATTCATTTTGTGGTTCATTTTAAAAGGCACATCACTTGAACATGATTAGTTTAGAGAAAGTTGATATTCCTTGAGCTAAACATAAAGCATGGGTGTATTCTCCTTTATTGAACACTAATTTGGGAGGTGTTGAAACCTATTATGATCCATTCACAATGTTGTTTTAAACTTATGATATGTTCGTTTTGGTGGTGTGATATCTATTGAAGAGAATGGCATGTGAAATGCATATTTTCTTTGACAATATTCATTCATAAATGACCACATGATACCATATGTAAAGATGTCATATAACTTTTGGAATGTGTTATGGTTGATTTGAATGTTATTTCAGTTTTGTGTGTTATGTTTATGTTGAGAGGTATAAGTGATGAAAATGTTGCACAAAATAAACAACAAGAAAAACTTAAAGGAAACAAATGATAGAACCATCCACCAAAATTACAAATCATTAAATCACTTTTCTTGAACAAAATTGAACACATGAATATATGGAAGAACAATAAATCACATTACTATATGCTAAATGATGAACATTCAAATATGTTGTGTGATGAAAAAATATTACACGTCAATTGCCCAATATTTCTAGAAGCCTAGGATATTGAATCAAGTTTTGGATTTTCATAGATATTATGTACATAAAGGAAAATGAATAACAAAATAAAAGTGATAATCAAAGTGCAAAAAGGGGAACAAGTAATGTAAGGAAGCGAAGAAAAGTGATAAATCACAAGACAAAATCAAATTGGAAAAAGAAAAACTATGTGACAAGAAAATGAAAGCAAACCAAAAGGGCTAATGGAGAAGAGGTGAAACATGTGAGGTAAACCAATAATAAGATAAAGAATCAAAAGTGGGGTTCCACCAAGAATGCAAAGGCAAAGGAGGAGGAAGAGAGGTAGGCATTTTTAGTAGGCATATTAGTAGATGGTGAGAATGAGAAAGAAGAAGATTGTGTCCAAAGAAAAAGATTGAAAAGGTTTGGTAGAAAGCACATTAGATTATGGAGAAAGAGACAAGGAAGATGAGAGGATATGAGAAAAGAAACATACAAGAAGCAAAAGGGTATGAAAGAAGGATGGTGCAAGAGGATAGGGGACCTTAGTTACACCCTCTAATCAGATTTTAAGAAGCAAGATGAACAAACCCCTTTATTTACCCTTTGAAGTAGTCTTCCTTTTATTGGTGAAATTTTGCCACTTCATAAATTTTTTGCTTTTACTTTTGCAAAAAATGAGTTTTTGGGGGGTTTTTTTGTTGTCATATTTCTCAAAATATTTACACAAGTTTCTAGTAAGTAGCCAACAATATAGGAGGATGCTTGGATTACTACTTTAGTATCCTTTACTTATAATTCATTTATAGCCAAATTTGGCTAAACCTTTTTTTATGGATGATGTCCACCTTAGCTACATCACAACAGTGTTATTGGAAAAAACATTACCCTGAGCCATTTCAAAGGGGGAGAAGCAAACCTCTAAGTTTGGTGACTTCTGGCTCCTCCAACTTCATCACCTATTTGCCCCCCCTTGCGTGTTGCCAAAGCTTCTACAAGTGTTTGGGACATTGTGACCTACTACTTAACTACCCATAGTAGTACTACCTTGGCAGCTTCTACACGGATTATTTTATTTTCCAAAATGCTGAAATGTTTAAAAATAAAAAATAAAAAATAAAAACAAATAATCCCAAGAAAATTTGTTTGTTAAGGAAAATAGAGAATCATTTAGAATATTCTAGAAGGTTCTATTCTTCAACATGGAATGTTTCAAAATTAAATAATTATGCAACCCTCAAAATTTGTTGAAATTGCCAAAGGTGGGTAGGGACTATGGTAGTTAAAATCTGGTGTGTTTCGTCTCTACTCATACACCTATATAATTGTAAGCAACCCTCAACCAATAATAATAATAATAATAATAATAATGGAAGCTCAAATTTGCACTACCAACCAATCCCACAATTATTCCCCAACCTTTGCAATTATCCTCGGCCTACAGCTAGGTACCTTGGCCCACAGGTTGATGAGCCAAAGTACGAGGGAGTTTTGTCAAGAGGTATCTAGTATCTACCTCCCTCCAAATGTTAGGGGCTAGGAGTAGTAGGGATGAATTATTCGACCTTTGTTTAGACTTATTTAATCTATTAACATATTAACAAACATGTCAAAATTCATGAAATCAATTAACACAAAAAAACATTTGCGAAAATCGGAATATAGTTATGTATCATCATCCTATCTTCTCATCTAAATCTACAACTAATAAATGATTTTCTTGGATAGTTGTAGATACTAATATTAAATGAATTAGACTTATAAATCATTTGTTCGATAATTTCAATTTCATTTGCTGATTAATTAATGATTTTTCATTTTTCATTTTTCATTTTTTATAGTCCAATAGTGAATTGGGTTAATGAATTATACACCCACATGTGTTAGCAAGTGCAAGCTCTATTCACTCTAATGCAAAAGGCACCTAGTATTATTCCATGGTCTTCCATAGAGCTTTTGGAACACTTTAAAAAAAAATTGGGAAACTTTCTCATGACCAATAATATGGGAAGAGCTTCCCCAAAGCTTCATTATTTAGGACTTCATAATTGTTTGTCCACTTTACCCACTATGATGCACTAGATAAAAAATGGCAGAAATTTCGGCCATAATTTGTAACATAACACATTACTATGGGATGTTTCTTAGGATGATTGCTGCTGATGATGATTGCCTCACCAAAGCCCAAAGCTTGCTAGAAAACATCCTTCAGAAATATTGGATTGGGTATGGAGAGAATTTGTTACATTAGACTTAAAGCACCAATGTATGTAACAAACACTCTTCTTTGAGAAAGAAAAGAAACTGAGAAAGTTTTATATGAGCAACAAAACTTGAGAATCAAGTTGGCATTGAGACAATCATTTTTCAATGCCCTTTTTTGTGGGGACGGGACTAGGGTAAAATCAGCCTTCTGATTTTTTGTTCAAGAAGATTTTATTAATTTAATCATATTTACCGATTGAGAATGGGAACAAAAATTCATCGGGATTAATAATCACTAGAACTGACAGTTGATAACTCGAAATTAGTGTCTGAAATTCTAGCATCAACATAAGGCCTGTGACAATTATGCTGAGCACCCAATTTGATTTCTTCTTTCCTTCTCATGATTATTTCATGTTTGTACACATTGACACTTTGAACATGTACAATGTTTACAAAATGAACTAAGCATTTCATTGTGTCTTTCTAGACCCAAAAAAAGAAAAAAAGGACTTCAAATTCTAATGAGGATTTCATCTTGTAACATGACAAATATTGACCACTTTTGCTTTGATATTTTGTGTGGCCCAAGAGGGTCTAGGTTCAGAGATTCTTCTAATGAGCTTCGAGTAGGAATGGATATCAAAGTGATTCACAGCATAGACTCGAAGACCTGCATACAACCACAATTGAGTGCTTGTCTATTTCCTAATGAGAGTAGGAAACCAGATGAGATATGTGTGAACTGTATTACGTGCCTTTGAAAGCAACCTGATGAACGGAAGAAATCTCTGAGGCATGTACACCCCTTTCCAGAGATAGATTTGGGAGAGTTCTGGACAATGTACCACACACATATAGAGTACAAACTTGTTTCCTGTTGCCAGTTCCTTCACCAAAGTTATTAACTCCTGAAGAAGAACTGCATGTGCAAAAGCCTCAAAAGACAACTGCAAGCTCATCATGATCAACTGATAATTGAAGCAACAAGAAACACACAGATCAGTCAACATTCCTGTGAGATAAAAAGTCTGCACCAGCTCAAACAAGGTGGACAGATTCTGCAAAAGCATATTGGCTACAGTGCTAGTATAAACTCAAAACACAAACCAGCTTGTGAATGTCTGCAAAACAGTATGGCAATTGATAGCAATACACATACAAAGCATTCAATCTTTGTTGTGGGATTCGGGCCTGCCTAAGCAGAGCTTATTTCACAACCCAGTCTTCTTCAAATGCTCTGTTCACTACACTTACAGCTTCTGGAATAACCCTCACCCATGCAAGCCTCTTTTGAAACTCTCTCATTGTGATCATTGTACACTGCACATACACTACGATGCTAATAAAACAGTTTGGTGTACAAAGGCCTCTAGGGCTTTGTGTCCTGGTATCTATGAAGCTCCAGCTTCCATCAGTAATTTACATGCTCACCAGACATATCAAGTACTTCTGTCCACAAAAAAATAGTGGAAACTCTTTCCTAACAAAAGGTGTCAGAGACCATTGCATTGTCGGGGGAACTTGCTGCATACCTTGATTCTTGCAATTCCCCTCATAGAAGAAGATTATGCTTGCTCAGGGCAGAGCCAGTTTCACCCAGGATAATCTTGATTGACCATGTCATTGTTCATGTCTTTTGGTGTGAACCTTCAAGCTGACCTTCCATCTCATATCCTCTAAGCATCTGCCTCAAAGACACCAAGCACCTCGATATACCACTAATTCTTTCCCTTCCACTAATTCCTTTGCCCTGCAAACATTGTAACACACCACTAATCATCAAACTCTACATCCCTGCAAAAAGACATTCATATTACCACATAAAGTGAAAAATTCACCTCAGCAATGATGCCTTCAATCTTCCTCAAACACCAGGGTTACACACAATTGCCCCTTAGTGACAAGCAACAGAATCAAAAGACTAGATGGTGAGAGAAATGTGGTCAGAGAGAAAATCACCTTGGCAGCATCAGGTGGTAGCTAGTTTGTTGTTGCAATGTGGGCAGGTGCGTCAATGTACACACACAGCCAGCCATAATTTGTGCTGGATAGGTCATTGCAATTGAACAAACCACATTGGTGCCAGGGCTTGCTTCTAGGTTTGAGAAACCCTCCTGAGAGCCACCACCAAATCCTGAACCTTCTTGTACTCTAGACATTGAGCCTCTTGTGGCGCCAGCAGCAGCGGTGGAGGCTTAGTGGCATCACCATGATGACCATTGCATGCATGCTTAAACACAAATGGGGGTGCTCCTAATGAATCATCAAACCTGTAGGTATAAGTTTTTTTATTATTGTGGCTAATTAGTGAAGATGATGATCAGAAAAGGGGTGCCCTATGGGGATGCACCTGCTTCCTTTGCCGAACCCTTGCAGTCAGAGATTCCATACCCTTGGGTGTTGAAGGTCCCACAAGTGTACTGGAATTCATCAGGAACACCTGCTGTTGAAACTCTGACAACTGCTGCTCCGGATCAGGCATGAGCAGTGAATATGGAGAAGAAGAAGAAGACAGTGGTCCAGAGTTTTCCAGCCCCATTCCCTTGAAGATCTTCTTCTTCCTTCTCTTGGTCACCGAGTAGTCATTGCGATGAGCCACAAGTTTCCTGGCTCTGGCGGCCTTCGCTTTGGGAGTAGATGGGTAGAAATCCGGGAGAGGAGGATTCCCGCCTTCGATTCCATCAGAACTTCCGCTCAAACCCTCGGGCTTGGAGGATCCTTCTTGCAGTGTGAGGGAAATTGTAAAGTCATGCGCATTTTCGCGAATTGTAGTGAGCTTGCAAAGCAACGAACAGAAGCGGACGGGATCGGCAATGCTACGCTGACATGTGTGGCAGTAATAGGGCACTCCTTTGGCTAGTTTCTGCTGTGGCCTGCTCTGGAGAAACAGAATCTTGGCAGAGTTGATGGTGTAGAGCTGGATGTTGGAGAAATCTAAGAGCTTGTAAATGTCGACCACCCTGACTACGTCCCTGTGAGATGCCTTGCGTATTTGAACCGTCGCATGCCCCGCGTGAGATTCCGCCACTCCCACGGGACACAATGGCCCCTTTTTGCAGTCGAAACAGAAGTGATTTTTTTCATTCCTCCCCGTCACGTGCGTCGTGCAATGCCCGAAAAACTCGCGGATCGACAGTAGCTCCGCCAACCATGGCGGCCCTTCCCTGTGCCCGAATTTCCCACCGATAACCATTGTGCGCGCGCTCTCTCTCGCTCGTCCTTCAAACACGACTTCAACGCTTCAAGACTTACAAACACACCGATCCCGAAATCCCCAGTTCCAAATGCGCCAAATCCCACACCAAAGCAGAAAAAAAACTATGAATCTCTCTCGCCAGAGACACAAGACCCACATTCAATGGAGACGCAAGATCACAAAGCTTTAAAATTTCCTCCAAACGAAAGTCGATTAGTATAGAAAAAGCAGTTTTTCGCAACTTCCTTCACTACGCAGCATCGCATCAAAACCGCAGAAACAATACAAATGAAGGTAATGAGAGAGCAGACTCATAGAAGTACACCCACGGAAGAAGGAGCGCTGGTGTGAAGCAAGATGACTTAGGGGAGACGAATACAAACCGACAGAAGTTGCTGCAACAAACTTGGAAATCTAGAGCGAAACATTTAAGAAAAAACTAGAGATTGTGAAGAGACAGAAGAAGAGACTTTTTCTTGCTCTTCTTCTTCTTCTTCTTCTTCTATTGTGCGCAGCGAGGAGGAGGAGGAGGAGACGACGAGAGCGAGGGAGGGAGGGAGGGAGGGGCGGGATGCGAAGAAGGAGCAAAGCAGATGGTGTGCACGAATGGTGTTGCGTTTTGTGTGTGCGGTGGAAGCGACCGACTGTTCTTCGTCGTAGACGTCCGTCCGTCCGTCCGTCCCCCGACTGTCCTGTCCGGCTGCCCGAGGTCCTGTTCCCAGGTGACAACTACCACCTGGTAGTAGTAGCAGTGATTTTTATGAAAAAAAAAAAGTTTGTGACGAGTTGTCGCCATTTTGCAAAAAACAAAAAAAAAAGTCCTGAGCAACATGGTCAAGGGAAAATTTTGGGAAATTTTCAAAAAGATCGCCACATTTGGAGGAAGAAAGTTGTGAAATTGTCAAGATTTTTGGAGGATTTGGACAGATTTTTTAGCTTCCTTCTTTAAAATTCGCCATATTTAGCTAATATGTTCTAGTGGTTCATCAACATGTAATATGATTCCTTCCTAGGTTCTCTCTATTTGTATTGTAGCCATATTTGGCTAAATCCTATCATCACTTTTGGAGTGACATGAGAAAATTGAATAAAAACCACTGAGTTGTACCAGTGTTTTTTTTACATAAAAAAGAAAAACACACACACACACACACACACACAAAATTAAAAAATAGTGACTTTTTGAGATTGATTTCGCCATTTTTCGAAATAAAAAACCAAATTAGCCACATCTAGACCTATGCACTCCCTTGGTCGCCACTTGTAGCAGAACTTTTGTAAAAATGCAACAACCTAAGTAAGACGGACGGTCGCCATTTAATGTTAATTAAATACACTGCGGATCCTCGCCGAGCAGTGTACTTACTTGAGGAATTTGTGGGGGAAAAAAAAGAAGAAAAGAAAAAAAACAAAACCCCTTCAATTGAGGCTACCATCAAAATGATTTCAGCGCTGCCCGCCACGTTACTTAACCCGAAACCAAATGCGGCTCGTCAGCCTCTTGTCCCCCTTAGCTTCCCCGTTCACACCGGCCACCTCACTCGATTCATTCACTGTGGACACGTGCGGCGATCGTCGACACGTGCTGCTGGTCCACGGCTGTTGCCGTCTCCTGGGACCGGAGTACTTACTCCGGTTCGTTGTTGGGGTAGTTTTGAGTTTCTTTCCCTCCATCTCAAACGCATTAAGTTACCCATTTGGCCAACCACAATTAACTTATGGTTACCCATTTGGGAAAACTTCTTCAGCATGAAAAGACTAAAAGACCTCCCAGAAAAAAATTTAGTGTATTTTGGAGGTAATAATGTTATGGAGCAAAAAAAAATTTGTCAAAGGAGAGGAGGCAAAATTTATTTTCTGAGCGGGCAATTTTGCTTTGGAAAAGTTCCTCTCGTTCACTAAGTCTCTCTTTACGCCAGGTAAAGCCCTTGGGCAAGAGCATGTGACTAACTTGTATTCTATAGGTTGTTCAACATAGATAAATAGTGGCAACAATTTGCAATCCAATGGCAAAAATGACACCACGGTTTTTGCCATAAGGGAAAATCCATACATGAGAATAAAAAATGCTAACATTTCTTTTGAGCTGTATAACCCCACCTTCTCTTTGCATGTGTCATGTGGCAGGAACCATCCTTCTTTCTTTTACTTTTCTCGTCAAAAGATTCAAGGAACCTACAATGTAAAGGAGAGAAGAGGGAGCGGGGCATGAATCACATCCCTTTTCTTTGGGGGTGGACAAAAGAATACAACACAAGAGACAACAAGCAAAAGCATGAGTCACTTGGAGTGGCCACCCATCTAAAACAATGGAAGATACTAGGTGTTTTGCATTGATGTTTTA
>Ga0116229_10004814_pt1 | contig 22110 bp, 18 predicted proteins | sample S1TSphgellanicum_3_FD_87313 | JGI IMG/M metagenome (GOLD analysis project Ga0116229, IMG submission 87313) | Host-associated microbial communities from peat moss isolated from Minnesota, USA - S1T2_Fc - Sphagnum magellanicum MG | ecosystem: Host-associated > Plants > Peat moss > Unclassified...
ATGAAAATAAATGTAAAATTGATGTAACCAATAGGATGAAATTTTTAATAGTTGCATCATAGTTGTGAAAATGACCAAAATAGTTGAAAGTTGGTCTTGTAGTTGCAAATATTCTCAAATCTAATCGCAAATGACTATAAGTCGCATGTAGTCGTAAATTGACTGGTTACATTTTGGCTGATTTCTACTAGTGAACTCAGCATAATGCCGTAAGATGCCTAAAGATGAAAACATTGTACAAAACAAGTAGTTTGAACACTAGGCGTAACATAACAAAAATATTACAAAAGGCCCTTGAGGATCTATAAACATAAGAAGATTAGATATTATCCCAAGATCCTCATAGAAAACTTCAGCTACAAACGATTCAACAAATGATGTGGATCCCATCGGTGCACCCAAATTATGAAAACCTTAATCATGAGTAAGAAAGCCATGAGGAAGTGATATAGAATGGTCCAACCCTTAAGGAGACCAAGCTACACACTTCGTTAGCTGCATTGGAAGACCTAATGTTGATAATTCCTTTTGTAATCATAAAAACATAAGAACCACATCTGACACAGGATTTACTACATGTGTATCATTTGCCAAGGAAAGGAAAACACAAGTAAGGTGTGCTACTACTGTAGGGTGAAAAACGTGAAAGTGAATTAGAATAAACAACGTTCCTCCCAATGGGTCCCCTTGTCATGTACCTAATGTCGACAAAATGACTATGAGATCCCCATGTCAGGAAGCCTAGGAAAAATACAATGGGGATAGACATGTGTAGAATCATTGAACAAATGAGAAGAGTTAATCCAAAGAATCGAGTGAATATCATAATTTTTGAAAAATGGTTTATCATGATATTGAATTGAAGGCATTACAAACATCCACCTATAGCACCACCCAATTTGGGTGCAAATCTAACATCATTCAAACATCATGAACCACTGTCTCACACTTGCCACAAATCGCTACACCAAACTAATGAAAATTAAAATGTTTTGCCAAAATATCCCTAAACTAAATAGTTAGAATGCGAGCAACTAAATGATAAGTCATTTCATCGATCGCAATGGGACATATACTTTTAAACTGCTTCTCTAACACTAAGAGTCGAGATGTAGAAAACGAACGTGATATTGAAGGTGGAATATGACCTTGAACAATGTGCCCACATACTTCAAAGAAGAGGTTGAAGCCATTCGCAAAATCATCTAGAACAAAACAATCTCGTAGAAGCTCATACACCATACCCAAAAGGTCACCATAAAAAAGACATGGTGAACAAGCCAAAGTAAAAATAAATGCCTCTTGATCTAAAATAACCTTCATTTCAAGATGGAAATCATCCATGAAAGGGGGGAGGTCAACTTCAGCAGGTGGGTGGAGAAGGCAAAGGACTCCCATGGTTTCATTAGATGGGGCTGCATGTGTGCTTAGAGTTAATGCGTGTACTACTTGAACGTAGTCCTCTACATGAGCAAGGGCTTGTGTGTGACATAATCGTGCTGATGGAGGTGGGGTACGATTTGGAGTCGATTCCAAACATTTGTGAGAAGTTAGAATAAATGTTTTAATCACGTGTTCCTCTTATAATGCCTCCCAATTGCCACCCATGTATTGATGTAAGCAAGCGCGAGACTCTTGTTGGCTTTTTTCACCAGCTCGTGGACGGAAGGACAAACATAAAAAGGGAATAACAAAAAATGCCATGTTGTAACATTAGAAGGATCAGATGTTAGTTAGGATAAAGGGATATGCAAAGCCCATTGAATGTCAATTCGAAGCACATATGGGATATGATGGTAAAAATAAAGATAGGGTAGACCTTAGTGGAAAACATCAATGATGTCTATGGATGTAATCCATGTCCATGCTAAAGAAGGAGGAAAACATGGCAAAGTTGGGGGCAACACTCACCCTAAAATAGATGATTGCCTAAGAGTGGTGCATGAAAACTGGTGTCATGCTAAACCCCCCAACATTGAATAAACAACCACAAGAAAGACAAGGAACGCGAAGTTGTGGAAAAAAGGTTCACATAACGAATACGAGAAATTCTTTTAATGGGTGTGGTAGGCGAGATGAAAAGGGGCCGACGGACCCAAAGAGGGTGAGGGGATTAACTGAGGTAAACTAGGAGGGATGGGAATGATGGGCATATGGATGGAAGCTGAGCACACATGGGCATAAGGGTAAAGTTGCAAGCTAGCTTTCCATTGAGTGCCTATTGGGACAGCTAGGATAGTTGGAATGCTCAACAACATTTCAGAAATGGATAACCCATAGGGTTTGCCATGTGAGGACCAAAAAATGAGTGGGAACAACAAGTGGACCTAGCTGCAAATTTGCCATTATTTGTATGAAGCTGCTCAAAGGCCCTGTTCAAGTACCTTGTGTGCTCTTGCTTCGCTTTGCCTCACCCTATCTGTTCAACCTTGCCTTGCCCTAAACACTAATATTACTAGAAGTATTACCCCTATTCCTACACTTTCAAACCTTAATAACTCCACTCACTAATGAAATTATATACAACTGCATTTTGGGAAGGAGGATCATGCTCTTCGTAGGAAGGGGCTATTAGTAGTGAATGAGAGCATCGGGACACTTGGGAAGCGACATGCCAACATCAACATTGAGAATGTGGAGTACAATAGGCAAGTGCTTCGGGAGTTTTTATTCATATCACTCGATGTCGCCCAATACCTGAGTGGTGTCCTTTTGTTTGAAGAAAACCCTTCAACTTCCACCCCCATTATAGACCTTTGGACACATAGAGCTATAAACCCTAATTTTCATCCTCACCTCATTTTGTCACTCTCTAGACCCAAGCTTTCATGCTTACAAAAGGACATACATACAAAATTGTTCCCTCCCTTTCTTGTTGGTTCTCCATAGTCTAGCTTTGGAAAGCTAATTCTTTCACTCATTCACCTATTCAGTAGCACAAACCAAAGTGCTCCCATGCCATTTGTGCCCATTTTGCTGCTTCTTTGGAATTTTTGGCTTGTGCGGCCAAACTCACCTAAATTCCTCACAAGCACCTTGAAAACTAGTACATTATGAAACATGTTGGGTATAGCCGGTATAGGGTTATTGTGCCCATTCACTACCCATGTAAAAAATATTGGCTTGGCCTATCAACTTCACCCAATTACTCACCAGGACCTTGAAAATCATTTCCTTAATGGACATGTGGAGTACATGCCATTGTGCCCACTTAGAAATTTTGGCTCTAATTCATCACAAGCACCTAGAAAACCATTACAAAAAGAAACATGTCAATGCAGGCCATTGTGCCCATTTCAATGGCCATTTGAAAATTTTGGCTTGCCCAAATTTCTCATTGGCACCTAATCAAGCACAAGGGCTTACACCCAACAAGTTCCATAAGAAATACTACCTTAGGCCTCTCTTTAACATCTCACTTTAACTTGCATCATTTGACTTATTTTAATTGAAGTTGAGCAATGAAATTAGTCATTGCAAGTGTGGGGGCAAATAACTCAAGCCCTTCCTTTTGTTCTCTCAAAACTCATGTTTTAAACTTGAAACATCACATTTCAAATCTTTTGACACCTTTAGCAAATTATAAGGGTTTTTAATTTTGACATGTGATATCTTCTTCAAATGTTACCCAAATGTTACATTGTAAATGACATTGGAAACGTCTAAAGATCTTGTACAAACTTTGTTCACATGTTAAGATCATTTGGTAACAAGGAAAAAAATCTTTGTCCCGCTGAATATTGAAGTGTTTTATAACCACAATCCTTTAGTTTGACCAATAATATCTTTGTCAATTTTAACCCAAATGTTATGTTGTAAATGGTATTGGAAACACCCATAAATGTTTCACAAAGTTTTTTCAAACATTAAGATCATTTGATCAAGAGCAAGATGTTGTGCCCCTCTCATTATTGAAATGTGCCATAACCAAAATCCCCATTTTGATTGGCAATATTTTTTTCATTTCTAACCCAAATGTTACCTTGTAAATGACATTAAAAGTGCCAAGAGATGCTCTACAAAGTCTCTTCAAATGTTCATATAATTGAAGTGTTCAATTGTCCACAACCAATTTGTTTGCCTAGGTAATTTGTGAATGAATTTGTAAATTTAAGAAAATTAAAATAACAAACTAAAAGAATGACAATAATAACAACAAAAAAAGATGAAACAAACATGAAGAAAATAAGATAGTCAAAATAACAAGAAGAAAAATAAAAGCAAGAAAAAAAAATTAATGAAAAGAAAAAAACACAAGAAGATTAAAACTACCACACCAAAGAAAAAAACAACAAAAATTGGACAAGAACAACAAGAATCAAACAACGAACATAAAAAAAAAGAAGCAAATGACTAATAAGGAAAAGTTTTTGAATAGGTAGAAAAAAATTCAAAATAGTGTTACAAACCAAAAATGAAGCATGGTGATGTGAAACATGAACAAACATACACCTTGATGACACATGTGACACTCCACCAAAAATAATATTTTTTTGAATAATTTTTTTAAAACATTTCCTTCAAAACATCAAAAGTTCAAAACATAACAAAGGCATAAACATGGTGCCTTGCCCACAGCAAGTTTCAAAATTTTCATGAACTCAACTAGCATGTCTAGCCCCATGATTGTATTGTTAAACCTCTCGATTCTCATGCTTGTATTAAAGCCCCACGGAACAGATAATGTCAGGGAACCTTTTGGTGGTCAATATTACCCTTTTGATGCAGGTCATTGTCTCTTTTGGTAGTAAGGCATTCCTTTGAATTCACAATCAACATCAAATTTTTTTCACTACTTAAAGGGATGTTTGAGGTCACCACAATGTTACAACTTTATCTTAATTCCAATAAGTAGGGATTAAAAGTTCTTTTTGCAATTTTAGAACATTTATGCATTAAGATATTAAATTTGTGGTGTACCTTTCCAATTTGCTATGCGGAATTCAAAAAGAAAAATCATTTTCAATGAATTCATGTGTGTTAAAGGGCTTTTGTATCTCATGAATGTTAGAATGATTTTCAACAATATGATTCAAATTAGATGTTTTAATGAGAATTAATGACAATTCCAATGATGTTATAGGCAATTAATAGCATTTGAAAAATGGTGTCTATATGTTTCATGTGATCATACATACATCTTTTCAAGTTCAATTATTTCATTCCTTGCCCTACATGGACACAAAAAAAATATTAATATTAATATGTTAATATGTCTTCTTACATCCATGTAATTATACTAAAATAATTTAATAACTTATTTTTTTCAAGTCTAACTATTTAACCTTTTTCCTCTACTCACCTACATGGACATGAAAAGACATAATATTAAAATTTGGGATTAAAAAAAATGAACTATTCAAAACCATATGAGAATATATTGGAAAAAAAGGATGGGATATAGTTGACAACAACATGAATGAAAAGGACTTCCATTTTACCTTACCCACCTACGTGGACATGAGAATAATAAAGCTTGCAGGGGTTTCACTTATAAGCTGTGCAAATCGATTTCTCTGGAACCTGATCCATTCTCAAGTTCCTATTCCAAGTTTGTCAATGAGGATTCTTTTGTACTATGCCTAGCTAGTTTGTATGTGCCACTTATGGGGTCTGCTTTGTACTCTAGAAGGGCCCTTGGTGACTGATTCTTCTGCCAGGCAACTGGTCACTAGGCAAGCCTGGTGGGAAGGGCCTTTGGTGGCCAATTCTGCCAGGCAGGTGGTCACTAGGCAATCCCTGTGCAAAGGGACTTTGGTGGCCAGTTGTGCAACGCAAGTGGTAACTCGGCAAGCCTGACTGAATCAGGCACCAAGGGCCTGTTTCTTGACCTGAATAACAGGTTCAATATGGTGTAAAATATCAGGTAAACTCCAGGAACAGCGGAATTCGCATTGATGGCCAATTCAGCCTATTAAATCAGACCACAAGGGATGGCCAAATCAAACCGCGCCCCCACCCCTGATGTTTGCATTTTTGAAAGGTCATATCACTTGAAGGACAATGTTCAGTGTATCCTTTATGCAGGTTGAAAGTTCACTCAATTCCAAGCTGTCTGACAGTGTGACAGCAAAGGAAGGATGCCAAACTGTTGGCTGCACAGTTTCCTTTAGTGTATCTTGACTCTCAGGTATATGAGTTAGTTTGCCGCCGGACTGTCTCCTGGATAGAGCTTGTAAGGGGGGTATTTTGCATCTTTTGTTTGGTTGGGGTTCCCCAACAATAAAGCTACATTTATTGAAGGGAAGAGGAGTCAGTTACTGAGTCAGTAAGTGCCGACAGTTTGGGGCTGATGATAGGGCAACCATGAAGAGATGCTGGGTGGCAGCTTATTAAGAGCACAGCAATTCTGCTTGGGTTCTTAAACTTTGGCATTCTGGAAGCTTCAATTTTTGGAGCGAAGAGCTGAGGTTTGTGAGGGTTTTTAGATAGGTTGCTGGTGGGCAGAGTGTGAAGGTGATGGGGATAGATAGCTAATTAGACCTTAGGAGCTCACACATTGGGTAGCACTATGCATATGTACAATGCGTGATGGTGTAGAGAAGGAAGGACTCAATAATGTAATTTGGATGGATTGAGCAGGGACACTTTGTATCACTTCAAGTTCCAATTCTTGTAATAGAGGGTTTACTTCTTTTAAAGCACTCTATGCAGGATGGTGAGTTTGCAGAGTGTACCTACAGTGCTACTGATGAGTTCAGAAGAACTTCTGGTGCACATCTGATCAAATTAGATTTCTATAGGTTGCACCTGATCAATGTGGGTATTGAGTGATTGATACTGAAGCCTAGAAAATTAGAGTGTGACTGTTCGTTGATGCCAGTCATGTCAGTCTGGTATATAGGCTTGTGTTTGGTATCAACATTGGTACCAATACTGGTAGCACTTGGACCCAACCAGACTGGTATGACCCGAGGCAATATTAGCTAGCTTGAGACCAGTACCTACCTGGTAGCCTAGGGACCTGAGGTAGTACCACCAGCCTTCTAGTAATTTTCTTACCAGTTTCAATATGAGAGATATATACCTTCCTCATACCAACCAAGAATCTTCAGTCTTGGACCCAATACTAAGACCAGACTGGCATTGAAAAGTTTTCAAGAGTACCCTACTTACTGGGATCAGCTGGTATGTTCAAAAGTTGATACCAGACCAACACTTGTTGACACATACTCAATTGAGTATTATAAGTAGGATTCTGGTGTTACCTTGTTTGCAACTCTTTGCCAGCATGCTGCAACTGAGAGTGACTGAGGGTGATCAGCTAAGATCAGGACCAGAGCAGTAAGATCTAGATGATGAGGGAGGGTCTGTGTGTCTGAGTTGTGAACCAGTCTTGGGTGTGTACCTGGTTTGGCTGGTTCGAATTGACAGTTCCAGTTCTGATTAGTTCAAACCAGAACTGGGTCTGATTTTTCAAACTGGTTGTGGAAGTGGAACCAAAACTGGATAAGAACGAAACTAGAACAAGAATTTTTGAAAATAAAATTAGGCCTGGGGCTAACTGGGATTTAACTGTCAATCCAGTTCAGGTTACCCAGAGCCAGACTGGAACCAGGTCTGATTCTCAAAAGTGAAACCAGATTTTTGTGTTTTTGAAGAATTACATCCAGAACCAGATTCCAGGTTTTTGTGTAAAACCAGAACTGTTTAAACTTCTTTTAAGAACCAGAATTGGCTGTTCTTCATAAAGCTCAGGAACTGCCTGACACTGGTCTGAACTATATACCTATGGGACTTCAAGCATCCAATGCTTTGTTGATTGAAGGATCTGGCATCCAATCCATGTGAATGTATGATTGCAGATTTGCCTTTGTTTCTGGCAGAATTAGTTTGACATTTATAGTTTATTTTGATAATCTCATACACTGATAGAGGCCCAAATAGGGGATGTGGGCGGAGATGTTCTAGTTGCTTTCCATGGAGTCTAAGCTCTTCAACTTTGAAAGGTTCAGTTGCTTTCCATAGGCATGAATTAAATTTCCAATCTGAGGGTGCAGCTAGGGTTTCGGCATGCAGGTAATCTTGCACATTTGAATAGCATACGCCGAGCATCTAGAGTCTAAAAAGATGAATGAAACTTCCAAAGCTCGAGGTGCAGCTATTCTTAATGGAAAGCTTCACAAAGTCTCCAATCAGCACAACAGCTGCTACATCCTACAAGCTACAATATTCTCCCTCGAGTCAGGACAGCAGCTGCTACATCCTGTAGGCTACAATCTCCAATAGAAATTAGTTAAAGCAAACGGACTGTTTTGAAGACAATAATGATCGGTAAGCTCTTTTAAGATATTCTAGAGTACATAGCTATACGTCCCAATTATTGGTAGTTGCAGGAAACTGTACTGAGCAATCAGTTCTGATGATTAGCGGGGAAGCTCATCTTTTATATATGTTTTTGTGTCAGTGGAGAGACAGTCAGCTCTTTGCGAAGAATCCAAAATATATATCAGTCAAGACTCAAGAGGGATCCAATGCTCAAGCGTCCAACGTTGGGGGCTTGCTTGCAGCCTGCAAGTAAGTAAGCACTCATCCTAGATGAACCAACCAGGCCCGTTTCACAAATGTGGAAAATATACAATAATTCAAGGTTTTTGTAGCTTTTCAGTTGCTGCATGCGGCAGTCAGCTGCTCAATCCTCCTATCTAGAGGGAAGTCGGCTGGTGTGGCTCCTCGAGTGAACGAGCACCCACGAACCAGTGTTTTTTTTTTTTTTTTTTCAATTTTGCAAAGTAGCCAGTGTGGCCACCTAGAATGTACAGTTGGTGCTGCTCTGGCTAAAAGCAAGCTGGTGTAATAGTTCTCTATGGCCCCACTAGCATATTATTTATATAAACCTGGTTGTCACTCCAATTTTTATGGTGAATTATTTGACCCCTTCACAAAATTGTTGGGTGAAAAAAGCTGGCTAGATCTAAAATGAACATAGATTTTTTTGGCTATTAAACAATCATATTTGGAGATTATATGGCAAAGTGTGAAATTTTGTTGTCGGAATTTGGCAACTACTTGGGGCAGACTGTAGAATTTTCAAGGATATTGATTCATTTGAATGCACTAAAAGTAACTCCTAACATTAGTGAACACAAGTAGTTGCGGGGGGATTGAACCCCTAAAACTGGCCTTTCCAACACAAATGACCTACAGTGTCAATCAAGTTAGCATACAATTCCAACTTCAGAAATTAATGCAAGAAGAGAAACAATTGCAATTGAAGTCTAGAAAGTTGGTAGACTTGTAAAACAACCATTAAATTCAGGAAATAGAACAACACATTGAGAAGGGCCAAAAAAATTATGCCTTTACACAAACATAGCCTACAACTCAACAAACCACAAAAGATTTTGCCATTGTAGAAAACTATTAACAACTCCAAAAAACAATTGCACCCTAACCATCAAAGCAATAATGATGTCAGACTAGGGTATAATCGTTAAAAGGTTAATTAGGGTGGAATAGGGTTCGCCTACCATTTCTCCTAAACCTTAATAGCTATTGCCATTAATGGCAAGCTTGAAACTTTTCTCATTGCCAAATGGCTCCATCACACTATCTACATTCATTGCAACCTACCCTGTTGTTGTCTATCACTTGTTGCTTGTTGTTGAGTGCAAAGAAGTGGTTGTTGCCATCACTGGCTATGCAACTATGATCACCATTGCCACTATTTCCAAGTTTCTCTAACTTGTTAGAATTGTTTGTTAGATTTAAAAATTTGTTAGTTGAATGAACATCTTCAATGTTCATGCCCAGAAAGCGAGAGCAGCAAGTTGGAATGATGAGCTTGGGAATTGTCAAACTTGGTATTGTGATGGACCTAGTGAGTCGTGATTCATGAGATCATTGACCAACAATAATGTTTTTGGATTTAATAGCAAGTGCTACAATGAAAAAAATTGTTTATGATTTTATAGACTTCAATGTTCTAGCTTGTTGCTTGGATCACTTTCAATGGAAAAAATGGGGTTTAGAATCTTAAACCCTATCTTTTGATTTAATTGTTTACAACTTGCAAGTTGCAACTTGTAAGGTTGTTGTAAGATGTTGTTGTTAGCAGCGTTCCTCAATGTGGACAATGTGGACTTTGTATTGTGCTTGCAAGTACAAAGCTTGAGGAGTCGAACCAAGGTATAAGATGTTATTATATAATGTAGACTCTAAAGGTAAGTGTTTTTCCATTGTTTACTTCTTGTGATTTTTGCAAATTTACATTAAGTCCATTTCAATATTACATTTTGTACACATTATAAAGTTTAGATTCCAAAGTCATTTTCAAGCACGTTACAATTTCCCATTGTCATTTGTGACCAATTTGTGACTATGTTGAGATTCTTGAGTGTTTATAATTCTAAGTTAAGGTTTAAGGTTTTTTTTTCATGGAACATGGCCCCTTTGCAACCTCCAAAGATGTCGCAACCCTTGTCGCAACCCTAGCCTTGGGCTCGCAACCAAAGCAAGGGCTTGCAAGGGTGAGGGCCAAGAGGGAAGCCCGAGAGTCACATCTCATGCTCCTGGGAGTGTAGAAGAGTGTGAGGGAATGAACCCCACACTCCCAAATGAGCTCCCACTTTGGGAGTTGGAGTCCCGTTGGACTTTCAAATCTTCAAAGAGCGATTGCAGGGGTCAAAACCCATTGGATTGAAACGTTCTTTATATCATTGAAAAGCTCTTAGAATTTAGATGTCTAAAATGGGCTCGTATGACTCATTTGGACAATTCAAACACAAGTTATGGCCAAAAGAAGGGCCGAGAGTCAAATTGGCAATTTGACTCCTGACCACTAAAAGTTGGGAATCGCCCCAATTTCCTCGAATGCAGGTGGTGTTCAACATAGTGTTGAAAAGCTCTCAACGAGGGCTACAACTTTGATGTAGACCTCATCTCAATCGGAGGTCTGCACACAAAGTTATGGGCCCCCAAAGTCGCGGGAGTCCCAATTTTGGGAATTTTGGGACTCCCATTTGAGAGTCTCGGGACAAAATGACATTTGGGTGTTGGTCTCGTGGCTAAGCACAAAATATACTATAAAGGGGAAGGTGGTGGCTTCCCCCAAGTCTGGGCCATAGTTAGTCTTATGAGTCCGTGGTTGTATGTGGCTCGTCCGTGCACCAAAGCGTTCCAACTATGCACTGACCAATTTGTTGTTTGGTTTGTGCAGGCCCGTGTGAATAATTGAAGTGCTTGTTAATCTTCCTAGTTTCATCTCGGAGCTCAAGTGTGCCCCTCTACCCCCCGAAATGCTACGAGCCAAGGAACGCGCCCCAACTCCTTCTTCTTCCGTTGTCTTCACTTTTGGATTTGTAGTTGAGTCCATCAAGGAGTTTGGGTGTGTGACCAATCTGTGACTATGTTGATATTCTTGATTGTTTGTAATTTTAAGTTAAGATTTAGGTTTTTTTTTCCATGGAACATGACCCTTTTGCAACCTCCAAAGAACTTTAAGTTCAACAAGTTTTTTTATATACAAAGTTTAATAATTTAGCATCTTTTAGTACTAACTAATCCCTAGTTTTTGCCCCTACTATTGAACTTTTCTTTGATGTAGAACTTTGGATTTTTGCTAAGGAGACCAAGAGGAAAAAAAAATATGAGCAAAATAAAGTGTTTAAAGATGTTTTGAGTGTTAAACTACCTTGAGTTGAGTTTGTGGTGGATGAACAAGGGAAGGTACACTTAGTGATATATAAGGTTTGTTCAAAAATAAATGGTAAGGACAAGATGCTTGCCCCTAAAATTGATAGCCTCCGAAAACATGTTAGAAGAAGGAAGGCCTTAATAGTAGACCTTGGAGTTTGTGCTACCAATGAATATTACATGAATAAAAACTTTGTCCATGCTAAAAATGAAAGGTTATATGTAGTAGCTAGGAAGGATTCAATTTTCAAGCAAGTTTGTCTTCCCACTGTTGGAGAAAGGAAAAAAAAACTAATGCAGTTTTCTATGTGTTTTCACATATTGGTTGAAGGAAGGCCTATGATTGATTTTGAAAGCATGAATAAGATACTGCATTTCCTTGATGTCAACAACTTTCCAAAACCCATTGGTCAAACACAAGTGGTTGGGAGATGGCATCTTGCATTAATGATTTGGTTGTCAACAAAACCAAAACATTTGTTGAAGTTGTTAGGTTCATTTCCCTTTCATGTGATGAAGTGACAACTTTTGATCAATAATCTTGGGTTTGCATTCATGCCTATGTAGTTGAAAATTGATAATGAACTCCATTGCTATTATCCTTATAACAAGTGGTTGATGGGGCCATTTCTGATAATTTAAAGCGCATTTTGGTGGATGCCATGGTCTTTTTTGGTGACTTGAATTAGGATATCATTACATCTAAATTAATCACTTTTGGAGTTGGTGGGGTGAGTGTTTTTCAGGGTGTCAAAATAGGTGTGATAATCCATTTGAAAAATCAGAATGCACCATTCATAATTAGTGTGCATTACATAAGCCACCATAGTAATTTGTTGATCTAGACTCTTTCCAAGCTTAGCATCGTGGGAAAAATTGAAGCTATGTTGTAGATCCTATATACATATTTCTCACATAGTTTAAAAAAAACTTAAGAGTTCATTGAATTGGTTGACATCGTGGAAGTAAAAGGCCAACAAATTTTGAGGAACATCAAAACCTATTGGATTTCAATGTTACTCCCAACTAAAAGAATTCTATCTGAATATTTGGCCTTGGTTTTGAATATGCATTAAGATGTTGGCATTGTTAGTCAAGCTGCCAACAATTTGGAGTTGTTTTGCGATTTGGAGGTAATGTTTGGGTTTTTTTATATCATGCCTTTGCTTGTGGGGTTGAATGAGTTGATAAAATTCTCCAAGTCCCGCTAGTGCTTTGTATGTGATTTTGTTGTTGCTATGAATTTGTGTCACATAGATTTGTATTATTGGTACACTAACCCCCAAAATGTTTACATGGGTGATGTGTTCAATGGTATTGAAATTTATTGAATGGGACATTAGATGTGGTGGTGTATGAATGGGCATCTGATTTAAATATTTCTTTGGAAAACTTGAATTTCTAAATTATTGGCACTTCCATCATGATGCAAGGTAGATGCAAGCTACAATGGTTCATTTTTTGCAACCTTATGGACTTTCGACATAGTGTACTCTATTCAAATGCCACAAACGCAATGTAAAATCATCAATTAGACAAAAATATTTATGGATTAAGATTATTAAAAAAAAAACATCTAATTTGTTCATGCATGCTTCACTCAATTCGGGTATAAGGGATATAGTTTAGTTAGTAGAGCACAGCCCTTGCAATTGGGTCGTTGCGTTTACGGGTTGGATGCATAATTGTTTAGGCGGTAATGATAGTATCTTTTACCTAAACCAATGGTTAATTTTTTCTCAGGTATGGGGAATAGGATTGGAACATACCATTGAAAAACTTTATTGAAACAAAAACGGGTTGTCAAAAGCTTGAATAAAAATATATATTAAGGGGAAAAATTCAATAAACATACATGGGTGTAAACGAGCTTAAAGGAGCCATTAGTGCCCCTTTAGGTGACTACTTTTTGGGGAATATTCTTAAAATATTCTTGGAAAAAGTTTTTAAAAAAGTCTTTAAAAATCTTAAGAAAATTCTTTGTATTATTTTGTTAAATTTGTGTTCAAAAATTGCAAAAAAAAATCATTTTCAAAGTTTTCCAAATCCATTTATAAGTCTTTTTACTACTTAAGAATAGTGGTTATAAGTCCTTTTACACTAATTTTGAAGGTCCAAATGTTGATGAAATAATTTCATATTTTGGACATTTATAAAATAAAATGTTAGATTTGATAATGCACAAAACTTTAAACTTATTTCAATTTACAATTATTTATAAAAAAATTGTGTAAAAAACACAAAATTACGTTGTTATAACCCTAGCTTTGGGCTCACGACCGAGGCAAGGGCTTGTGAAGGTGTGGGCCAAGGATAAAGCGTAGGAATCACATTCATGTTCTTGGGAGTGTAGAAAAGTGTGAGGGAATGAACTTCCACACTCCCAAGTGAGCTCACATTTTGGGAGTTGGAGTCTCAATGGATTCTTGAATCTTCATAGAGCGATTGCAAGGGTCAAAACCCATTCGATTGAAAAGTTCCTTATATCATTGAAAAGTTCTTAGAACTTAGATGTTGAAAATGGGCTCACATGACCCATTTGGGTAATTAAAACACAAGTTATGGCCAAAAGAAGGGTTGGGAGTCAAATTGCCAATTTGACTCTCGACCATTAAAAGTTAGGAGTCAAATTGGTAATTTGACTCCCAACCATTAAAAGTTGGGAATCGCCTTGACTTCCTTACGTGCAGGTAGCGTGCCACATGCCGTTGGAAAGCTCTCAACAAGAGTTATAACTTTGCTTTAGACCTCACCTTAATCGAAGGTCTACACACAAAGTTATGCGCTTCCAAAGTCGTGGTAATCCCAATTTTGGGAATTTCAAGACTCCCACTTGTTAGTCTCAAAACAAAATGACATTTGGGTGCTGGTCTCGTGGCCAGGCATAGAGTACACTATGAGGGGGAAGGTGGTGGCTTCCCCCAAGTTTAGGCTGTGTTAAATTTTGTGAATCTGTGTTTGCCCGTGGTTCGTCCGTGTAGCAAAAATGCTTCGACTATGCACTAATCAACTTGTTGTTTAGTTTGTGCAAGTCTATGTGAGTAATTGAATCGCTTGTCATTTGTCCCATCTCAGAGCTCCAACATGCCCTTTTACCCCCAAAGTGCTGTGAGCCAAGGAGCGTACCCCAACTCCTTCTCCTTCCGTTGTTTTCACCTTTGGACTTGTAGTTGAATCCATTAAGGAGCTTGGGGGTGCGGTGTAAGTAGTGGTTACGATTGCTTTTGGCTCCTATTAGCATGACTGCACCCAAATCAATCATATAGTAATGGACTTTTAAAGTGAACATATGGATTATAATTTAGGTTTTACATTAACATTCAAATGCATTTTTTGTTATGATTTCATTTCAATATTTTTTTATAGGGAATCAATATATGATACATGATGGAAAAAAATATGAATTGAAAAAAATTACAACAAAAATTTTAATGAACAAATAACTATGGACTTTTGAATGACCGGATTTGGGCCATATTTTCAAAGTCCCAATCTTGGTCATTTTTTGTTAGATTGTTATTTTTTTCCTTAACATGTATAATAAAAAGTTTTTAAATTGTGTAGCCTTTCATATGGACTTTATTAATTGATCAATCACCACGTAGGGCCCACTAAACATTGGTTTTTGACGTTTTTTTTCCATTCTAGTGTTAATTTTTTCATTTATATGAACTTTTGGGATTGGGATTCTTGCTGCTTTTAAGCCGCCATAGCTTGCATTTACCTTGCATTCCCATTGTCGTAAAACATCTGTCTATGTGCCTGTGACTCGTGCTATTTTCCAACAAACCATTAACAATGTGGAAAGAGAATGTTCTGGAGTTGTAGCCAAGGTTAGTGATGAATTGGAAAAACACTTTCTAGCTCAAGATGTGATGGATGCATTAGGGTTGGTTTACCCACAATATTGGTTAAAACCTTCATGTGACTAGACTTTTCCTATTCATATGGCTATCTTGAAAGGTTTTTATAGTCAGCCCAAAAAGCTTGAATCATCCCAAACTTGGATCCCAACTGTTCTTGACGTGAACATTTGGGACTTGTAGTCTTTTTTTTTTCCAAGATCACAATGATGTCCAATGCTCAATGGGCTATGGACTAGCCCATGGATGTCAATCCAATGTCTAAACTTTGGGAGAAACTTTCTTCCAATGCATTGTTATGTGCTTGATTTTTTGAGTTCATGAAAGTGGTAGAGTTGGCTTTGGTTTAATTTATGGGATCTGCAGAAGATGATAAAATCTTCTCAACTTTGACCTTCATGAACCGGATTGCGGAGTCGATTGTCTGAACATTTAGATTTGGTGGTGTGCATGTTTGCACAACCATTTTACACAATTGATACTTTTCCTTATGATGATGCAATAACAACTTGGACTGATGAGAAAGAAAGAAGGTGTCTTCTAGCTTGATGTTTTATGGAAAACAACCTTAGTTTTCCATGATGTTGATTAGTTGCACTCTAGATAATCTCTCCTTCTTTTTCGTTCCATTTGATTTTTCTTTTATGATCAAATTAACATGTGGCTTGTAGGTCAAGATCATGTGCTGCAATTGGATGTAGTGTCCTCTTGGACAAGGGTGGAACTCCCTCACATGATTTGTTAATTTTTTTTTTGCATTGTAGTCTTTTCATTTGATTTCAGTTTTTGTATCTTATAAATTAATTGTGTTTCATCCTTAACTTCTAAGTTGTAATTCAAATAGCTTAAGTCAATCTTTACGACTCCAATCTTCCAACACTTGCCAATTGACTCCACAACTTTTTTTTTTACTGTCGCCTAAATTCATACTTTGTCAAAATTGAAATAGTCACTATTCACACACTAGCTACAACTTGAAATAGCCAAATACACCACCTGTGCAAGGGAAAATAGCCATATGCTATCTTTAATTTTTTGCCAATATAGCCAGTAAGAAAACAACCAAACATATTAGTGTAGCCACTTGAGCTTCTAGCTCAAGCACATAGTAGCCAGTAGGGCCACTGTCAAGTATCTTTAAAAGAAGAACTGCTCTGGATAGGGCAGTGCAGCTAGCTGAATGAATGAATGAAGGTGTCACTCTAAATTAGATCCATATATGGGAGCCATCTCTGACTGAATGCTCAAGTGTAAGCTATGGATCATGTCGCTGCCCTTTGCAGGTGTTCAATAATTGCTTATAGGTATTCAGTGCACAAACAATTCTGCATGGATTAGGTCTGAGGTAGTCGCTGGGCAGCGTTTTTGAATTTTCCCCCTGTGGCAACAAAAAACATTAGGAGAATTCTTTTTTCTTGTGTAAATTCGAAAAAAAATGCAAAATAAACAAAAAAAATTGGCCAAGCTTTCTAGGCCACGGAATGATCTGTCATGCTTTTTGTAGTGTAGTCTGACTGCACCTTAAATTTAATAATGTGCCGGCCAAAAAATAGTGTGGCTTCCATTTTCAGGGCAAGCTTTTATGTTTTGTAAGGGCTCGCTCTTTTTGTTTGCCCGGACTCTTGAAAATAATGACTGTTAGATTTGAACAGGGAATCCCCCAAAGAGTCATTTGGTGTGATAAGGGATGAGAGCCTTGGACAGGGGCGTTACCAGAATTCAACAGGTTCTGGCTGCCCTTGGCTGCTTCCTGGGATGACGCCTTATTCTTGTAACACCCTGTTCATGGCGCCTTATTCTTGTAACGCCCTGTTCATGGGGCCTTATTCATGTAACGCCCTGTTCATGGGGCCTTACCTTCCACAAATTTGAAACAAAAAAAAACCCCTAGTGAGGAAGGTGGTGCCAAGGTACCGCGATATTCTTTCCTCCTGACACCCTTCATGAAGCCAATTTGTTTTTGGGCGTTGAGGGGATCAAAAGTGACCTGCACGTCACCTAATCACACGGCATGGTCACAGAAAGAGACAACCAGAGTGAACTAGCAGCCCACGCGCACACTAAGAAGGATGGATGGATGGTAACTAGTCAGGCAACAGTTTTGCAGGTCAGTTGGCTTTCTACGTCACCTACCTACTAACAACCCGGTAGCTGTGGTTGTTAGGTAATAGGTACTGAGTAAATATACCCCTCTCCAATGTATAAACCATCTACTTACCTAGTAGTCACCTTGTTTCCTACCTACTATGTCCTATGTACCTTCTATATATGAGACCTACTTCCTACATAATGGGTTAGCAAGGTGAAATCATATATTAACTCAAGTTAAGGTTCATCCACAACTGAGTCGTAACAGGCATCCAGTGGATGGTGTGCTGGTAGTGCTGCTTCACTCTGGCCCAGTGTTTTTTTTTCTGGTGAAATTTCATCATTTTTTGACAAAGAAATTGGGAAAATTTTGGAATATGTTTATTTTTCAGTGTAAATTTTACTAAAATTGCTAAATGTTTTTGGTTAATTTCGCCAAAATTTCGATATTAAAAAAATGGCGGTAAAAAAAAAAACACTCCTCTGCCCACACAAAGTGACAAAACAAAACAAAAAAGTGATCGATGATCCTCATTTCAATTACATACATTCAACAGCCAAGAAAATGTCTTCACAAACTGAGAATCCTGGATCTAATCTACCATGGAATTAGTCTCCCATATATGGGTGTACTACCCTACCTTCTTGTTGGATTTGACAGAAATGAATTAAAACATCAGACAGAATTCTCAGAAATTCCATGTGAATTTTGATTAGTTGTGTAGATATCTGTAATCCATATGTACATGAATATTGTAAAAAGTTACAAAATGGAGCCATGAAAATGTGAAAATTGGCCAATGTTGTCTAATTACAAGAACTCTGGGCCAGAGCTATAAGCATGGATGATGCTGTATCCATCATGGGGAATGAGAAAAGAATCTTTGCAACTAAAAGCCAGTGAGAGACATAATTAAATATAGTCCAAATTTGGGGTTCTGCCTTGACTCTTGAATGAACTTAAGATATGTTATGAAACAGCTATAATAATGAAAAAATTGGGTTAGGGTTAGGGTTTAGATTGATTCTGAAATATCTAAAAAAATCAGAATCTAGGATTCGTTATAACTTCAAAAGACCACACGACACTCATGTAAACTCTGGCAAGCTGCTCCACAAGAAATGAAATGAGCTTGGGTGTTGGCTCAGCAAAGTGGGACAATGTCCACTATAATCATTTGACATGAAGTGGAAGGCTAGATAACACAGATCAACACCAGAGCTATAAATGGGAGCTCTATATGCCCACTAGGATGCGCTTCCTTGGTTTTATGTGGTCTACTTTGTCCTATACACTCCTTACAGGGCTGCTTCCCAGACAATGCCAGTAGACTACACGACACTAGCTAAGTTCTCTACAATGAAATCATAAGCATTATTCAATGTTGAAGGTATTTCTTTTGGGATTGGAGCTCCAAAGCACCAGCAGGTCCTTGGCTTATCTTGGACACACCATAGTGGAAATTTGATAAGAAGAAAGGGAAAGTAGAAATGATTTACTCAATCCAAAACTCTTGTTTTTCTTCCACAATTATGTCATGTTCATCAAAACAGAAAATATAGTTTGCTATTTCTAGTATGCAACTAGTCAATCTAAAAACACTTTCACTACCACTTTGTCTTCCACAATTTTACATGAATGAAACAGAATGCGTGCAGCTATTTCTGTGCAATCAACTGGTTAATCTAAAAACACTTGCACCACCACTGTCTTCCATAATTCACATGAATAAAACAGAAATGCGTGCAACTATCTCTGGTAAGCAATCACTCTGCTTTGCTCTTTGGAAGTGTTTATGTATAACATGAACGTGTTTAGGAACGAAACTATGTATGATTACTAGATAGCTATGAAATCTATGTTCTTGGTTGTAAAATTATTCTCTCACCCTTCTATTGGCTATGCAAGCCTCACCATTCTCCTACCATGAACTAAACACAAACAAGATCAAAACTATTCAAAACCAAAAGCCTTTCAAAATCAAAACTTCAATTCTCACAAACTTTGTATTCATACCATGATTTTGTACAAATGAAGGTGTTTCTCAAGGTCACAAACACCTCCTTATATACTAACCAAAAAGAATCTAATCAAGAAACTTCCTAAAACTTATCCACCACATGGTTCCCCAAATAATCAAAAGAAAACAAAATCACAAAGAAACAAAATCACATGGTTCCTCATGTGATTCCACAATTAATCACAAGGAAACAACATCACATGGTGCACATGACATAAGTCAATGCACCATGACCAAATTATGGAATCCTACACCCAACTTACCCCATTAAATAATTACCTAAGTGATTGTGTAATCAAGTTACACATCAAGTTACATTTACATAAGAACTTGAATCTTCCATTAAGAACTTAAAGAAATACATTTTTTCAAAGACAAAAAGGAAAGGATACCCAACTAAAATGAGCTCACTAGAATGAGCTTGGCTTTACACTTTCTACCATGTGAGTTCACCGAATTTCACCAATTTTGCCCAATTTAAAAGCTTCCAAGTACATCTAACTAGAAATAGGTGAACTTGATGATGCAAGGTCTTGCACATTTTTCAACCCACATGCCATCTTGAGCACCACCCAAGTACAAAAATAACATAATTATGAAATTCTTAAAGACAAGAGTCCCCAAATATGTTGTGTGCACCATTACCCATAACAAAGACAAAGCCCACACTTAGGTAACTAGCTATTGAGTAGTTTTTTACGTTGATTATAGCGTTTCCCTTGGGCTTGAAATGGTGGGGGTGTTTTTCTCTTCCCCCAATCAATTTTCCTTTGTTGTATTTGTCTTCCTCCTTGGATACCTACTTTACAAAATCAAATGGATGTTTAAAATCGTTTGTGATAGTTTTTCAACTATAATGGGATGTTTTAGATTTTTCAACATAGAAAAGAATTAATCCTAAACTTTTGATATGAATGAATTTCTAAAGTGTTAAACGATTAGGTGTTGAAGCTTGATCTTGAATTTATTCCACATACTAATAACTCAAAAAAGTGTAAAGCCAGGTTCATTCTGGTGAGCTTGATTCATACAATCAAGCTTAGTGCTTAGGAGTTCAATTGGGATATTCAATCCCATGTAGCAAGACTAATATATTTATGAGTTAGTTGCCTTGACCTCGTAAGACAAATTTGTAAGGACAATAGAGTGGGAACCTTTGATTGAAGAACTGTAATGACTAATTGATTGGGCGGCTATGTTGAATACAACAAATACCAATCTGCTGGTATAGTTATCATGATTCGTTTTCAATTTCAGTTTGGTACCTGTATGGTTCTTTTCACTTTCATTTATCAGACTCATCTCAATGACAGAAATACTTGAAAAGATCCTAGCTGTGAGCATGATGGGTCACGAACTACATACCAGTTGGTCTAGCATAAGCAACAATTGAAAGCTATAAAACCATTTTTGGTTTTTACCACAACAATAGAATTAATTTGTTCAACTATTTGGGTTTTCAACTAGAGGGATAGTCGACTAGGATATGTCTAACGATAGAGCACAAGTTCATATGCAACAATGTAACAAGGCAGAAAAATGGAGCCCAAGGTAAAGATTTGACATAACTTGACAAGTAGAGTTGGACCATTTAAGAGCATAACGATGGCTTAAATTCTTAAATCCCCCATAAGGCCTACCTAGGGGCTACGTACAAATTACCTAAGGGTCACCTCAAGGCCTACCTAGGTTGTGAGCTACATAAAATAAGGTCTATCAAAAGCTTACACAAGGTGTTACATAAGATCATAATTTAGGGTGTTAAGGAATGTTTACTTAAGGATCTACCTAAGTTAGGGTATACCTTTGGTCTATTTAACAAGCTACACAAGGGTTATCATGAGTAAACACTTGGTAACTTGGTAAATAATCGCTAGGTGCCTTTTAACCTAAAAAATTGTTAGCTAGCCCCATATGTAAGTTCTATGTAAGCTCTTAAATCCATAGATATCCCCTATGTAAATCTTTTTTAGCCCCCTTCTGCCCTATGAGTAAGTCCTAGGTAACCCTAGGTGACCTCTTAAATAACCCTAGAAATATTCCCTAACCTAATAAATCCCTAGCTGGTTTCACAAATGAGTTCTATATATCCCCTTAAGTAACCCATAGATATTCCCTATGTAGATCAGCTTATTTAGCCCCATCTTGCGATATGAATAAGTCATAGGTAGCCCTAAGTAAGGCCTCCTTAAATAACCCTAGAAGTATCCCCTAAACTAATAAATCCCCTAGTCAACTCGACAAATGAAAACTGTATTCTCTAATTAACTTTTAGGTATGTCATGTACAACCAATTGACTATTCCTAAGTAAAGCCAATATATTAAACAACATTCTTTTTAAAACCTATTTTATGCAAGATCGTGTTTAAGAAGATTTAGTTGAATCCAGCTATAAACTAGATATGAAACACAAAATTTGAATCATCTTTCTATATTTCTAGCATCAAACTCACTGTTGTTTTTAGTAAATTTCTGCAACTTGAGTAAAAAGAAAAGGAAAAAA
>Ga0116229_10004815_pt1 | contig 22108 bp, 13 predicted proteins | sample S1TSphgellanicum_3_FD_87313 | JGI IMG/M metagenome (GOLD analysis project Ga0116229, IMG submission 87313) | Host-associated microbial communities from peat moss isolated from Minnesota, USA - S1T2_Fc - Sphagnum magellanicum MG | ecosystem: Host-associated > Plants > Peat moss > Unclassified...
AGTTGCAATTGCTTTCAACAAGTTTGATGCTCTGAATGATCAAATGACGCACACCAAGTTGGGAGTGGCAATCATGGTGCTTGTGTGGGTCCAAGTGCTGCTTTCTGTCATCAGACCCAAGAGGTACACACAATTTCAACACAACTGCAGCTGCTGCTACTTACCTATCTATATATGTACAGAATCACAAAATTATTTGCTGCTGATACCACCCATGCTAGATCAACTCTTCAGTACCAACTCTTTGGAATATGTCAGGATCATCCTCCGAAGTGAGAATTCCCAAACTTTGTTGGCTGATTGAGAGAAGTCCAAGTTTTTTTTGAAAGTTTGATTGAAAGTTTTTTTTCTCTGGGAAGGGAATTTGCCCAAGCACTTTGAAAGCTCATTTCTTGGGGAGGGAATTTGTCTGAGGATTTTGAAAGCTACTCTTTGGGGAAGGGAACTTGTCCAAGGATTTTGAAAGGTCTTTTTCTGGAAATGAATCTGTGTGAGGATTTTGAAAGCTTTTCTATTGGGTAGCGAATTTGTTCAATGACTGTGATAGCTTTTTTTGTGGGAAAGGAATTCGTGCCCAAGAATTAAAACCCTTTTTGGGGTGGAGGAAATTCTTCTCTTGGCTCAGAAAGTCCAAGAGTTGAATTTAGCATTTTGGGGAGTATATAATTTTGTTGGCTGATATAGAACTCAATTATGAGCTTAATATGATGACATGTCAGTTCTAGCCATTCAAGAGATCAATTGAAGGCTTTTCAAATGCTATTGGAAATTGAAGGATTTGAGATGGTTGTTGTTGCGCCTTATGTTGTGCAGGGGGAAAGTTAGCAGAGTTCCATGGTACTTCATTCATTGGCTGTTTGGAACTGGTGCAGTGCTTCTCGCATGGTATAACATCTTCAAGGGTTTGGATCTTTATGTAACAAGCTGGACTGTTGGCACTCAAAAGGTCGGTACATACCATCCAAATCATGAAAATCCATCTCTTCGAGAATATTATACAGACAGACCACAACTTAAGAAATTTACCTGAGAATTTTGTACATTGACAATCATCTTTCAAGCTTCAAATGTCAGAACAGTTTGTTAATGGGAAATTTGCATTGGGTTTCTCTCTTTCAAAGAATTCTTACAGAATTGTGTGGGAATTTTCAAAAGATACAACATTGTTGATGTAGTTTCATAGATGGTTTCTTTGCTTTCTTCTTTTTTTTTTGTGTTGGTGTGTGGCTGATTTTTGCAATTTGTGTGTTGGTCGTGAGCAGGATTTGTATGTGCTATTTGGTATCAATGTGGCGATTCTAGCATTTGCATATCTTTTCCTTGACCGGTTCAACCATTTGATGAATCAATCAAAAGAGCAAAATGTGGTGCACCCAAATGCTTGGTATCCTTTGGGAATGGCAGGCAAACCTGTCAACAGACAAGCAGATGCAGGGAATGTGGGAGTGACGACAAAGCAGACTACTGGTTCAGGAATTGATGACACTGCTAGCAACAATGTTTAGAGTATTTTTTCCTTCGTGCATGTGACAACAATTTGCCATCACATGATCCATCATTTGTTCAACAGCAACAAACAGAATCGTCCAGAACTGGAAAGTCTACAAGAAGAAATTTTGTTTTGACAAAGGAAATAACAATCTCAGCTGGGATTGTAATTGGCTCAACAACCAACAGATGACTATGTCCCCCTCTCAATAGCACTAGTGTTGTATAAACTAGCTGAGTTCTTTTACTTGCAACTACCTGAGTGTCGATACCCTCATGGTGTTCAAACTTGAATCTTCTAGAACCTTCTACAATTGCAACAAACTGGAGTATTGTAGAAACAGGATATGCAGTTTAATTGTAGCCAATTTGCGGTTTGTACTGGCATGTTTCTCTAAGAATCTACTCAATCTGTAATACTTTATACTGAATGGGAAAAGCTGAATGGTTTCAACTCTGGTGATGATAATTCTTTTTTTCCTTTTTCCTAGTGACAGGATATGTTATCGCAGTCGCACAAGTTTCTCCCCCACAAAAACAGATCACACAAATGCAGTAGCTTTGTTTGAGAATTCAATCTTCTATTCCCTCTAAACTTTAATGAGAAAATGGGGGGAAATAAAATTTTCCCTCTAGTTTGGTTCAAACTCTGAACTGTTTCATAACTGAAAATTGCTCACCAAAATTGTGAAATAGTTTGAACCACACACCTAATGCATCCTCATTATCTTTCTAACATTTAACTTACATCCTTCCAGCATAAGAAATTTGTGGAATCATGGTAATACGAAATAGTAATCCACATCTTATGATATTGAATTCTGTCAATAATCTTGGTTCTACTTTCTTCTCACACTACCAATGGAAGTAGAGAAATATTATATAGGATTAGGGTTTAGAGTAGGTAAAGAATGGAATTTGCATGGTACTTAAGCTTCTAGTTTATGTGTTCAAAATCCAATATTGGGTAGCTCATGGAATCTATGACCCAGCAATGGATTGAACACATCAAGCATGGGCAAGGGGACTATGCTTTCCATAACTTGAGCTTTTGACTTGGTGTTATAAAAGAAAAGGGGGAAATACAGCATGTAGTCCACTTGTTTGTAGATAATACATATCAAACATGGCCTAGGGTTAGATTCAGACATGGGACCCAAAACACATGCACAGCAACCATGACTATGTTGCAACCACTTGCAGTATTGATTCAATGTTAAATTACACCCCGAAAAAACTAACATAACAAAGAAGTACATGCAATCCATATTGTTGTTTACACATGTAGTGTGGTGCACACTGAATGTGTGCACTAGTGTTAGTTGTGAGTTGGTGAATTGGATCGTAGATTGTAAGTTGAAAATACATGAAAAATTGTATACCATTGCTACAAATATTGTTCACCCAATTCATCGAACCACATAATGATGATGTGATGTTGACGTTAGATGTTAGTGAATGAAACAACACAAGCTTTTTGCACAGTGGGTCTTGTGCAACATGCCTTGACAAAGAATCCTGTGCTGAGTTGGGAAAGAGTTATGTACTTGATATCATGTTGGCAATTGGATGAGTTTTTTAAGGTTTAGAAAAGCAAAAAATACATTTATTATTTCACAACCCACATTTGCATTCAGGACATCTGGAGTTGTGCACTATTTTGGATGTGGTAGAGTCTGGGAGAGGCTCACTTATGAGTGGTCTGGGTGGACCTGCTCTTAACAGATTCGTAGAGATGACCCAAGTAGCAAGGTTGCAATGCAATTAGCTTCACACAAAAAAAGGTTCAATTTGAAACTTTTTAAGATTGCCTTTCAAAATCTTGGTTCACACCAACACTTGTAAATGATCTCTTTACTAGTCCAGATATTCATTATGCCCAATTCCTTTTGACACTATATCTACTACCCGTTACAACTGGTTGACAATCCAAAATACTTAACAAGTTATCTCAAATGTTTTGAAGCCAAACATTCGATGAAACAAAATATGGGAGACTACCATATGGGTAAAGTGTATTTCGTTAGAAGGCAAAGCAATATACGCCTCCTTTTATTCAACAAAGTTCACGACTATAGAAGATGGGGGCCTAAGATGTGTTTTTTTAGGGTAGGCTCATGTGTTAATTAATGACCTAAGTTTTTTTCCACAAATGTCGTCACACTTGTAAAAGCATTGTGTTTTAAGAAAATGACCAATAAGCTTACTTACATGAAGCTTTGATGACCGTTAAATGATATAAGTAGTGTATTAATTTATTTATTAAAGCAATATTTGCTGAATAGTGTCTTGAGAAAATTGATACTAGTTCGAGCTGGGTCTAAGTTGGTTCTGAGTTAATTTTTGACCTAACAGATAAAATTATTTGATATTATTTTGTCCCAAACCTTTTTTGTCAACGACCAAGTCAAAGGTGAATATCTGATCAACATGGGTCATAACCATTGTTGAGTGGGTCTTCCTTTTTCAGAGTATCTTTGGTCTTGGTTTAAACACTAAATTGTTTTTAAAGTAGATTCTCTAGAGCGAGGGTCTCGACACAAATCTTCAAATTTTTAAACCTCACAATTTTGATTTTTGTCACATCTCTTCAATGCATGAACCTCCAGGTTGATTTGAAAACAGGGTCCAACGGTTCCATGTACACTAAGCACTTCCCAAGATTAAAGATATAATATAGACATAAAATTTTCCAACAAAATCTGTAGAGGTAGGTATGGAGTTCTACAATTGATTAAAACTAGTCATTTATCTACAAAGTTGATTTATTTATCAACTCTTTTTAAAAAAAGAAAATTTAAAGTTCTACTTGCCTGCCTAAATAATCTAAACCTATATTTAAAAGTTATTTTCAAAGTTCTAATTTCAATTCCAGTCCTAACAAAAAAAAATTAGTTTCACAATCCAGTTCTTGTGTCAATCCCATCAAAACAACATCGATTGGGATCCAAGTCACAAAAACTTAAACCCCAGGTTTAACATTGCAAACCTTGGAACCAGTATAATAGAGCCTCCGCCGTAATGGAGATAATTGTATTTCATAATCTCCCATCATACCAGTATCTCCATTTGTGTATTCACAAGTCAAAATATTTCATATATATATATATATATTGGATATTAGGCTACTGACATTTTCTTTAAAAAATGTTTAATATAATTACACTTGAAAATACATTTTTTGAAATGCCCAATTCCCCCCCCCAAAATGTCATGGGAAAAATTAAATAAAAATCATAACAGGTCTTTACGCATGGTGAAGCCCTTGGAACAAATGCATTAACAATTTTGGCCCATCTCCCCCCCCCCCTGCCCTTGTCTTTTACCCGATCCCGCCTCATTAGGTTTAGCAAAAGCATGAATAACTTTAAAACAACACACATAATGCCAAGGTATGGTGGTGTACCTTAAATAAACATATGTAATGACTAAAGGAGAGGAGAAATAAGATCCAAGCTTGGTAAGATCCACTGAAAGACTGGAACCTAATAACATTTTCAACTCATTCATGTTTATTAGTTATTATTTTCAACAAGGGATTATCTTGTATACACCAATAACAACATTGAATGTGATAGAAATTGAAATGTAAATAAATGGCAATAGAAATTCAAATTCAACACAAATTTTTATGTTAATTAAAATTTAAGATTGAAATGCATGAACCCTAAAAATTATGAAAACTTGTTTTTTATTTGTACCACGTATCATTCTTGTTCAAATTGTTAAATTCAGACACATGACTAGAGAATCTTACCATTTAAAACTTAATATAACCTAATAAGAATGAAGTTTGAGAACCCAAAAAAAATTCATTATGAGGATTGTAGTATCTCATTAGATTTGGTGATAATTAAATAATTTTAAAATTTCCGTTTCTTTGAAAAATGTGTTACCCAAAACGTTAAAATTTTCAATTTTTAATTTTCCTAGCGTCAAAAGTTTTGAAAACATAAGGGTTATATAAGCTCTACATCACAAGCATGTATTCTTCATTTTTCTTTTTAGTTTTCATAGTTGTCCATATTTCATTTGGTCAATAATATGGCTTTGAACTTTGTCGATAAATGGGGTACTATGGGTGCAAATGTTTGGTGGATATCATTGTGTAGATGTCAAATTTGACACAAGGTTGCTTTGGAATCAAGTTTAATAAAAAAATCACTAATTAAAGTTTTCATCCATCTTCAATAGCACAAATCTTTTCACGCATCCTAAATTGCCATCCACCCTAAAAATCTACAATGATGAACTAGAAGTTAAAAAACAAGAATAAAATATTGATCTCTTGATTCATGTTGAAAGTATCATATATTTCATAATGCTACTCAAAAACTTGGAAGATATTATATTATATGTTAAATAAAATATGATGAATGTATGAATCATTTGGCACTCCGTTGCCAAATCTAATCAAGTACTACATATATATGTGAAAAGGATGAAAAATATACAATTGCATCATATTTTGCATGTTCAAAATTTTGATGGATGTCAAATAGGCTTAACAATTGTGAATTTACATCATGATTTGTAAAAGACATATCTTTGTACACCTTTTTTGTGCATTACAAATTTGAAAAAATACAAAGTAATCATCTTCCTGGTATAAATGAATATGGTTACATTAAAAAGATTTGAAACTACATTCTATCACCAAACATATCAAAGTAATATAATTTAGGAACATTTGCCCTTTTTCGTCCAATAAAAGGTCTTTGGACCATCTTCACATGAGATGCATCATTTGATATCATGGTGTTGAAATCTATTTTATAAAAAGGTATAGATCTAACTCCTACCCATGTACAAGACTCATGAACGACAAATTGTTACTTGTCTCAAGAAAAGATCACACATTGCATGCGTCAAAGTGTGTGCATCTTTCTTGAATGAATCACCCAAGACCAAACATATTTTCAAAAAAAAAAAATTCTATTACAATTAATAACATTGCTTTTACAATGAATCTTTTTCAAAAATCAAAATTTAAGGTTGTGATTCAAGTGGACATTGTTGAGATATCCAAATCAATGATGCTATCATAGAGTTAAATTATACATAACATTATATAAATCCATATCATGTTGCCAAAATGTTACATATGGAAAGATATACATGGGAATTTTCCTGTTTTAAGAATTCCAATAATTCTTTAGAAAAATCAAAAAATACATTTAAAAATAATTGAAATGTCCCAAGCAAACTCACAACCATCAAGATTCATTGAATAAACTTTTGACTATACTATCAAAGACTGATAAAGATCATCATTCCTAATCATCTTCTTTCAATTCGGCAAATTGCATCTTCAAAGATTACATGTTGAAATTTGTATTCAACTAGCCATTGAGAGGTCCGATTTGTTCACAAGGCCCTTTACTTCCAACAATTTAATCAAGTTGGCCTTGAGATAGGTAAAATATAGTTTTTCCATTAATCAATTGAAGGCCTTAAATCATGATCAATGTTGGTGTGATATATAGGGTTTTGATAGGTATATATTCGGGTATGCACCTTGGTATGTAAAAATGGAATTGTTTGACTGATTTTTTTAATGAAAAAGCCAATGCCTACTTGGGTTTGTTATTAATTTCCACCAACATTACCATTACACTTACCCATACCTAGAGATTTCCTCTTTTAATATATTTTTTGCATATATTGTGTGTGAAAAGTTTTTTGTGTTTCTAGATATATGTATGTCAAGTTCATTAAAACATTTCAAAATTAGGGATTTGTGTTAATAAATTGGATGATTAATTTTCCGCTCTTTCTTTATCACATCTTGTATTATGCTAGGTGGTTTTGTTTTAATGGTCTTTATAAGAGTGTCACCATTTTATGTGAATTTGTTTTTGGGACGCTTGCCACTTAGGCTCCATTACAAAATTGAACAATAAATGATTGCCTTGGGCCCATGTTGAGAACAAGCCATTTTCTAGCAACATTGTCTCAATGTGAATATTTGATACTTGAATGCTTATCCCACACAAGAGTTGGTATGAGTTTATTGTCTATTCATATTCATGCTTGAGATCCCCCCCAAAACATGTAGGTTCTTATACAATCAATCTGCCCAATATGTCCATTTCAAAAGGATGTGAATACTCATGTTCATATCAGATGTCCAAATTGAAACTACTTTAAAACAAATACCTAGTTGGTATGTTGAGGATAGTTATAAGATAAGGAGAATCATTTTTAATGTCACATTGTAATATTTTGCAAAATGTCCAATGTATTGACATACCATTAACATGCCATAAAATCATTGTTATGCCAAATTTTGCTATTGGATCAAAATTGTCAACTTTGAATAAGACTATATATATACAACATATTATGTTGCAAGCAACCTTGAAATGGACATACCCGCCCAACACTAGTCGTAACCATCATTTAAGGGTTGATTTGTAAATAATGAAGATAGAAGCAATACATGCTTTTATGGACGGTATCTTTCATGAATGGTAATGCCTTCTGCCATTTTATCTTAACCTAAATTTCAAATGGGATTTATTTGTCATCATGGTCTATTTGATACCAAAGCCAACAAGCTATATTTGAAGGTGGTCGTGTGACGAAAAAAAACACATGTTGTAATTTTTCTCGGATGATTGAAGCCTTTAGATATTCAATGTTGGCTTTTTTTCCTCAAGTGATTTGCATGGGATGAGTGCTTAGAAACACATGGGGTAATTTTGGTGGCTTGTAATTATGAGGAATTCAAAATTTCCAACTATCTATGAATTGGGCTAGTCATGGGATTTTCTAGACAAACACTAGTAATTGGCTAGATATGAAGGATGCTTACAAAAGAATAAGGATAAATGTGTATATTTTTGGTGTGTGGAAGAGAAGAGAGATGGTAGTAAAAAGTTGACGAGATTTTTTATTTCATATGTATGTAAATGTGCAACAACAAAAAAATTGTTGGGCGATGGTTTTTTGATAAATGGATTGTAGAATAAAGTTGGGGTGTTCTAGGTGTTGCAAAGAGGGATATCTAGTCCTATTCCTTAGACTTTCATTGTGACACCTAAATGATTCAATCCTTAAAACACACCAATTTTTTGCACTTAACTAATAGCATTAGCTCTGATGAAACAAAATACATTTGATTAATGAGAAGGTCTAGAACCAAAGAAATCCCGATGTATTTAAAGAGAGAAAATAAAAAACAACAAGTCATGAACAAGATCTAACCTTTCAAGTGATCAAGTGTACAATAACGTGGTAAGGATTTGCAAGTCTATGGTTTGAAGGTTGATCACAACAACAACTACTCTAGAGCTAAGTATAATGTATGCATGATATGCATCTACTTGGTAAACTAGTTTCAGAAAGTAGAGAACAAGAGACACATTGTGGTAAGGAGGGAACATAAATCACCAACTCCCATTTTGATTAGAGTACATATAGAAAAATTCTTAGTGGTGACAAAAGGAGGTGACACTCGTACAAATTTAATAAATATTTATTTCCCCTCAAAAATCGTAATTGAAATATTTTACATACCCATGTATATATATACCTACCATTCTTACTACAATGAAGAAGAAATGTTCAATATGGAAAACCTCTTTTAAAATTAACATATTAGATTTGACTCAATGACCAAAACATACTTCAAAGGGATTTGGGTCAAAGTGGTAGAAGGTTAGACATCCACTTGAGATCCAAAGTGTCTATTTGAATTAAAACTTTCATAAATCTGACACCAATTTTGCAAAATATAGGTTTAAATCATAAAATTAACCTTGCTCCTAGAGAAAATTAGGATAGAACATTCTTAAACTTCAAAGTTTTGGTTTTGGTTTTAGCCAAAGGTTAGTTCCATAATTCGATTCTTGAGCCAATTCCACCAAATGGGTGCTTATGCAAATCACAATCATAAGAATCTAAGCTTGGACCCATGTTTAAAAAGTTCTAAACTTGGGAACCTACCAACACTGGGTTAAAAGTAAGGAAAGCACACATATACTTATCCTAAAATCTAGAGGAATTGAACCCTCGGTATTAGGGAGGTTGATGTTGTTTCTTGGAGAATTTTCACCAAATGATGAATTTTTTTTTCCAAAATAGCAAAATGAAAGGTGTTTCTACAGTTTATTACTCACTAAATTTCAAAAAATAAAAAATAAAAAATCATTAAAAACATCTCCAGATTCCATATCATTAAGTTCCAGTAGGTGCTTGAATAAACCCTATATAACAATGCTCAAATTTTTTTCACTTTCATATTTTATAGCCAAATTTGGCTAAATTGACTTATCTATAATCGCCACTTCAGCTACATCACAAATTTGAAAGAAAAGAAACACAACTACTCATGGGAAAAAGGAAAAGTACAACACAGATTCTGCTAATATCTTATGCACATAAAATTTTCAATAATGCAAATCATCTATAGAGACACCGATTACACTTTGGAATGGGTCCTCGCAGACATTGTCATGGATCATCACCACCTTACAGAATGCTCACGAGCTCAACAAGTTCCTAGGTGGAATAGGCCCTACCATAGTACAATAATGTACCACACCCATTCCATAGTACAAATTGGAAATGGAGAAAAAGTTGGCTTGAGAGAGCGCAAAAGTGGTCTGTGGGGACTTTGAGTTCTTCAAACAATTACAAACTTTATTTCCATCCTTCTGAGGACTTGACTTTTAAGTACCGGTCTCTCAATGTCCCAGGAATCATTGACAAGTAAAATTCTGATTCAACTTTTGCTCTTTGCAAGTTAACCAATCTTAGTATGAATGACTATGGAGTTGGGCACCCCAATGCTTCCGATGCCAGATGCAATGAGGGCACCCTCAGTGATAGGGATTCTCAGAAGTTGATAAAATTTGATTAAGCAAGTGAGCTCCTATGATGGTCACTAGGGAGGATGTGTAGATGGGATGTTGTGGACTTCATGTTGATTTGTGGGGTTTTTTGGGCAAGATTTTGGTGGGGGTGGGTATCAAAGGATCGAAGCTTTCTCAATGCAGTCTTAGGTTGGAATTTTACAAACTTGGTCAGATTGAAGTGAATGTATGTCATTGCAATGGCACTTGATGAGGACAACACATGTGCATGACATTCAATGATTCAAAATGGTTGCAATCCTATGTCTACTTCATTGCTTTTATGTTTTTTTCTGGTACATATGTATGTCAAGTTATGCAACTCAGCCTGTTGAAGTCACGGCTTGCTGATTCTGCTCTTTTTTCCACTCTTTGCTGCAGAATCTGCCCAGCTTGCTGATTTTATGGCTGACACATTCCACAGCATTCCCCCCTTTCAGTCTCTGGCATTCCATTGGCATTCCCTATAGACAGCAGATTCTGCTGGGTGTGCACAGCCCAGGATTGCCCTAAACAGGCTCACCAAGGGCGTGCTTACCTGGCAGAATCCACGGTCTACAACCCACTCTCTACCCACTTTCTAGTACAAAAAAGCCATTGGGTTTCATCACAAACTAGGACTTGCCCACTCTCTCCCCACTCTCTAGTACAAAAAAGTCATCGGGTTTCATCACCAACTAGAAAGCCAGTAGCCCATCTCTTAAAGCAAAGAATACCTAATATGGAAGGAAGAAGCTATTTCACATCACCAATTTAAGCTAGTGTCAAAAGTGTCGTTTTTCCAAAAACCTATCACACATGGTACTTTTTAACACTAGGCTCTTTGCAGACCAGAATATGTCAGTCATTTAACCTGACATATACCACAGATTCTGGACCACCTGAGAGAATAAGGCAACAAGCTGGATGCTACAAATCCTGGCACTACCCTTCTGCTTGTTTGCAATATGACCCAACCTACCTGACATGTAACCACTTTCAAATTCAATAACAATCAAGCCTATGTCTCATGATCATTTGAAGCTTACCATCATTTGCAGTGTCCCCAGCACTGACTGCTAGATGATACAAACCCATGTTTGGCAGAACGTAAATTTGAGACTAGAGAGCATTTGCAATTTGACATTATCAAAATCTGGTAAGTGAAAAAGCAGACCTGCTGGCCTTCAGCTGAGCAGATTCCAGCTTCCACTGAAGAGATCTCTCAATTAGGTATGCCTCCCCTCTCAAGACATTACAACCAGAAATATTGATCCACACTGTCCCTCTCCAAGGTTTGGAAGCCCAAGAACAGCTCTAAAGTTGAAGAGAAAAAATAGACTAGGGCTGCAAACTCCAGACAGGCTCTCCAGTGGAAGCAAGGTTGTTCTTCCAGGGAAGATGAAGATTACAGCAAGATATCAATCTCCAATTGTGTTTGCCAAAAAGAACACTGCCTAGTCCCACTACATAGTAGTTTTACAGCGAACAGATTTGATTAGCAGGGATCTAACCCTAGAAAGAAGGCATTGTTGAGGGTGATTCTCCATGGGTGATCCAACTTCTCAGGATCAAGCACTAGAGTTTTGAATTTGAAGATGACTTTCTAGAGAGGATGAGCAAGCCTGAGAAAGATAAGGAAGAAAGATCACAATTCTAACCAGGACTTCAAGCTTCCTCCTCCAGCTTCTTGACATAGGCCTTGAGTGTGAACACGAGATTGCGAGCTGGACCTTGCAAAGTGCCAACAAGGTTTGAGGATGGGCTCTTGAGTGTTCCCAGCAGCTTGGAATACAAATCTGCCCTTGTTGGCATTGTCTCAAGTGCCTTGAACTCTTCTGGTGAATAAAAGCGGCCCTCAAAAACAGCTCCTGAAAAGTCATTGTTCTCAAGCTTCAACTCCTTTTGCAATGTGCGGTAGGGTTTCAAGGCAGCAGGAATCTCCTCAGTGTGCACAAATAACCAAGCATTCATGCCTGTCAAAGCAGGTTTCAAGGCCTCCCACCGTGTACCCTCAATTGCCTTCCCTGTATCAATGATGCAAATAGCAGACCAATGTCATAATTGCTCAATTCAGCCATAACCCAGAAGTGGCAGAAGCCATTGTATCCTGCACTCATCATCTCCCATTCCACTCTCATTGCTCCAGCTTACTGCATGCTTTCAAAATCAGCAAAGAATTCTGGTTCTCAATTGCTGAGTGTCTGAGTTTCATGTCTCAACAGATGACTTCACACAGAATTCTGCTGCTTTTTGTGCATCCCAAGAATTATAAACTAGGGTTTCCTCAAGAAGAAGACCACAGTGAGAAACATGCTGCATCTATCTTTTTGACATCCATGGGCTCATCTACACATTACCTCACCAAGGTGAGTTGTCCAGGAGGTGCACTGTTCTTCTTTTTCCCCAAATTTTCCTACATATGTAGCCCAGACTATCTGAAGTTCTAGAACCCCAAACTGCAGCAAAATCAATTCAACACTAGTAGTGAATATAAAATTCAGAAGGAACGAAATGGACACAACCCATAAAAAACTCGAGATAGAGAGAGATTTATGGGTTTGGGCGGGATTTTATGGATTGTGTCCAAAACCAATGCAGTCTAAGAAGACAGTGAAGGGGAAAACCGCTACCAATGAGCTTGTTTTTGGCGACCATAAGAGTGGTGTCTTGTGGCAGCGATTTCCGCAGTTGCTGAAATTGCTTCACAGTAAGGCCCGCGTACTTAATCCCCGCCACCAAATAGGCACCTTCCAGCTGCTGCTTCGCCCTGTCCACTGTCTCCTCTTTCTTTTTCCTGCTTATGGCCATCCGCACCCCGGGTAGTGGCGGTCTGGCCCTTCTTCCGAAGCACCGCACTTGCGCATCATCATATCCACTACCACTGATGATGGGGTTGTTGCTGCTGCTGGGTGCTCCCCAAAATGCAGAACCCAATTGCTCCTTGGCTGACACACTAGTGCAGGAGCAGCTTACTAATGCTTGAGTGGCCATCGCAAGCGATTGGCTGAGTCACAAACTACACTCCCACCCTCTCTTCCTCCTCTTCTCCTTCTCCTCTCTCTCTCTCTCTCTCTCTCTCCCCCTCCTGTGGATAACAAAGCTCTCATCTGCAGCGTCCCAGTGCGGAGCCCTGTTTTCCAGTGTGGAAAGAAGAGGTGGAAAACTGCGGAAGTTTAGGGTTGCCATTCCAAGGTGTAATGTTGTGATTAGAGTCTAGAGATTGGAATTGGCAAGGCGAATTTCTACCGGAATGTGCCATGTTCCCTAGTTATAAACTAACACAGGTCGGTCGTTATGTAACAAGGTAGAAGACAGAGGTAAGGAATATCCAGAATTGGCAGTTAGTGGCCGATTTTGCCATTATACGGGAACTCGAAAACTCATTGAATTTTGCAGCTCTGGGTTTTGGACTGCACCATAGTTCCATAGAATGAAGAACGTCCATAATCAGCATAGGTTGGTCATTACGTAACAAGGTAGAGGGAGGAATATTAGAATTGGCAGTATCAGCCAATTCTGCCATTTAGTGAGACTTGAAAACTCATTGAGTTGCCAACTTTGGAGTCCGGAATGCACCAAAGTTCCACCAAATTAGCACGAATGAAAAACGAACGAATGAAAGACACAACTAGCACGAGTTGATTGTTATGTGACGGAAGTGACCTTGCGAGCAAATGTAGCCCATGTGCGCATGAACGAAAAACGAACGAATGAAAGACACAACTAACGAAACAACGACGAGCAGAGCGGATGAAATTGCAAAGGGCTTTGCAGCTTTCTACAGGACTTGCCCGCACGCGATAACTCCCGAGAGCTGTTGTCCGATTGTTTTCTTCCCAGGCGTGCCAGGGAAGAACAATCACAGACAGCAGAAGGAGAAAGAGAAGCAGAAGAAGGACATGAAACAAACCATTCAACAACAGATTGTAACTGTAAATCAATTTTTATCTTTTTTTGGTGAACGAAGGTGGCGGTTTCAGCAGGCTGGAAGAAACAGGTGATCCTCATCATCGTGAAAAGCATGAGATCCGTGAACTAGGTGAGGAGGAGATGATAAGGAGAGAGGAGGAGCAGGAGTAGGAATCGTAGTGGAGCTGATTTTCGTCGGTTTTCACTTTGGTGTTCCTCGTTGTGATCCGCAAACTGCGTTACTGTGGTTCCAATGTTAGATCGCTTTCTGATGGCACTCACGGCTGCATCGACCGTAGGAGATGACGGGGGAGGAGGAGGAGGAGGAGGAAATCGCCAGGGGATGGTCGCAATAGCGGGTTGTGCGGCGATGGCAGTGCTTTATGTAGGTTCGTTGTATGTGCCTTCTGTCGTTCTACGTCTGCCGCCCCCTCGCTCCATCAATGCTCATTACCTTCGTCGCTTTCTCTGGTCAATCGTCGCCTCTGCGCTTGCCGCCGTCGCCTGCCTCTCACTTCTCCCCGTAAGCACAAACACACTTTCTCTTTTCTTCGTACTTTAAAAAAAAAATTCATGTAGTAATTGATAATGCATTTGCAGGAATTCCTCCGTCTTATTCCATGGTTTTCCTCCGTTTTGATGCGCTGCCTACACTCTGTTTCACGTAAGATTTAGGGCCGTGAACAAACTGTGCATAGAAACAATGTTGAGAAAGAAGTACGAGGAGGAGGAGAACAGGTAGGCGGGCTTTGGTACAAACTCCGAGAAGACGCAAAAGGGATAAAAGGAAGAAGAAGTAGATTGTGCAGAGCTGTTGCTGATAAATCTGTATGGAAACACATTGAGCTAGTGAGAGAAATTGAGTTAGTTGTGTTTTGAGCAAAGCTGTTGCAACAAACAACCTGGAGCAAGAAAAAAGGGTTACATGGAGTCAAAATTTGGGGGTTTTGGCTCATGAGAATGGAAGAGTTGGTTTTGCAGCTCCATACTTAGAAGAGTGCAAGTTGTTCATGAAATGAAGATTTGCACCCTTTCAGAAATCTGCACACATGCTTGTTGTTTTCACATAGTTAGCATACAGGTAATATTAACTCTGTTCAATTGTGGATTTTTCTTTATCCAGGTGAAAGGACGTCAGAGCTTGAACCTGAACTACTTGCTTTCTGTGTTTGGCCTTTGCACCAATCATCTGGTTTGTGTCCCTGCTCTTGAAAACTATGGTTTGCAAACACTCTTCGCATCAGTGCTTTTCTATTTGCACCATTGATTCAGTTTCAATGTGATAGTTGAAAGCATGAAAAAGAGGATGCCCAAAGTGCAGAACCTATCTGAGGAAACCTGAGTTCAAATATGGAAGAAGATTTGCATAGGTAAATTGAACATCATTTGCATGGCAAAAAGAGCTGGTTGGTGGGTTTGCAATGTGTGAAATGTGTTTTGAACTGGAGTACCATTCCCACCCCCAGTTCATTAAAACCACAAAGATTCCAGGGGGAAGTTCATTTGCAGGGATGTGCATTCCACCTGCCTTTGTTGATGCAACATGAAACTCCTCATCATCATTCTATTCTGTGGTTCCACAGCCTTCTTCTTCCCAAAACCCTGTTTTCAGCCTGCATTCTGTTGATTGTCTGCACAAAAGCTGTGGTCAGGCTTTTTAGAAGTAAGAAAGGTTCTGTTTACGACTATGTCTGTCCTGCACTTTGTGTGTGTGGTTCTTTCCTTCTCAGTGGCAGGCAACTATTTATCCTCTGCTCTTGACAGCCCTGCTGTATCTCGGCCCCCTGGTTATGGCAGCTTTTGATTCCTTCACTCAATGTGCCCAACCCTATAGTGAGGCTGAAGCATCTGGGTGGTCTGTGAACTCTCTTGCCAACCTCGTGGAGAATATCAATACGTTGGTGTCTAACATTTTGGCATGGAGAAACTATGTGGTGGTTAGTGCCTCCTTTGTCATCACCATAAAGTTTTTGTTTTTTTCCCCTCTCTCCACATTACTGTCCTGCTCTTTTCATCTGCTCTTGTTTATTGTCAGTTCTGGCCATGAGATGCCTTCTTTCCCCTCTTCTTGTCCCAATTCTTCCTTATGAAGTCATTGCTAAAGGTTGTGAAGGTAGAAAACTGTGGCATGCTCTATTTTCCATGGAAGCCATATAACAAACAGTTGGCATGCTTTTTCCATCCTAGTGATTCTTTTCGTGGAAATAGCTTACATCTACCTGCATTGAGGATCATGATTGTGATAATGACCCACTTAAGGAGGGTTTGGACAGGCACCTCTCACAGAGGAGTGGGTGTTTCGAGCATGTATGGCACCAGTGCTGTTGTGTGGAGGATTCAACCCTCTCTCTGTTGTATTTCTGTGTCCTCTATTCTTCAGCCTAGGTGAGAGTCATTTCCCATTTTTAGATTTGATGATTGTGGTGGCCTCTTGAAGAGCAGTTCAAGAAGGCCAAACAATGTGCTGATATTGATATTGCCCCTGTTGAAGCAATCTGCAGTGCAGAAGCACTGTTAAATTTGTCATTATACATGCAAAGATTCTTTGCAGGAAACTTTTCACACCTGCTACTGATCTATGTGGTGGTACTGTTAGGCTGAAGTAAATATCACTTGTATATATAGTAGTAACTTCCTGATATTTAGTCTGAGTCTTGATTTTAGTGGGCTGATTTTGCAGTGATTTTAGTCTTGATGATTTTGCATACAATCTGAACATCCAATCTGGGACAGTTATGGATAGTTGGAATATCTGATCCTTACTAGGCAATTGGTGCTCATTAATGATATTTGTTGCTGAATCAACAAAGTCTGAGTCAACGAAGTCTGAATCATCAATATGACCTTTCAAACAGGATAACCAAATTGGAAGGGGTTGTTGGAGTGGCAGCCCACATTCATCGTTATTGGGAGTTGGTGCACCAAGAGAAACATGATAAAGGAACTGCTGCTGTCATTGTGGGTATGTCCCATTCTTACAAGGACTGGAAGTAGGATGTGATAACTGAGCAACTCAGATCAATCATTGTCAATCCTTACTTATTATTGTTTGTGTTCCATGAAAAAAAAGCTCTGGAATCTTTTGAATCTGTAGGATTGCTGTGGGTGGTGGCATACAAATTCATCATTTGGAAACAAGACTGTTTTTTCTGTTGTAATCCGATTTTAGGACTCGAAATTCTGTTTTGTGTTACTGAAGTCCTGAGATTTTTGACTTGTAGGTATCCAACTATGCTACACCACTGTCTTTGGGTGGTATGCAACCTTCCTTTTTCTTCGGACAGGTATAGGATTTCACATCGGAGTAAAGTACAATAACTTCTCTGCCTGAATACAGAGAGAGTGACCCTCTTTGCACCAGGGTTAGGGTTAGAGTTCAGGGTTGTTCTGTACCTGAAGCAATATTCAGGTTGTTGTTGCTGTTTTCACTGTGGATCAATGAGTCCTAGTGATGATGAAAGGTGCTTATTTGAGGGATGGGGGTGTGGGGTTGGCTGTGACACAGGGCATCTGATGGCACCATTGGTGGCACATGTGTTTTGCAATGTGATGGGCTTGCCTGCTCTGGGACAGGCCTTTACAGCCCCTTATGGTCCAGGTCTTCTCCTCTCTTTATAGTACACGAGACTCAGTCTAATCGTGCAATTACTTTGTCACTTTTATGTTGTTTGAGACTTGGATACACATCAACTTTATCCTAGCATTCCAGACATCATAAGGAACAGGCTAATGGGGCACAAGGTTCAAAATTCAGGTTTAGACTTTGCCAGATAGCTGGAGACTGCTGTCTTATTATGAGCTTGTGTTTAGGCATGCTACAGTGCCTCTTTCTATTTGGTGGGATTGAGCAGTTTTGTTTACTTTTGTGGTCAGTAGGGACTTTGATGCAGATCAGAGCCTGGGACATAATGAACTTTTGCGTGATCCAGATCTAAGGTTTATGAGATGTCCATAATGCTGTAATGGAAATCTTATATGCTGCTGCTGTGTGGGTATGCAGTGGTGCCTCTTTCCTTCATTGCAGGATTGGGAGGCTTTGTGTTCCTTTTAGGGCCTGCCTCTTCACCTACCTTGTACATGACCAACTCTTCTAGTGCTGCATGCAGCTGTTGGCTTGGTTATTGCAAGTGGAATTAGCTTCATGCCATTGAATTGCAAGCTTCATTTGACTGTCTATCCCTTGGATGACTACAGGCAGGAACACCAGTGTGTATCCTGCCTAATTGTTTTAGGAAATTGTGTAAGAATGTGGTTTTCTCAAAGTATTGGACACCCTGAACAAGTTGTGCAAGGGAGCCAACCTCAGTGGATCCACATGGAAAACACAGACTGACTTGTTTTGGCATTTTGACCTCGTGATAGTTCTAGAAAAGGTAGCAGGATATACTCTAGACATTGTCCATGTATGTACTGCTTTCAATAGAAGTGAAATGGAGAGTGCCTTGCAGCTGCCAGTTATCTGATAGATCTTTGCAGACAAGGAGAAGATATGCAGTGTCCTTTAATTGATGTTGCAGATCAAACAAGAAGTTGTGAAGTGCACTTCTAAAGCTGATGAATTTTACAAGTATTCTCCTTTTTACACAAAAGGTCAGTTGAGATCTCTGTGTATGTGGGGGGTTCAACTGCAAGAATTTCTGTGGACTTCTGAATATGTGTGAAAATGCATAGTGATTCTGATAAGTATCTGAGAGGGTCTTGGTCAAAGTGTATTACAGGAGAGAGAGACAAAGGACATCCATTGCATTCATAGTGACCAGGGTTGTAGTCATATCCCAGATCCAACCTTGCGATCTATTCACTCTTGGGGTATTTCCTCTTCATCATCATCTTCTACATGCTGCCCTTACTCTATGTTGCAAAGAATCTATGTCTTCTTCCTCTGTTTCATCATCACCATTGTAGTTCATCTCTATGATCCCAAAAATTGCTCTCTCTGTTGATGTTTTCTTCTGGACAAAAATTGCTGTGGGTGGGAATTTGTCTGGTCTTTTCTCTTTGGTTTTGTGCTGGAGTATGTTTTAACATCTTTTGTCATTTGTGCTCTTTGCTACCATCAAGAGTTCTTTGTCTCCAGGGATGTGTTGACTTGTGGTTTTGCACACAGCAAATTGCTGTCAGGTGGATTCTTCCGGTATGTTTTTCTTTGATGCTGGAGTTATGTGAACATGATCTTTTGGCACTTGCATTCTTTTGCTGTGATCAAGAGTTTCTTTGTTTCCAGAAAGAAGAGTTAAGAATCACTGGAACACTTGTGACAGTAAGCTTCACTTCACACCAGAAAAATGAAGAAAAAGCTTCAGAAAGCCTCTTGTGTGCACGACAAGAAGAAGAGCTACAAAAGATTGTATTCCACACTGCAACAAAGAACTCCAGGTAGAAAATCTGAAGAATCTTCTGATGAGTGTTCTTTGATAGAAGGATTCTCGCAGTTTGGACGATTTTGGACGTGTTACTGAACAAATAATCTGTTTTGGGGAGCCATCCTTTGGCAATGGAGGCTGCTGCTCTGGTCGATGAGCTTGTTGTGGCCTCACGATTTGCATACACCATTTCCCATAAGCAACCAACAAGGAACTGCCACATATCGTAGAACGAGTGATCAAGAAGAGAAAAAGGAAGAAGAAGAAGAAGCTCCGAGGATGGATCTTCTTCTTCTGCGGTATGGACTTTTGTTTTGCTGATAGTGTGGTGTTTCAGGGGAGCTTGTAAGAAGTATGGCGGAGCTTGTAAGGCCGGGAGGAAGGGAAGAAGAGCAGCTTGAAGGAAGCTTTACAGTAGCAAATTGAGAAGAAGAAGCAGCAAAAGGGATTGTTGTAGCAAACAGTTTTCACTGAAATGGCATTGAATGCAACACAGCTTTCTTCGGCGCGGTGCATTCCATTCCACAAGACGAGCAACAACAGAAATGTCAAGCTTCCTGAGAAGTCGCGCTTAGCATCTACATCATATAGATCAGTATCGATGATGTCAAGAGGATGTGTCGCCGGAGGAGGAGGAGAGAGGCTCTTTGCCGTGGGCATCGTGATGAAGCAGTTGAAGCAAGCAACAACCAAGTTGTTCAGAAAACAACGGAGCGGAAGAAGAGTTGTACTATTGACGACGAAGGCGACCAATGGCAGTGGACAAATGCTTGTTGTCGATGCCTTGGTAGACGAACAACACAGCACAGAACAGGGACGACGACAGCAACAACAATTCGTCGTCTCTCGAGGACATCCTTCGCCATTAGGTGCATCTCCAACAGACAAAGGCATTAACTTCGCGCTCTTCTCTGAGCATGCCACAGCCGTTTCTCTCTGCTTGTGAGTGAGTGACTTGTTGTTGTTGCTCATCATCATCATCATCATGGGCTTCCAATGAGAGAATTTCTGAACTTCTTCTTTGGTTAGTGGCGATGTCATTCCAGCAAGAATGAGTTTCTGTTTCCTTTGGATCTTTCAATCCCCCTGAGAAGAAGGCTTTCAATTCCCTAAATTCCAATGCTTTCTTTTTGGACTTTCTTTCATGGGGTTGTGCTTACCTTGTTCAGGGTTTCTTCTTCCATGTACCCTTTTGATCTCTGACAAGGAGATTGATGATCACATTGTTTTTTTTAAACCCTAAATTTAGCTCGATTTTCAGATATGTGGATTGCATGTGTGCACGCATGCTTGCGGTCAGAGTTTCTGCTTCCTTGAATCTTTTGATCCCTGAGAAGGTGATTTTCTGATGTTGTGCTACTTTTTCTGATTCCAAACTTATGTTTTATTATGCTAACCTTTTGGCTCCATTTTGTATACCAGATACTTGGATGCAGGAATTACAGATCAACCGACAGAGGTGGTTGTCTTTGACCCAGAAAAAAATAAGACAGGGAATGTCTGGCATTTGTTAGTTGAGAATCTGCCATGGAAGGATGTGCTCTATGGCTACCTTGTGGATGGGCCAAAAGGATGGGAGAAGGGTCATCGCTTTGATCCCACTAAAGTGTTGCTGGATCCGTATGCAAAATTGGTGGAAGGGAGGCGTGTTTTTGGTGATGCAGAACACAAGCTGTCAGGTTTTCTTGGCACGTATGATTTTTTTTCAGAGGAATTTGATTGGGGCGAGGAGTACAAACTGCCATCGATTGCAGAAAAGGACCAAGTTATATATGAAATGAATGTGCGGGCCTTTACAGCAGACAAGTCTTCAGAAGTGGAGTCAAGTGCACAGGGGAGCTACTTAGGGTTGATTCAGAAGATTCCACATCTGCTGGAGCTCGGCATCACATCTGTTGAGCTTTTGCCTGTGTTTGAGTTTGATGAATTTGAGTTTCAGAGACGTCCAAATCCCCGTGATCACATGGTGAACACATGGGGCTACTCAACCATTAACTTCTTTGCACCCATGAGCAGATATGCCAGCAATGGGGGAGGTGCAGTGGCTGCTTCAAATGAGCTCAAACAGATGGTGCGTGCTTTGCACAATGCAGGCATAGAGGTGATACTTGATGTGGTATACAACCATACAAATGAAGGTGATGACCGTTTCCCTTACCTTACTTCCTTCCGAGGAATTGACAACTTGGTGTATTATATGGTAGATGTAAACAACTACAAACAACTCAGTGACTACAGTGGCTGTGGAAACACTCTCAATTGCAATCACCCAGTAGTGGTGCAGCTCATACTTGACAGCTTACGCCATTGGGTCACAGAATACCATGTGGATGGCTTCCGCTTTGACCTGGCAAGTATTCTTTGTCGTGGAATTGATGGGGCTCCACTTGCACGTCCTCCTGTTGTGAGGGCAATCACACAAGACCCCATACTGGAAAGGTGCAAGCTGATTGCTGAGCCCTGGGATTGTGGAGGTCTGTACCTTGTGGGCAAGTTCCCCAATTGGGA
>Ga0116229_10004816_pt1 | contig 22106 bp, 12 predicted proteins | sample S1TSphgellanicum_3_FD_87313 | JGI IMG/M metagenome (GOLD analysis project Ga0116229, IMG submission 87313) | Host-associated microbial communities from peat moss isolated from Minnesota, USA - S1T2_Fc - Sphagnum magellanicum MG | ecosystem: Host-associated > Plants > Peat moss > Unclassified...
GTTTGTAAGGAAGTTGCAACTTCAAAACTTATCCCATATTGTTTGTTCTTCATTCCTACTTTGAACATTATATAAACAAGGGGGTGTGCCCATCCAATTTCACATTATGAAATTAGTGCACATGGGATGAGCTAATCAAAAGGTTTAACCCAAAACAAAAAAATAAATAATGCACAATTCTAAAATACTTACCTCCCTAACCTACTTATCTATTTAGCTAGATAGATACTTAGTTTGACCTAGCCATCTAGGTTAGCCTATGTACCTACCTACTTAAGTATGTACCTATATGAGTAGGTATTTAACCTAGGAAGGTAAAACCTACCTACTTACTTTTTGACCTAAGTAGGTAGGTAGGTAGCTTAACATTATAGGCACCTATTTATGTACCTACCTAGGTACCTACCAACCTAATATTATTTTTTTATTAAATTAAATTTGTAATGCCACGTGGCATATTTACATTGGGCCACGTGTCATAATGTAAGATCATTCAAATATTTAAATTGAATGTCCTAGATTATTTCAAAATAATAATTATTTTATAATGTATATTTTAAATAATCAAATATTAAGACATGTGGCAGCACATGATTTGCCTTCAATTGTGACCAAAATAGTTGCATCTTAGTCGTATGTGACAATACGTATATAATGGAGTCAAAGGATGAAATGTATTTGTTGATTTTTTTTTTCATATAATACCCTTTGTGATTTGCGACTAGTTTATCACATGCGACTTGTCTTAGGTGACTAAAAGGATTTTAGTTGCAAAATGTTTCTTGCGACTAAAATTTAGTCACAAAGACTAGTTGAAAATACATGTTTTTCTTCTAGTGTAGTCATTCTTACTCACAAGACCATGGAAAAATCTTTTGTCAATGAAGGAATTTTTAAAAAGGCAATTGTGACAAGAATGACATAGATGGAATATGCAGGAAAATGATGACCAATGGAGAGCAATGATGCCTAACCTCAAGATCATGAAGTAATGAATGCAAAGTGGTCAAACATTTTCTAAACCTTTAATGACCCTAGGAATTCTATAGCATAGCCTCACAGTGTCCTAACTATTGTTAGGCTACAAAAGATTTTCACATTTTAGTACTACTAGGCCTAGGACCAAAGATAACCATTCACTCCAAATACATAATTTACCCAAAAGATCTCACAGCTCAAAAAAATGATGCATTTATTCACCACCAAATTAAATTAAACTAAGATAAGATTATGGATGGTTGCTTAAAGCTTAAAAGTAGGGTCACACAGTTGTTTTGTGAGAATTGGCCTCAGGTATTCATGATAACTTACTGTGACAATAGATTCATTTAGAAGGTCCTTTCCATTTGCCTGCATCTTTGTACAAATGGGTATACACATCCCCATCACATTAACCCAGGGTTGAACCAAAGTAATCATCAATGTGATTAAAAACATCAACCAATGCAACAACATTTGGACATACCTACAAAGTCAAGATCCACATAGTATGCTATTAATTTCATTGAACATGTAGTTCATCTCCATCCATGTGTCTCATGGACTTTGTGGTGAATCAAATGTCAATTTAATAGTCCTTTAAATGTGGTGTAGCTATTGATGTTGCATTCAAGTCATCTCTCACTATTGTTCAACATTACATTCCATTGACATGATACATGCAACATACATAGACAAATATGAAATATGCATGATGGATTGAAGTTACTTATACAACTAAATGATGTGTTATGTTGATCCTTAGCATGGAATACTTAGGTACCTATCAAATATCTAATTGCTAAAAAGTCATTAGAATGTGTTTTATGAAGGTTTGATAATGCATACAAATTGTGGAACATTTCAAGCTATTGTTTCACCCCCCTTTCCTGGTATGTCGTTTTGTGTTTGCTCAATTATCATTCTATCACAATCTGAAAAGTTGTCATTTTATCACAATTCTTGTCACAACTGCCTTTTTTGAAATGTTATTCATGCAATTCTATTACTTGCTTGTCATAGAACTATTATAACATGTTCAACAACTTGTCCATATTCATCTAGCAACAAAAAAAATGAACTAAATAGGTGAAGATTTTGACATAAAGTGCACCTCATTTATGTATGGCCATTTCCACCTGGGAAGTCCATAAATTGTACAAAATAGGCACATCCATTAAGTGACCTGAAATCAACAAACTAGGTTTCTAATTCATCAAGATGAATTATAAGTTTTAATAAAAACAACTTTGCACCACATTATGTGTGGTCTCCTACCTTACCTTAAACATCCATTTGATCATATCTGCACTCTAGAAAGTTTATTCAAGAAGGTGTTAACACATTCTTAGGGTTTCCATGTTTAGGAAGATCATGTTCCACAAGGTTGGAGATGCAAATGGCACAATTATACCACCAAGATGTGGTACAAGATGAGGTAGAAAAGGGTCGGGGACCTACCATCAAGGTTAGATACCAAGCCCCAAGTGTTATGGACTTGTGGTAGAGTCAATGAAAAGCAATGAGAACTTACACAAGCACGACATCCAACTTCTGCCAAAACCATGGATTGTGAACATGAACTACTTACCACTTCACACATCTTTGTTGAATCACAAGCATTAAACATTGTAGTTCCACACAAACTTATAAACAAGAGAATTTCAAAGTTCTAAAAGCTTTGAATCAACAACACACCCCTTCAATTCCTTGTACAATAACAAGCTTCTCTAAAAGTCATCAAACGTTTGAAAATTCTTTACAAATTCACCATGATCAAGGATGTACTTTAATATTCCACAAGGACGAAACCAAGCTCCAATGTCTAACCTTCAAGGTGCTTCTTCTCCTCTATGAAATGAAGAAAAGTCTATTAAATTACAATTTGGGCAACACCATAAAACTTCCTACATTTCTTCTTTCATCATGTTTGGAAGAATTAAAGATTAAAAAGTCATATCAAAGTTCTTCAATAATTGTGGTGATGTACTAACCAGCTCCACAACATTATGTTGCAAAAGCAAAAGGCGACATTGTTAATCATGCAAAGATCATGGCACATTACTAGAAAGTAGCATCTAATTGACTTTATGTACTTAATCATAATAAAGTGACTAACCTCGACTATAGATGTTTTGGTATTTAGTTGCTTTCTCAACCACTTCTGCCTTGGACAATCCCCTAAGTGTAGGTAAAATGGCAATCATGCTACCTTCTACTACACACAGCTCCATGCTAGTACATTAATACCATGCACACAATGTCATAACACAATTCCAAGCATCAATCTATGGACAACAATACCAAAATTCAACATGACTACACTGATATGCCTTAAATTCAACACTTGTGAAGTCAACTTCTACAACATTTCACACAATTAAATAATTTCTTTCACACTAAAACAACATTAAGTAAAAGCTTCAAGCATTGAAATCATTCAATGAACATACCTGAACCAAATTGTATTCATTTGACCAAAAACATCGTATTGTAATCACCCTGGTCCTCTATCTAACAAAGAAAAACATGATTCCAAAAAGAAATTTGCCCATAAAAATTTGCACACTATTTGGTTATCACAAAGACTTCATCAACATTTAAACCCTATTGGAGATTAATTTTCTATTGATTGGTCTATATTTTTGTTACCAAAATGAAATATCATGAACTCATAATTAGATACTACTATGCATATGATGGTATGTGTGTAAGTACACAAAACACATACATTTTACAAACTAATCCCCCCCAAAAAAAACCATCATCACTTGCACTTGCCATGCTATTTTTGGACCTTATCAAGACCTTTTTCAGTGCCTTGAGCTACTTTCAAAGCCTACATAGTAGCCTTTGTAGTAGAAACCCACTTAGCCACAAGTTTAACAACTCTTCTTCCTCGCTTTGATGCCTCTAGTTCTTTGATACCAAAACTTGGTGCATTTGAGACTTGTTATTCTTCTACAAATTTGTTTGCAACTTCTTCTACACTTGCATTTCCAAACTCTTTTCCTAAATGGGTTTCATCAAGCTCCAAAAAATTACCATGTTCTTAAAATGCTAGTGCCTTTCTATTAGCACCTTTTGAGCCCACTTGGACATTTTTTTCTACAACCACATTTGGTTGCAAGGGAGATGGAGGTGGTTGAGAGCCATGATTTGGCTTTCCAACATGTACATGTTTTGGTGATGAAAGCTCTCCATCACATAGTTGTTTGGCAACAACATGTGATTTTGGTGTTAACCAATGAACACTTTGATATTAGGACTCACATGGTTTTGTCGCAGAAGTGGAGTGGAAAAGCTTATGCTTGTTTCCAAAAGACTTTTTGAAGGTTTTGTAGCTACTAATCCACAAGCATCACACACACATACTAATTAGTATCTAGCAAATTGCAAATCATAAGGGACAATGAAGTCTTTCAAGTTATACACAATTCTAAAAAACAAAGGATCATGTGGATTAAATATACCACTGCAATTCACAAAAGATTACTACAAAGTACATTATACTACATAGAGTACTAGTAGTACTCTCCAACTTGCATTCAACAAATCAGTCCACAATCATGGATTAGTTACATAATACTTCACTAACAACTTACAATTTGCATTCATGAAGTTTATTAAACAATATCTCAAACATATTAGACACATGAATAGACCATGAAGTACACAAAGGTGCTGGATATGTAGGAAAAAATAAGTGAACTAATGGATTTGAACTCCATCAAAGTAATCAATGTACAAGGCTAGACTTGACCATTGGAGTCAAAGTACACAAGTCCATCATCACTAACTACTTTGAGTCCAAATAATCCACTACAAATATACACATAGTCTAATGATGTCCATAGAATGGACTTGATATACATGTAGTCCACAAATGTCCACATAATGGACAATATGTGAAAACAAATTAGGGAAGTGATGGACTTGGACTCCATCATAGTTTTTATAAACAAAAATAAACTTAAGTAATGGACTGCATGTACACAAATTAGTCATGGCTAATTATTATAAGTCCAAATAATTCCATTGCAAAAAACCTTTGTGGACTTTATGTACACAAAGTCCACAAAATCTGTAAGTGTTATCTAGAAAAATATTATGTCAACCTATAGAGTACAAAGATGCAAGAAGCTGAACATCACATAAGTACCAAATTGTTCAATTGTCTTACATTCTCACAACAAATTCCAATATTAGAATAACATTCAATGTACCACAGTGTATTTCACCACCTTAATGCCCTAATCCAATTTTGTAAACAAACATTTTGGATTTCAAGTTTAAAGCACCACAACCCTAGTCCATAAGATGGGTAGAAACACTTGTGACTTCCACCCAAATGCATCCTATTTCTTTACAAGACATAAACCACACTTGGAGCTTACAACAAATTCAAAACAAACAAAGAAAAAAATGAATGTAAAATGAAATAAGAATTTGAAGTTTTAAACTTGCCTTTGGTGTCGATCTTGTTACGCTTTAACTCATCATAAAATGGATTGCTATTTTTTTTGCTTATGTGCACCATGATCATCCAACTTCTCCCTAGGTTTTGAAATCTTGGAACTTGCCCACCAGTCTGGGTGAATATCCTGATTGCAATCCTTCACCAAACACTTCCAAGTGGAAACAGAAAAGTGTGCTACAATGCACCAAGAATGATACATATGCAAACAAAACACCAATTAACAATCCCATACAAATGAAAATTTTCTAGCACAAAATGCACATGATGTAACAATCACAAACTCCATCCCCCATGTTGAATTTGGGTCATCTGAGTCTAAGCCACCTCCAAAAAAGAAAAGAGGTTTTGGGTGGATAGAAAAACCTCCTTTTCCATGTTCAATTACATTATGATGTGTTTCTAAGGCAATTTGTTGTTGTTGTAGATTGTCAAATTTTGATCTTGCCCATTCAACTTTCTTAGCTAGTAACATTAGAAACTTTTTTAGGGCAATTGCATAGTTAGCTTCACCTTCAATAACCACTGTTTCAAATGCATCACATACACTTCTTTGCGCCTTTGCCTTCTTAGTGATTTGAAATTCTTTACATTCCAATTTTTTTAGGGCTATGAACACCTTAAAGGTTTTTATTTCAGAAGATGTGAGGTGTGCATCCCTAGTAAGTGCAACTTCTAAAGGTGCAAGTACAACATCACTGAAGTAGCCATCCTAGATAGAGTCCCACTTTGCTTTCTACTTCTCTATGTTTGCCTTCAAATCCTGAAAGCGTAATAACAATTTTGACAAAAAATCCTTTGCCACCTGCAAATGGTATTATCGGTCATCCAATTGTGTCTTACAACACGTGAGGTCTTTATTAACCTCAAGCTACATTTGCAATAACTTGTCTAACTCACATTTTGCTTCTAGCAATTAACTTTGGATTAAAGTGTAGTACTCCAATAGTAACTAATGTTCATTGTCGATTCATGTTTTATTAAAGTAGCTACAACCTTAATATCATCCACTAGCTTCCCCCTCAAGATCTAAATTTCTTTCCTCCTCATCAAGGCTAAAGCCTTCTTGTTTTAAACCTAAAGAATTTGTCTCCACTAACAATCTATGAACTTGTTTTTTTCTCATCTAGGTTGCAAACAAGGTCCAGTTCATGACATGATTCCCCTTTTTTCTGCAAACTATACCTTGGCCATGGCAATGGGAATCAAATGTGAATTTGGCAACCATGTTTTTTTATGAAGAATCATCCATAGGTTTTCTATATGAGCAATCAACTCAAGATCACCACACTGCATGTATTTGTAACCATTTTTATTGACAAGCCCGCCAAAAAGGGCTTCAACTTCCGAATCTTTTAAATGTTTCAGAACCTTCAAAATTTTTGAGTTCGTCCTTATTGACTAAGGTTGTAGACTTCAACAAAATGACATGGATTGATAAACTCAGCACCTTGTGCAATAATATGGGGAACTTTCCCACAAAGGATTGACACCTGCAAAACCTTTAAACTTGCTTCCTTTTTGTTTGACCTTAAACCTCTTGCCATTGCTTGGTCTATTAAAACCTTAACCTTGTGATTGCCTGCTCAATTTGCTTTCACTTACTTGAGACATTTTAGCTACGACAATAATCATATAATGCAAGTTGGCTTTGCACATTTCAATATGAATGGTACAAAAGAGGTCAAGACCATCATGTCCAAATCAAAAAAAAAAAAAAAAATCTGACAAAAACAACATTAAGTTGAGTCTCTATGTAAACTCTACACGCATGTAGGCTAGAATTTGAAAAAAAACCCACGTCTCGTTTACATGTGACCTTAACAAAATGGTCAAATTGACATGTTGACTGTCTTGTTTAAGGCATTTTATTTTTAAAAAAAATATTTTAGTCCATCTAAATTGTGGACTCCCAAATGCCACATTTGAGCCACCTAAGCGTGCTTCTGCCCACAAGAACTTTAGAAAATATATTACTTTAAACCTTTGCACAAGAACATGAACAAGGAAAAAATTGAAATACAAGGAATCAAAAGGTGATTCACTTCAAGTTTTTTGACAATGGCACCATCAATTCTATTCCACCTACAAAACACAAACCCCAAACCATAAATAGTGAGCATTGTACACTAAAGTCCAGATCTTTGTGATGCTTATGAAAATTAAACCAAATCATTATGAACTAGGAATATTCAACAATCATTCACATCTAGCCATCAATTTGGGTTTGCAATAGATTTGGATTGCCCAATATAATATTAGCAATGTCATTTGCAGAATGGTTTATGGGCAAACCCATCCTTGGGTGGTACCATTCTGAATGTCACACCCCAAAACTTTTAGATTCATTCAACTTCAAAGTTTGTGACAACATAGGACTCACTTTAGAAAGACTTTTCATTTCAAATTTTATACAAAAAATTTAGCTAAGTCATGTAGAATTTGAGATTTCAATTGAATTTACAAAAATAAATATATATATATATATTTGAAATCAGTGGTCAAGGAAATTTTTTCAAGAAAGTAACACTTTGGGATTATGTTCAAGAACACAAAAGGAATGTGTTTTTTTACTTTTTAAAAAATGATTTTAATTTCTAGGAGGGCCTAAGATGGCCCTTTTTGATTTGATTAATACATAATGGATTTAAGTAATCATAATTTTTTGAACAATTTTTGAAGGTCATGACTAGGAGGTCTTGAAGGGACATTGCATTCATGTCTACAAATTTGTGGTAATTCCCACTTTTGTTTGTTTCAATCAAGAATTGGGGATGTACCTTAATTACTACAATTGATGAAGAAAAGTTTTTACAATGGTGTAATTTGACATTTAATGATAAGGGGTTAAGGAACATCAAGAACATCACACGTTAGGAACATTTCAAAACACACAAATTTATTACTTATATAACTTATCTAGGTGTGTACATAAATAAGGAACTTAAAGCCAATGTGTTACAAGTCAATAATAAAAGGACAATTAAAAAGATTAATTTTTAAGAATTAAATTAAATTGCATCCACCTTTCCTTGAATTTTGGTGAGGTAGTTCTTGATGATACCACCCAAGGATGGGTTTGCCCTTGTATTTAGCAATTTTTTTAAAAAATAAAAATTTTCCTTCACAACTTTCTTGCCTTCATTGCATTTTGCAATCATGCAAAATTCCACACGCAAGAAAAAAAAAATTGGTCTTGATATGTGAAATGTTTAAAAACAGGTGAACCCCATATTAATTTGCATACCAATTTCTATTTTTTTTATATGCACACCAATTTGATGGCATTGATTAGTTGTGGGAGTGCATTTAAATTGGGTTTTAAAAAAATGTGGGGTGATAGACCTCTTTAATTGGCCAACTAAAAACAAACACTCATAGTATCAACATCTAGATCAATGAAACACCTAGAATGAAACATGATGGGTGTTTTTCCCCTTCATCATATCATAATTAGGGTACAAGTTTGAATGAAAGATGCGGGATGAAATGTGATGTTATTAAAAACAATTTGAAAAACACATGGGAAATTGGGGAACACAAACAAAACATCATTGGGAACTTGGTTGGAACACACTAGGAATATGATGGGAAATGGGAATTATCCATACCCCCATTGAACACCAAAGAAAACAATTGGGTCTTCTTAAATGCATGTTGAGCCCATTCCCTACATCAAATTATTATCCATTGTTCATCACCATTGAAAAAATGGCTAATTATCAATAGTCCAAGGGTAGGTTATTAATGATAAGGTATGGTTAAAATTAAACACATACCTTACCTCTCTAGTATATATTCAATGATAATAGGGTATAATGAATAATTAACCATATACTTTACCTCTCTAGTATATATTCAATGATGATAGCGTATGGTGAACAATTAGACGTAGACCTTGGGTGCGAACAAGATAACATGAGCCACACTCGCTTGCTTAGGGGATTATTTTTGGGGGAATATTTTTAAAATATTTTCTAATTTTAAAAAATCAACAATTTTTTTACTTAAATAAATATTATCATGTTAAATTTTATGTAAAATATTTCAAATATGTGTAATTTTCAAAAGTTTTGAAGTCTATTTAGAAGTCCTTTTAGTATTAAAAAACATGCATTACAATGTCCAATGAGTGCTTTTGAGAGCTTTTTATTCATCAAATATTTTTTAGATTAATTCACATGTTCCAATGATATATTATGAAAATTATTATATTAAAGAAATATTATACTTTCAACACCAAATTAAATTATTATTTCTAAACATGAAAAATTAAGCATGCATTACACTTGTTGTGGTTATTGTTAATGTGATTGCACCTCCTTACCTCTTTGGTATATATTCAATGATGATAGGTTATGGTGAATAATTAGACACACGCCTTATTCTTTAGTATATATTCCATTGAAATCTACCAAAAACCTTTGTGAATTAGGTATTGGTTTAATGGAAACTTGAAATTGACAAGTAACCTTCGATTTTATGTCCCAACAAAATCTTGAATATTTAAACATTAGACTTTTCAAATTGCTAATTTTCATTTGGCCACATTTTTTAAAGTTTAGTTTCACTTTTAACTCCCCTTTCAATTTGATTTGACTAGTGTGGGTTGATAATTGTAAGAAGTGCATAAAAAATGAACATTTTATTTTGGGGGTTAGATTTTTACCTACAAAATTGTACATTGAAAACATGAAAAATGGTTATGGGTGAGGTATTGGGTCAAGTATTTCACAACCGAACTTTATGTATAATAGGTGTATTATAAAAAATATTTGAAAATTTTGATAATTGAAGGTACTACATAAACAAACAAGTTGATAATTAATGCGTCTTTTAAAAAAAATTAATACATTGTGTCATGAATAATAAAAAATAAGGAAAGTTTCTAATTTTGATTTTTAAAAACCCTTGAAAAATATCTTTAATTTTTTTCAAAATTTCCAAAAAATCCTTAATGAATATGTTTGATTTATTTATTTATAATTCCAAATAGATCCTTGTTGAATATGTTCAAAAGTTTATAGAAATTTTGGGAAAGATCTTTGAAAAATATGATTAGAAATTTCTAGAAGGTTATTAGTAAAAATTATAGAATGTTTAATTGGTAGAACTTTTTAATAGGTTAACTTGATGTCAAAAGGTTTCATTGGATAATATAAGAGAAGGTTAGAAAGGCACCACCCTTCAATCTTGCTAACATCAGTAATTATGACCTATATATTCTTAATCCATTTCATGTCCAACTTGCATCACATTGTCTTATTCATATAATAAAACTATTTAGTTCATGTTCATAATTAAATTCCTTGTTGTCAAATCCTTTAGTTTTTTCCAAATTACATATTTGTCTTATCCTTGACACCCTATTAGGACAAAAAAAAACTCTACCTTATCATTTGAAAAAAATGAATAACCAACCAACATTAATTAATGCCCTTTTTAAAGATTTAGATTCCACTCATCATTAATTTCATTATAAATTGTAAGCAATAATGCTTAGGGACTAATAAGATATAAGGGTAGGAACCCCTACTTATTATCCTACTTACCCACAACACAGTTGACAATTATCCAAACCCTAATGCTAAAGTTACGTATCCCACCTATTGTTGTTAAAACACAACTCACATATATCCTATTATTACACATTGTTAACCCTAAGCTTTATTGTTGTTCACACATCTTTATGTTGTAAAAATTAATTGTTAAGGAAATAGTGCACTCATTACAAAAACATGTGTCATCTTTAAATGCCTTTTGTAGATGGTGAATGCTTGATGTTATTACAACATTGTACATATGAATCTCTTTCTCCTTTCTCATTTTCTTTGTTGCTACTCACATTTGCTTGATTATTCAATTGTTGTTACTCGCAAACATTCATTTTAAAAATTGTTGCCACTACTTATAATCATTCCATTGACTTGAATTTTTCAAATCTTGATCATAGTAGTTGATTGTTCAACTTCTTGTGATGTTTCAATTTCCTCAAGTTCTACTCACAATTAAACTCTTCAACTATTATTGAGATTATAATCACTCCATTGATTCGATTTCTTTAAATCTTGTTCAGAGTTGTTTAATCATCTTGTGATGTTTCAATTTCTTCAAGTTCTATCATGCAATGTTGTTTTCATTTTTCATAATGTGATTTGTAGGATTATTGTATTTAGGATTGATGCTTTCATTTTAGACTATGTGGTTTGTAGGAACATTGTTTTTAGGATTGATGCTATCATTTTAGATTATGTGGTTTGTAAGCTCATTGTTTCACTTTAGGTTTATGGTTTACAAGACCATTGCTTCATTTTATACACATAAGTTTTTTCTATTCTCATATGTTTTGAATTTGCATTTTTTGTTATTATCATTCTTTTATTTATTTATTTATAATAAATTTTGCTCATAGTTGTTTGATTGTTCAACTTCTTGCAATGTTTTAGTTTTCTCAAGTTTTGTTCACATTAGAACCTTAATCCTTCAATTATTGTTGTTGTTTATAGTTGTTCCATTGATTCAATTTTTTCATATCTTGTTCATAGTCACTTAATTATTCAAGTTTTTGCTTCATTTTATAACATAAGTTTTTTTTTTGTTTCATTTATTTGAATTTGAATTTTTTGTTATTATGGTTTTTTTGGGGTACTAACATGTTTTCATTTGTCTCACTTTTGTTGTGCTTGTTTTAGTTTGTTGTTGTTTGTTTATGTAAGATGAATTTACTTAAGTTCGTTCTATTGGTATTGGAAATAATAAAAAACAAGCAAGATTTGAAACACCAAAGTTTATCAAAAGATGCAATTGTATTGAAATGGCAAGAAAAAAATCACATGGGTTGAAAATGTCACAAACTACAATCATAAAACTTCAAAGTCTTTAGGTGCACTCAAAAACTTGATAAAAGATAATGAAAAACTACTCAAAACCATTCCAATATATACTATTTTTTAACCTTAAAGGAAACACCACCAAACCCTAAACCTAGCCATCATCAAACCTTAACCCTAGTCACCACCAAACCTTAATTTAACTGCCATCAAACCTTAATGTAGCCTCCACTTCTAAACCCCAGCCATCACTATTTAACATAACCTAACTACTATAAAGATGTGAATATTATTCATCTTTTAATAAATGTTAACACATTTATCAACATTGAGAATTAGAAACAAATAAAATAAATTCTTACAGTCTCATTCTATGAAATTTTTAATCTGAACATGGTTATCAAATTGTTATGTTGTTCTTTTGATAATATTTTGGTAAGCACATCCACCACCATGTCCTCTATTGAATAATATTCAAACATGATTTCGCCATTTTCAACTCTTTTTTGAACAAAATGATGTTGAACATCAATGTGCTTTGTTCGAACATTTGGGTGGGATTATTCATCAATGATATTGCACCTTAGTTGTCACATCAAATCACCATCACCTTCTTCTCTTTCATTTACCCTAATTCCTTCATGAACTTTGTCATCCATATGGTTTCCTTGGTAGCTTGTACATTTGCCATGTATTAAGCCTGGATTGTTGACAATATGATTATGGGTTGTTAACTCCAACAAATATTGGCTCCACCTCCCATTATGAATACAAACCCTTGTGGTGGATCTCTTATCTTCAAGGTCATTCGCCCAATCCGCATCACAATATTCAACCATCTTTTGGGGTGGTATTCCTTCGAATTGTAATTTGAATTGCAAGGTGCCTTACAAGTATCGGAAAATGCATTTCATTGTAATCCAATGTTCTAAGTTTGGATTGGCCATGTGTTGATTCACCACTTTTATTGGGTATGCCAAGTCCAATCGAATACACAACATGGCATACATCAAAGATCCAATGGCTTATTGATAAGGAACTTTAACGATTTCAACATCCTTGTTCATATTCTTTTTCAACTTTGTCTTGGGATCAAGAAACATCACTCACGATCCCTTTCCACTTCCATACCTAAAAAGAAATGTAAATTGCCAAGATCTTTCATTTTGAACTTTCGAAAAAGTTCAAAATGAAAAATCTTGTTTTGTAACATTCGATTCCACCATTGACCCCATGTTTGATTTTGAACACCCATTTGCAAGAAATGGGCTTCCTACCCTTGGGAAGTACCATTAATGACCAAGTGTTGTTGATAATAAGATAATCATTTTTTTTTGCATTACAATCTCCCATTTTTTTATGTCTTCATTTTTCAACGCTTCTTCCACGGTTTGAAGTTCTTCCGAAAAAGCTATGGTGGCATGTTCCATTGAGTCTTTAATGACAACCCATCAATCATGAGGCCACTCCTTTCGTTGTTTTTGGGGCCTTTCCCTTCATCCATCTTGTTGTGGTTCATTCAAATCCTCATCTTGTGGTGGAACAAAAAAAGATTCGGAAGAAAAATTTGATGTAGATTCATTTTCCATGTCTTCCAATAGTTTCTCCTTTAAGGATATACAATTATTAACCTTGACAAGTTGATTTTCATTCATGACTTCGTCCATGACAACGTGTTTTACTTGCTTTGAAGGGGGTCTATTATCATAGAGACTTACTTTTTTCATCTCTTCAAGGAACACAACATCTCAACTCTTAATGATTTTTTTGGTTTTTACACACATCAAGCAATATGTTTTGGTCCGTTCATAATACCCTAAAAACACACAAGGTATGGATTTAGATTTTAATTTGTTTATCTTCTCATTGAGAATGTGTGCATATGTTTTGCAACCAAAAACTTTCAAATGGGATACATTGAGCTTTCTACTAGTCCATGCTTCTTGCAAGGTCTTTGAATTGAAGGTTTTGGTTGGGCATCGGATTTTGATATAAATCATTGTATTCACCGCTTCCACCCAAAACTTCAAGTCAAAAGTCCTTGTGCATGAATCATGTTCCTAGTGCACTTTACAATGGTCCTATTGGTTTGTTTTGCAATTCCATTTTGTTGTGGTGTGTACGGAACACTTGTTTGTTGTTGGATTCCATATTCGTGCAAAAAGTTGTCAAAATCTTTGGACACAAACTTTCCTCCATAGTCAAAATGCAAGGTCTTGATCTTCATACCAATTTCATTTTCCACCAACGCCTTGTATGCCTTGAATTTGTCAAACACCTTTCCTTTAGCTTTCAAAAGGTAGACATGAATTTTTCTCGAAAAGTTGTTGATGTTTAGGTGACAAAGTATTGTGCTCCACCATAAGATGCCATCTTCATCAGTGTACACACGTTGTTATGCACAAGTTCCAAAAGCTTCAAAGCCCTAATCACTTCATCTTTAGGAAAAGATGTTCTTTGATGTTTGCTTTCAATTCAAGCTTCACACACATGGTGCAATGGCACTTCTTTCAAGTTCATGCCATGGACCATTTTTTCCAACTTCTTGAGATTCGCCACGTTGAGGTGGCTGAGTCTTTGGTGCCAAAACATTCTTTTTTTTTAAATTTTAGAAACCTCATGAAACAATCAAACAACGATGAATTGAAGGTCAACATGATTAAAGGACATGGATTCCAAATTCATGACCAAGTTATCAAAAGATGGGGGAAGGTTCATGAGAAATACCATGTACATTTCTTCGTTTTCAATCTTCACCTCAATGGAACGTAATTGATCTACAAGCACCTTCACCATGTTGATGTGTGCAAGCAAGTCCTCCCCTTCTTGCATTTAGATGGTGAAGAACCTCCTTCCAAGAAACAACTTGTTTCTGATAGTTTTGATTTCGTGCACACTGCAAAATGTCTCCCAAGGGTAAATGCATATCATGGTGTCCCTTTTTTTGTGTCACAATGTAAAATTTTTGACCCTCCAACTACATGATGTTTTTAAAATTAGAATTTAAATTCTTTTGAAAAAAAAGATTCACATATATGATCTATATTATCATATAAATAACATATTAAAAAATAAAAACCATATGTTCATTTTTTGGTTTAGGGGAGATTATAAAACTTGTGTTTTAAATTCAATCACAATCTTTATTTAATCTTTAAATAATTGTAAATGGACTCATAGATCTTGGGTTATTAAATTATTTTTTTAATAATATTTTGCCACAAGTTGTATGATCAAAACGGAGACTAAATTTTTTATTAAGGATGTCATTATTAATCAAAATGGCCATTTGAATAATTTTTTGGAATTTTTTGGAAGGTCAGAAGTCACAAGTACTTTCAATATGTATTTTTTGAGTGATTCAAGTGTTTTCATTAAATGTGTTTTATAATGTATTAAAAGTGTACAACACATAGTTCTTGCAAAAAATTAATTTGTAATTAGAAAACTCATTTTAAAGGTGATGACAACACCAAAAAAATGTAAAAATGGATTTTCTCAATGCATTTTTCGGCCCACCGTAGTATGCATTTACCCCTAAGCATTCTTGACATTTTCACAATATTGAATGTGTGTAAGTTGTGCATCCATGAGATGTTCACAAAGTAGTGCAAATGCTTTGGTTTCCATTTCATCTTCATCATTGAGAATTGTTACACTCCCATCAACAAACTTCCAAAGCCTATGCTTGGAAAGCATCATTCGCATCTTGAACTTCCAAAGGTGAAAGTTTCCACCATCAAAATTTTCCATGCTTTTCAAAGACTCCATTTGGAAATACGACATTTTGTTTAACACAAATGTTAAAATAAACATTCTATGTCTTTTTATTCAAATGAAGTTGCAAGTGAAAAAACTTTAATTTGAAAACTTGTTAATGTTTGAAGACCTCACTTCAAATTTCTCCCACTCAATTATTATACATGTCACAAAACAAAACCTTAACAATAAAACTATTAAACACTTGAAAAAATCTCTTTAAGTTTTTACTTTTTTGAGGTACTTAAAAACAAAAGGTTTAAACTTCGATAAATGATTCTCTTCTTTTATGCATTAGATTTCATTCTTTCTTGCATCAACACAATGTTCTTTTTCTTGCTTTGTGTGGGCGCATAACCTATTGGAAACAACTAGAAACAAGCAAGATTTGAAATACCAAAGTTTATCAAAAGATGTAATTATATTGAAATGACGAGAAAGAAAATCACATGGTTTCAAGGTGTCACAAACTACAATCATAAAACTTCAAAGACTTTAGATGCACTCAAAGACTTGATAGAAATAATGAAAAACTATTAAAAACCATTCCAATATATGTTATCTCCTAACCCTAAAGTAGCCGCCATCGAACCCTAATGTAATTTCCCATTTCTAAACCCTAGCCACCACTATTTAACATAACCTAACTATTATACGGATTTGAATACTATTCATCCTTTGATAAATGTTTAACACATTCATCAACATTGGGACTTATAAACGAATAATATTTCTAACAATTGGTGCATTTCATTTAGTTGATGTTATAAACACACAAAACATTTCAATTTTGTTATGAAACAAAGTTCAACACCGTGCCATTTGAGTTTCCAAACAACACTATAGACACATTGCAAATAAAAATGATTGTGTTCCAAGACTTGTTGAACTTTGTTGTGTTACATTAACACCAAATATCTTTTGTTTATGAAACATGTAATAAGGAACTTGGCAATTAGGTGAAAGCACAATCAACAACATGGTATTTTCATTTCTTTATGACAAAATATAATGAAGATTCTAGATGGATCAAACATATTAAAATAACTCAAAAGTTTGTGAAACAATTGATTAACAAATTGAAACCTTTCATGGAGGAAAAAAATGCAACATATAATTGTGCAATATTTTTGTAGCATTTGTGTTATTTGTTCCTTTTATAAACTTGCACATGGGGTTAAGTATTTGCATTGTAGTGAATTGTTTGTCATAGGAAAGTTTATAATTCATCTCAAGCTTATTCACAGTTAGGGTTCCAAAAAAAGGAAAAAGGACTTTACGATTTTTATGGGGCTATTTTTTGCAAATAACATTTACTTGAAAAAAATTTAAGTGAGAAAAGTTGAATAGTCCAATTAAATAAAGTAATTCATGTGACAATGGTGAATTTTCACATTCATATTTAATTGTGTATGAATATTTTGGTTTATAACTAGAAACACAGAAATTCCCAAAAGATCCAAAAATGAATTTCAATGGACAACCAAACATGTTTTTCAAGGCAAGATTATTTTTTGCACATGTGACCTGCACTTAAAGCTAGACATTTTGAACCCATTGAGCATAATTTTTTAATCAAATGGTTTAAAAAATGAGTCTTTTACCTTGTAGCCCTTTCCTTCAATTTTTCAAGACTTTGACATTTTTGTATGATTTGGTTTTTTATCAAGTTCATCCAATGAACATGTACTTTCATAGAAGGGGGCATGTTTTTGTTAAATGAAAAAAGTTTGAAATCAATTATATGATTTGATGCATTCCTTTTTTTTCCTTTAAAAAAAAAAGTATTTTAGACACTTGATATAGTTAGTTTACAAGACTCAAAATGACATTTACATAGTATCCAAGTTATTTAAAAATAATTATATGAATTTAACAAGAAATCATTTTATTTATTACCATACAATGATCCACTACAACTATAATAATGTAAAATAAACAAAAATCCAAAGTTGTGCTTTCCAACACTTAAAAATTTAAACACTCCTTTTTGTGAAAATTTGTTTATTTTGTGAATTAGGCTTTGATTTGGCTCCAATAATAACAAAATTCAAAAGGTTTTGTGGCCTTTAAGTAGTTCATGGTTCCATTGATATTCAACCCAAATTCACATATAGAAACCAAAAGGAGCTCATGTAGTTGAAGTCTTTTCATACAAGTGTACATTTTTTAGTATGTAGTTACAAATAATGGTTGATTATAAAAAAATAAATTCAAATACACTTTTGTGGAGATGTTAGGATCCATGGATGATGTTTGCATTTTTTGGACTTCAAATTTACACCAAAAGGCAATAACTAGTGACCTATTTCAATTTGATCTTGGTGACAATGGTGTCAAACCTTACATTATAAAGGATATATGGTATCCATCCTTATCTTGGTTGATGATTTCTCACAAATAAAGAGATATCTCCCATACCATCTTGGAGTCCTTATTTAATAAACATCTCAATTGAAGGAAGAATGTTGTTGAGAATTAAACAATCATTATTCAAAACTAATCTACATGTAAATTTCTTACCTAATGTGGTGGTTTGTTGTTGTATTTTGTACAACATGATTCTTGTAAAAAAGGCTTCATACATAGATGATGTAACTAGTTACTAAAGTTGGAGACAAATCACAATTATGCTCATCATGGTGGTTGTAGAAAAGTCCATGTGCATTGTATTCATGCAATAGATAATGCATTTGTAACTAACATGGAAATAAAATTGCAAGACTATGAGATTTCAACAACTAACCAATGTAACCTCTTGGAAATATAATGCCTTGCAAATAAGCCACACCAGGCACATTGAACTAAACTTTTGCATGAATAATGTATCTACATGCAATGTTGTTAGGTCTATGGAAAATGGCCGAACCAAATTGTTTTTTCTTGTACTAAAACTTCAATCAAATCTTGAAAATAGAAAACGTAGTTGTAAGATCTTCTTGTAAACTTCAATTGAAACTTGAAAGCAATCAAATTCTTAAAGAATTGAAAACAAAGTTATGAATATTTCTTTTTAGTTTCAATTGAAACTTGAAAACAAATTTATAACAGTGTTTCACATGGTTGGTGTAGTAGTCACATCATTTTCATCAACTAATGAATCAACATCAAAATTAAGTAGTGGAGACATGAAGTCTTTGTCATGAATGAATGCATGGAACATTATTATGTTGAAATTGGATAGAACATTAACCATGTTTTGATTTTTTTTGAATTTTCTTGTTTATGTGTTGCAAGTATTTCAAATGTGGGGTGAAGGTTTGTTGATGAAACTTGTTGCATTGGTCTTTGTTCCGCATTGTCGACGCAATCCATGGCTTCAACCATGCTTTTGTTCTTTTGGTTCATCGCTTCAAACACAAGTGAAAATACATTATAACATTTACATTTAATTCCTATACTATTAAAATCGATTGGAGTTGGGAATTTTTAGTTGTTTGCTTCGACAAGTTGATGAACTATGGCCCATAATGGAAATTACTATTTGAAAAATCATCGAAGTTCATCACATTAACCCATGGATTCTTTGATTGTTGTTTAAAATCTTTTCCTTTATAACATAATCGTCACCCAAAAAAATTTGCATGAGTGAACATCATCATCTAGTAGTGTGGAATCTTGTTCACCATGTGTAATAATAGCTTCTAACATTGGTGGAAATTAGTTTTTGTCACCCTTAGTTTGTAAATCTCAGACATGAAATGGAACATTTACAATTCTTTTTTCTTAAAAAATTTCAATTGCCCCATAATATTTTTGATTAAATTGACTTGGTAGATGATGTTTGTTGCATTCATCATTAGAAAACTCCTAGAAAGAATTGTGATGGTTTATTCCCTTGTGATAATTTGTCATATTTTTTTAATTAGGATTTAACTCGTTCCATTTGTCCTTGCACATTTTGCCATTTCAAGCAATGCACACATTGATAATCTTTGAAAATTCTTTTGTGATTTTGGTCCACCATTATGTAGCTGGAACTATGTGCCCATGAGAATCCACCAAAGCCTTTTGAATAACAGATTCATCATGTTTGCACTTGACGAATGCCAAGATTTTGTGGTGTTCCCAATTTCTAGTTCATTAATGAATCACAAGTTACCACTATTTGATCTTGCATTTGTACCTTTTAATCTTTTCCTTCTTCTTATTGAATCGGTTGCATCCATAATTGTAGACTAATGTGTGTGGTAACATGTTGTGATTGCAAAATGGCAATGCTAGACACTTGTGAACTTGTTGTGGTTGTAGGGTGACATTGGACATTTGTGAACTTGTCGATGTGGTTCTAGGATGATGTTGGACTTGTGAAGAATTTCATGAAGAAGTAGATGTTCACAATGTTAACAAAGTTAAATGTTTAGTTGTTCATGACACTCAAATGCTCACAATGCTCATGATGTTAGAAGCTCTTGATGCTCATGCATTCATGGACTTATAAAAATTCACAATGCATTTTGAAAAAGACAAAACTATTCATGAAGATTAAATGAACATTTCACAATGCACTCTAGAAACAAAAATGATCATGAGGTTGTAAATGCATACTTTAGATAGAAATGGTCAAGCATTTTCAAACATGGGTATAATTGATAGACCTTGCAATTGATAATTTAAAACATATGATTTGAAGTTAATAAGTTGCCATTGATGATAATGACAAGATTCATTAGATTTTGAAAACATTTTAATAGTTTATCAGGATACATTACAACAAACATTAGTGATTTAATTAGTTAGTCATGTTATGCTATCATGTATGCTATTTATCAACCAAATGTTAATGTGTTGTGAACACTCACAATTTATAGGGGTGCTATCACACAACTACCACTATGTATGAACAATCCTTTATAATTTCAATTTTGATATTAGTTTCACATCAATGTTGGTTTGTAATGGACTAGAACCATCATATACAAATGCAAATAAGAAAGTTTAAGCAAATAGCTTTTGCATGAAGTACAAAAGATGTGTTGGGCATACAAGTCACCTTGCTACACATTGAGGTTGCTGCAAGAAAACTTAATGTTACCTACATTGTAACCACTCACGTTCCCTACCTACTTCGTTTTGAAACCTACCAATCTACATAGGTAGCTACATCGAGGGGAAAGCCCAAGACCACATGCGTTATCCGAATAAAGGCCTTTGTGGAGCAGAGTCAAAAGTGAACCTGGTTTTGGTAAAGTTCATGACCAAGAATTTTACCGAGCATTAAGAACCCTGTGGATTTTTATTTATTATTTATTTATTCTTACAGTAGACACCCATCTATTAACATGGCAAGAAAGAAGAAAGTGAGCATTTCAAAAAATGAAATGCATCTAGGAGCAATCATCAGGTTTTTTGGAAACCCCTCTCATGGAGGAAAAATTCCTTGTAGTAAGGCACCCTCCAACTACACACAAAAATCCCCCTGATGTTTTATATGGGTTGTGTGAGGTGGTGGAAACAAGAGGGTTTACAAGTACCTTGGCGGCTTAGTGTTGGTTGTATAATGAAAATGTAATGACCACTCTTTTCATGGATTTAAAAGAGGCACTCTTAATTCTCATTACAATTGATTAACAATTATTGGAAATATCGTAACCTAGGGTCAATTTCCACATTAACAAAATGAATAATTTTTTTTTTCCAAGAATGAATTATTTTTTAAAATTTGAAATTATATATTTTTTCATCATCTACTAAAATATTGTGATATGAGCAGTGAAATTATTCAGAATGTAGCTTTATGATAATTATGATGATTTTCAACATGTCAACTTCATATTTTCACAAAATTGGATTGCATTATTTAATTATGAAACTGACCTTAGGGTAAGGTAGCCTCAACACTCCCATGCTGAGGCTATTTCAAATAACTGGCGGACTCTTGTCAGTTACTTAGGCCATAACAGGTTTCCATTGGATGGGTGGATACATTTCCAATGGATGGATAGATGGGTTATGCTGAGGAATTCAGCTCTAGACTCAGGTGGGTTGCAAGAACAATTTTCCAATAACAGGGTGTTCGGTTATAGGGTCTAGGGTTTAGGGAACTTAAACCCTAAACCCTA
>Ga0116229_10004818_pt1 | contig 22103 bp, 19 predicted proteins | sample S1TSphgellanicum_3_FD_87313 | JGI IMG/M metagenome (GOLD analysis project Ga0116229, IMG submission 87313) | Host-associated microbial communities from peat moss isolated from Minnesota, USA - S1T2_Fc - Sphagnum magellanicum MG | ecosystem: Host-associated > Plants > Peat moss > Unclassified...
ATAATTATTGTACCAATTTACGATTCAATATTGAATTAATCAGCAAATTTTTTGAAGTAATTAATAAATAGAAATTAATTTATTAGTTTAAATGTAATTAACTGGTTAAATAAAAGTATTCAGTTCATATTTTATACTAACTAATGAATTATTTGGTAGATAATTAATGTTTGCTTAATAAAATGATTATATGATATTAATATGATTTCATTACTATAATTTAATCATACCTTAATAAAGATGGTGTATTTTTAAATGAATCATACAAAATTAAAATTAAAAATCCAATATGCCCATAGTATGGTCAAATGTATATTTAATATACTTTGAATACAAACTAAATATCTTAACATACTATGAATATAAGTCAAATATGTTTGATGTACCTTGAATATAATTTAAATGCACTTTAATAAGTTAAATAAGCTTAATACATGTTTAATATACCTTGAATAAAAAATATATAATATACTTTTAATGTAATCCACAAAACCCTAATGTACATTAATAAATATATAAACACACCATAATAAGTAACCAAATTGCAATTAAATGAACATAGGAGCCTATTTTTCAATGAAAAACTAAGAAACTAGTCAATATGGAAGGATGTGTAATTTAATAGTCACACCATAGTCGCAAAAATAGTCATAAAGTTTAAAAGACAATGGCTAGTTGTAAAAATGATAAAATAGAGTTGCAATTGATAGGTAGTTGCATGGAATTGCATGTAGTTGCAACTTGAATGGTTACATATTACAAGATTTCTTTTAGTAGGGTAGGTTTGATTTATGTTGATCTTATTATACTTTCACTACTGTGAAGTTTGATTTGATTTATGATGTTTTAGTTCAACTTTGATGTTTAATCTTTAATACTCTAACATGTTTTTTTTCTTAGATCTAAGTTGTGACTTTCATGTTTGCACCTCAACATCTAATATTTCCTAGGAGGTTTAAGAAGGATTGGAGCTCCTCTTATACACTACTTGGAATATTTTGACATGTTGAAAGAACAAAAAGAATATAATTAAAAAATTGAATTTCATTTGTACCCAAAATTGCCTAGAACCTTACAATATTCATGTTTTTATTTTGGGAGGAATGCAATGTGCCCAAAAATGGTGGGAATTTGGAAGCTCCCACCTCCTTCCCCCCCTCTTCACCTGGCGCCCAATTAATGTGTTGATTTGAAAATCTTTTGGGATTTTTGCAATGTTTTTATTAAGGATACCATTTTGTGCAAAATTATGTAGTTAGGGTTGTTACATTTATTGTCAATTGTATGTTATTTAATATGACACACAAATCCCCATCACCCAACTATATTTCTCCACACCAAACTTGAGTTTTTATCAAATGGACCCACATTATTCCCATAACCAAACATTATAAATAATCCCATGTTATAACCCTTGCATATTGACATTTATTTCTTTACATTTTTGTGTTCAACTCACTTCAAACATTATCACTCTTTAAAGTGGGCCTCTTCGTGTGAATATATGTTCACAAACACACCTATGGTCAAACATAAAAATCATTTCCCCAGTTATATTTTGAGAAATTGGAAAAACAATCATTCACATGTAAATGTTTGGTCATAGGCAAGGTTAACAATGCTTTATGAAGTTTTTGAAGTTTTATAATAAATTCATTTTTGCAATAAATGAACATTTGGTGATAGGCCTATGTTTTGTGATGGGCGTTACCATGAATCTTGGATAAATACCTTTTTTTTTAATCCAAGTTTTGCCAAATTAAAATGACAAAAGTAGGGTATCAACCTGTCCATGAAAATGACAACATGAATGGATACATGTATGGCCCATAGTGCATACAATGTCAAAAAACTTTATTAGGCATACTCTACAATATCAATACCATTATAAGTATACACTCTTAACATACTTGTATGTGCCCAACTATGGTTTGAACTTTGAACCATTAAAAAAAATTACCAATGAGAATTTTCAAATTGAAACAAGGTTGAATACTTTTAAAGTCTTAAGTGGGATTACTAGTGCATTTCTTATTGAATCCCACACACTTGAATTTATGACAAGCTTCAATAACCTTAGGTAGCATAATTGGAAGGTTATGAATTGGTTGAACATTGATAATTCTACTAGTTGCAAGTTACATTATAACAATTATCATGATTACTATATTTATACTTGCTCCTTTCTGTATTTCTCTTTAGTGGGGTTGTTTTCAACATTGATTCAAATATTTTGAAATTTTGGTTTTCAATAATGACAAATCATTAGGGCATAGGATTTCAACTCTAATATCTTTCCTAAAAATTAAAAAAAACCTTAAAATAGATAATAAAAATATGAAATCTCTTGAAGAATGGAGATAATTAACACAACTCCCATGGGGGAGTATGGAAGATAAACAATGACATAGGTAGGCCAAATGAAGAACCCAAGCAAATTTTATAATAGGTGTCTAAAGTTTGAAAACTTTTATTTTGACAACTAAAAGTAACTTGTTCAAACAATTTGTCCAACATTTGCCAAACTATAAAACTTTAGACAATTTCATTGAATTCAAGCTTTGTGGTGGGACCACCATCCCAACAACATTAAATGAAATCTTCTAGGTGTAGGCAAGGAGGTAAATTAGGTTGCATTCCATTATCACAACAAATGGAATTGTAATTTTTGACATGTCCTTGAAAAGAGGTTCTCTTGTAAGGATCTCAACACTAGTCACAACAAAATTGTACACATTTGCCTTGGAGGAATAATCTAGGAATGATTTTATGGGTTCTCCATTGATTACCATAGGAGTTAAATTAGTTTCAACAAATTCATCTAGGTTCTATGCTTGTGATGTTTTATAGGCTATGGTACCCACAATTCTAGTAAACATCTTTGTGTCAATAAAATGCCCAAGGATCAAATTTGGAGGTTCATGCACTATACCCCTTGCAATCTAAGTAATAATGTCAACGTTTCCTCTTTGGGGAAAGGTGGCAATACTCCTTTCCACATCCAAGAATCCATGAGACTATTTAAGTCCTAATCCATTAATTCCATCACAATCATGCTCTCATTGTCACTCCTAGAAAAAACCTATCAAAGGAATGATGCTCGGATGTGGGAAAATGGCCACCTCCTTTTGCAACTCACTAGCATTGGCCATTGTGAAAATTTTCACTATGAACTTGGTACCCAACTAGTTTGCTTCATGTACCCTTTCAAATGTCCCCTCTCCAAGAAGTTTTCCAATTCTAATATTGGAAGATGTTGGGTTTAAATGGTTGGGAAGAATCACCTAATCAACTACTCACTCATTTTTCTCCTCTTATTCAAGGCTCTCCCTCGCTTGAACACTTTCCATAGAAGTATTGATAGAAAAAAAGACATTTGCTTCATCATCTATTGTTTCTTCTTTCGTAGAATTTGCAAGGGTTTTCCCTTCCTCCTCCAATTGTATCTCTAAAGAAGGAATCATTAAAGCCAAAGATATGCACACCACTTGCAAGAAAAGGAAAAAAAACAAGAGCAAAAAGCAAAAGGAGCTCACTTCACAACAATGAAATGAAGACAAAAACCCAAAAAAAAAGAAAAGGACTCTAAGATGAGGTTGTACACTTGCAAGAAAACAAGGGAAAATCAGAAACATGAAGTAAAATCCAAGGAGCTTGGCTAGTAATGAAACTAAGGTGAAAACAAAACAAACACCAAAAGTGGCCAATTGGTTGTCCTTTGTGGCAAGTTCAAAGTTCAAACCAACAACATTTACTCAAAATAGGAGATACTCCATGAAGTTCCCCAAAAAGGAAATTTGAATGTTATTGGTCAAAATCAAAAATGTTCATGAAGCTCCCATCAAAAAATGAGCTTGAGAAATGGACCAACACCTACAATTGTTGGTAACATGGAAGAAGAAAGTGCCGATTTTTTTGGTTGCTTCTAAACGATGTATATATTATAGTACCTTGATAGCTTTGACACATGTTTCTCAAATAACTAGTTAATTTTGAAATAACCATTTCAATAAATAGAATATTCTTGAAAATTCAATATTTTCCTTTCACAACTTTTTGTTATTTGAAATTTTCTGCAAATATTTCTGAAAATATTACAAGTATTGTTGAGTTGTCAAGGAATTAAGGTATTGGACCACAAAAGTCTCTCTCTCTTTAGTTCAAATTCAACATTTCATGGGTTAAAAAATATAGACTCCAAGAGGCCTAAGACTAAACCAGGGTTTGCCTCTGAGTCCAAATTAAACATTTCTCAGGTTCAATATAGCCTCTAAGAGGCCTTGGTCAAGAAAGTGAAGAAACCCATTGTTTGTAGATGCTAGTTCAACCTAGCACACAAATTGAACTCCAAGTGGCACCAGTTAAAGTAGGAGCTGTTTGGTGAAGTTCTCAAAAGTGAACTCCTTGTGCTGTGCTGACACTTAAAATAGGATTCTTTTTGTGAAATTCCCCAAAAACTGTACTCAAAGTGGCAACATTTCAAAATAGGAGATGTTTTACGAAGTTCTCAAAAAATGAACTAACAGTTCACATTAACACATGGTGAACATTCCTCAACATGTAGGACCAAATCAGCCTTTCTTTTGCTGGTTGTATATGTAGCCAAAAAGTGAATTTGCAAATTAAAAGTGTTAAAGTCAAGTATTTTTTGATGAGATTCTCAATAGCCAGAACTTGACAAAAATTTAAGAGAATCACCGTATACGTGGTTCAAGTGGCCAGAATATCAAAGGATATAGTTTTTATAAATTATTTCATATTTATCTTGTAGCCAAATTTGGCTAAATCTTCTTCTGGATGATTGTCACTTTGGCTACATCAGACAGTTGAAAAAAGAAGAAGCATTGGAGCACATGAAGACTACATCAATGAGATGTCTCTCCCTTCTCAGGGTTTGCATCTGAATCCAAATCAAACATTTCTCAGGTTGAGCCAATACAAAGAAAAGCTGAAAAAGAAGATAGACAAACAAGACCCAAGATCAAAAGGCTTCGTTACATCAAGATGAAAACAAAGATGAAATCTGAACTAGACAAAGATGAACATGAAAAACAACAAAGCAAAAAACCAACTCAAGATGGAGAGAGGGGGAAAAAAAGACCATGAAAGGAAAAACTAAGCAATCCAAATGAAAAAAAACATCCCTTGTCAATGTTGACTTCCTTATCCATGAAAAGGTTCATCCTTGGGTGGTACCAATGGAGGTAATAGTTCACTTGAGGGGAACTTAGGTACATACAATCTTTTAAAAATAATGTACAATCTTATTGTTGTTGAGAAGAAACAAAGATAATCACCATTCAAGTGTGTAGAAAAGAAAAGCCAACATATCCATAATCCAACCAATGATGTAATATACAAGATGATGATGTTGCATATAGGAAAAAGTTTATAAGGTGATGATGATGATGCTACACTGAGGAGAAAACTTGACCCAAAAACATCAAGTACAATATGGAAGTGATGATCACTTCAAGCTTAAACACACACACACACACACACATACACACACATCACCCCTCCCAAACATACACCATTCACTTCTTTCTACACAACAATCCAACAAATACCCAAACAAATAGATTGGCATCTATGCACAAAAATCAATGAATCAATCCCGAATTTGAAAGCAAAAGTTTGGAAACAAAAGTTCCATGTGAAATTGGCCCTCCTGTAAGGGAGAGAGACTATGAAGACTAAAATTAGTTTTCATTTGGTCTCCCCACCCCATTTCCAACTAGTGCTCAGCAGGTGTGACATTGTGTCAACTGTGAGTTCATTTTGTTGGCCTTGCCTATTGTGTTTAGATTCATTATAGAGTATTGTAGCTTAAGGGATTTTGGCCCCTACTAGGTAATACCAAGGTCTATTTTTATAAACAAACAAGCGAGAAAGAGTATTTCTACTTGAAAAATTGGGATGAAATTAGAGTTGTGCAAACCGATCCCAAGGAAAAAAAAATTCGTAGAAAATTAAGGAGAGAAGAAAAAGAGAGGAGAAGATCACAGAAGGATACTTGGAAGAAGAAGAGGAGGAGGAATAGGAGGAGGAGAAGGAGGACCCACCTCCTTGTTTTGCAGCGTCAAGTGGTCTGTTGATCGATCCTTGGACTTTGAAACCTGGCACCCAGGCTCTCTACCTCTCTCTCTATCTCCTCATTTCCTGCTTCTTCCTTCGTTGCTTCCCAATTTGACAACTGGCCTTCCTCCTGGTCCCCCCCCCCCCCCACCCCCGGTCTTCCGCACCCCGCCCATCATTGGTATTGACAAATTAGTTTCCAACTTGCGTATGTGATTCATAAGAAGCAACAACGACATTTCCATTTGTTGTACTTTAAGTCGCTGGTACAAACAAACTGTCCTGCAACAGATCTACCGTCACGTGATCCTAGTTTGCTCATGTGCATTTGACAAATGCTAGTTTGTTTTTCTCTTCTCATCTGCGACTTGCAAGTCAGTCTTCAGTGCACGTGTCTCAACCCCATAGTTGCCACTAATGCCATCCTTGTGACACATGATCTTTAGTTAGACGCGGCTAGAAACAATACACAGATGCGTTGATTTTCTTTGAATCACAAGAAAAGAAAAAAAATACAGGTGGTGGGAGTGTGTGTGTGTGAGAGAGAGAGAGAGAGAGAGAGAGAGAGAGAGATTAGTGTGCGTGTGGGAGTTGGAGATCTTCGTCTCTTTGGAGAGATCTTTTTTGGTGGGTGGGTTTTGGGCTTCTTGAAGATTTGCGTTGGTGTCTCAAACCCTAAATTTTTTTCGTTGCTGAGGATTTCAAAGGACAGAAGAGGCGGCAAGTATGTGTGGGATTTTTGCCTACATAAACTGCAATGTTCCCAGGGAGCGGCGGCATATTTTGGAAGTTCTGTTCAATGGGTTGAGGAGGCTTGAGTATCGTGGGTATGATTCAGCTGGGATTTCCATCGACGCCGACAATGATGACCATCATCATGTTGATGCGAAGAAGGGCGGAGGAGAAGGACTTCCGCCCTTGGTGTTTCGTGAGGAAGGCAAGATCGAGAAACTTGTCACAAGTGTTTACCAAGGTATCTGATAGTCAGAACTTCCTCTCACGGATTTTTCTTTTGCATGCTTACCTTGCACCCATCTTCTTGCCCCAGGATTGCTCGCAGACCTTGATTTTAAAGAAGAGTACAAATTGCTGAATCCTTTTACCTGCACAGCCATAATCACTTGCACCCGTAGTTTTCCCAGGATTTCTTGCAGACCTCGATTTCAAACAAGAGAATAAAGTGTTAGATCCTTTGCCTGTATAGCTACCATAAGGACTTGTCTCCATAATGAGATTCCCTCACTCTGTTTGGATATTTGCACTTTTGTGCCTTTGGCCCTTCTACATATATACTTGTCATTCACTATAGTGCAAAGATGCCTTTACCTCCTCGCATCCATAGAGTATTCCCAGGATTGCTTGCAGCCTCTATTTCAAAGAAGAGAACAAAACCTGAATTTCAAAGAAGAGAACAAGGTGTTGGATCCTTTGTCTGCATAGCCACCATAAGGACTTGCACCCATCATGCCCAGGATTTCTTGCAGTCCTTGATTCCGATGAAGGGAATGAATTTGTTGAGCCCTTTGTCTGCATAGGGCATAAGATCACTGCATTGCAAATTAGGCTTGACATCTCTCAGCCTTTGATGATATGTTTATTTGCTTATTTTACTGGTGACTGAAGTTAGTTTTGCAGACAAACAAGGCAGCTTGTTGTGTGTCAATGAGATTATGATGATGTGATAATGGTGGTGTGGAATTGAGCAAAACAGAGGTGGATGCCACAGACTTGAACCTTGAGTTCTTGTTTATGAGTCATGCTGGAATTGCACATACAAGATGGGCAACACATGGGCCGCCGTCACCAAGGAATGGACACCCGCAGTCTTCTGGTGAAGGTCATGAGTTCCTTGTTGTTCACAATGGCATCATCACCAATTTCATGGCAAGTCAAAATGATCTCTGCAAAACCAATTTTTACTTAGACACCTCTCCTCCTGAAGGTTTTGTAAATTCTTGTCATTAGGGTTCTTCTCACTCACTCCATTCAATTTTGAAAATTGCTGAAGTTCTTACATTGAGATCTGGTGTTTCCATCTTTGATGTAGGTTCTGAAAGAAACACTTGTACGCCATGGTTTTGTGTTCGAGTCAGATACTGACACGGAGGTCATACCTAAGCTCGCTAAATTTGTATATGACTCCTTAACTGCTGAGACTGAATCCAGTGCAGGTGGGTTTTTCTTGTTCTTAAGAGGTAGACCCTGAAAAACATTACCACACAGCCATTGGTCCTGTGGATGGGGCACCTGTGTGTGTGCAGCAACCCATCTGCTGTGTATTTGTGCCACCAAATGTCAGGATGAAGATTAAGTAAGTATGGTTTTCAAAGATGCAAATAGTGAAACTGTGTCTGATCAAGTGTGCATTGACTGCACCAAACAGGTACCTGCCATGCAGCGACTGATTTGGTTGCAGGTAGTTAGCTTCTGATAGAATGAGGATATGCTTGAAATCCTGGATTGCTAGCAGGGCTTCCTTGTTGTCCTCATCTTTTGTGAAGAGATTTGGTTCCATTGATTCAAGAACTTGTCCTCAACCCTAAGAGCTAATCAAGGTGATTTGTGGGCTCTAGGTGGAGAGGCTGTGAAATTCAGCCAGGTTGTGATGGAGGTCATGCGGCAGATAGAGGGTGCATACGCTCTCATTTTCAAAAGCTCCCACTATCCCAATGAACTTGTGGCCTGCAAGTGTGGCAGTCCTTTGCTACTTGGTGTGAAGGTAATGCATGCAAATAAGCACATGAACAACTGTTTTTTTTTTCCCATCATTGCAATTTCCTGTAAACCCCCCCTTTTTTTCCCAGTTTTTTGTTTTTATCAAACATCATTGAGGAAAATTGGATTGATGAGCAGGAGTGTGGGGAGGAGAACAAGAGAGGGGCTTTTGTATCAAGTGAGGTGACACTAGCCAAAGATGGAAAGCCCAAGGAGTTCTTCCTTGCCAGTGATGCTAGTGCCATGGTGGAGCACACCAAGAAGGTCATGGTTATCGAGGATAATGAAGTTGTGCATGTCAGGGTATGTATCTCCTGCCATGCAAGGATCCTGTTGAAATTGATGACATCCCTGCTTTTGTAGAAGGACCACACATTATTGATCCGTCAATGACTGTCTGTAGTTCCAAAATAAATCCAGCAGGAAGTAAAATTGACCCAATTTAGATAAGAACAAAGCAAGATAATCTTGTCATGGGTTCTGCTTTTGACCCAATCTTGCATCTTGGATTTGGTCAAATCAGAATGGGTCAGCCTCCATATTCAAGTTTGAACGTGAAAAAATCCAGAACTCACGAGGTATGCCAAGACCACCATCTGTTGAGCGTGCTCTCTCTACATTGGCAGTGGAGGTTGAGCAGATCCAGAAGGGGAACTATGAACACTACATGCAGGTATCGACTGCTGAGCATTCAATGTACCAATTTTAGCCTCACTTTCTCCTTGATCAAGTATCTAGATTGTTTGATTGTTCCTCAAGATAGGACTTGGATGCTGTTTCAGAAAGAGATCCATGAGCAGCCAGAGTCTTTGACAACAACGATGAGAGGTCGACTGATACATGGAGGTTCGAAAGTGAAGGGCGTACTTTTGGGTGGCCTCAAGGACCACTTGAAAACAATCCGCCGAAGCCGACGAATTCTTTTCATTGGATGTGGCACTAGTTATTATGCGGGACTAGCTACCCGAGCACTTGTTGAAGAACTTTCTGGTGAGAATGTTGATTTCTCTTGGATGGAGGCCATTCAGTGTATCTTCAATTTTTTTGTTAGTTGGTCCTTTTGAGCACCAGATGGAGCTTTTGCTGTGGGTTACTAGATTGTGTTTTCTGTTATCCTCAATGCATCTTGTATCATGATAGAGAGGGTTACCGTGGTTTACATGAACTCAGGAGTTCCTGTGACAATGGAGTTGGCAAGTGATTTGCTTGACCGGCGAGGTCCTGTCTATCGGGAGGATACTGCAATTTTTGTTAGCCAATCAGGGGAAACTGCTGATACCCTTGAGGCGTTGGAGTATGCAAAGTCTTTTGGTGCTTTATGTGTGGGTGTGACCAACACTGTGGGCAGTGCCATAGCCAGAGGCACACATTGTGGAGTGCACATCAATGCTGGGTGTGAAATTGGCGTTGCAAGCACCAAGGTACTTCAATTGTATATGTCATTTGCATTGCTTCTGGAAATGTAACAAAGACTCAGGAAGCAAATTTTGTGCCAAATGTTTTGCTCTTATCGACACCCACCCTTGCGAACTGATGAAGTCACTCGGGAGTTATGGCAGCTAGTCACTGCTATTCATGATAAAGGTGATGGTCTAATATTTTTTGGTGTCACTGGTAAGTTATGGCTGCATTCAACTTTGTTGTGGTTGTTCCAGTTTTACTGGAACTGATACAATGGTTACTTTTGAAATGTTATTTTGGAGTTTTCTCTACAATCTTATGGACATGTGATCTTGGTCTTTGTAGTTCTAGTCTCCAGTTTAGTGATGACTCTGGATTCCAATGCTGCTGTTATAGTGGATCTGATGATCAAGATTAGATTGTTAGTGTGCGTGTTACATTTTCTTTGTTTTATTCTGATCCACTGAGTGACATCATGGACCACAGGCATATACAAGCCAGATAGCAGCAATGACAATGATGGCATTAGCACTTGGGGATGATACTTTATCTAGTTGCAACCGGCGAGAGGCAATCATTGATGATCTCATCAACCTCCCAAGTAAATGCTCATTTCAACTTTGACCCGTAAGACTCACAAATGAATGAATGTGCAATCACTGTGGTGTTAGGTTTCTGTATTCTTCCATGAGATTTACAAGTGTTCTGGCATGTGTTTGGTTGGAATTGAATGTACAGACAAAGTGAGGGAGGTCTTGAAATTGGACAATGACATGAAAGAGCTTGCAAAGGAATTGATGGAGGAGCAATCTTTGCTGGTGTTTGGACGAGGATATAACTATGCAACAGCTTTGGAAGGGGCACTCAAGGTGAAGGAAGTGGCACTTATGCACAGTGAAGGCATCTTAGCCGGGGAGATGAAGCATGGTCCTCTGGCACTGGTTGACGAGAACCTCCCTATAATTGTCATAGCCACCCGTGATGGAACTTGCAGGTGAGAAATGAAAGCAGTTTCACATTTTATCTTGCACACAAAATTTCTGTGTATGTGTTAAGTAGTTCTAGCATCAACATATGTTGGAAATGCATTGCAGCTTTATGGATTGTTGAGTGGATGTGTGGGTGCAGCAAGCAGCAGTCAGTCATACAGCAATTGCAAGCTCGGAAGGGCCGTCTTATAGTGATGTGCACTAAGGGAGATGCAAACCTAATGTGTCCCAATGGTGGCTACCGTTTTATTGAAGTGCCTCAGCTCCAGGATTGCCTTCAACCCATCATCAACATTGTTCCATTCCAGGCATGTCTCCATATGACTCATCTCTGGGTTTGTCTTTTGAGGGAGGGTGATGTACATTTTTGATTAGCAATGTCTCTCGAGTGCTAGCCAACATCACGTCTGAGTCTTCCCATTGCTTCTGGAAAGGCAACAAAAACTCAGGACGCAGATTGTGTATAATGGTTTGCCCAAGTTTTTGGGCAGATTATTATATGCTTATCTACACCCACTGTTGGGAGCTGATGAACTCGGTGGGTAGTCATGGGCAGCTCAGCACTGCTGTTCGTGATGAAGGTGATGGTCTGTCACTTTGTGAGCGACTCTCATGAGGTTATGACTGCACTCATTGTCATGTTACCTTTAATTGTTGTTGTGGAGATTTCTCTGCAACTTCATCAAGATTTTGGAAATGTTGTTTCGAAAATATCTGAAAGTGAGGTTCTGTTTTCTCATTGCTGTGCAGCTACTGGCATATCATCTTACAGTGCTACGAGGGTTCAATGTGGATCAACCTCGCAATCTAGCCAAGAGTGTCACTATATCCTAGTTCAATTTTTCAGTATGCATTCTCTCTCTCTCTCTCTCTCTCTCCTGTGATGTACATAACTTTGTGTATTGCCATGTGCAAACAAATGGCTGAAGAAATTGGTGTTATGATTAATGAATTGTGTATTATGCATCTGCTCCTGGCTGAAGAAACTGGTGTTATGATTAATTCATTGTGTATTATGCAACTGCTCCATGTTGCTGTTGAATTGTCTCTGAACGAGTGTGACAGTCGATTGTTGTTGAATCCACTTTTCAGTTTTTGTTTTCACCTTCTGTTCTTTAGGGTTGGATTTTTTCTTTTCCTTGCTTGCTGATTTGTTAGATCTGAAATCTATATAATTTTATTAGTAAGGTATCTCTCTGTGAGTCTGATTCTCTGACTAATACAGGTTGATTTAAGGGGAAGTTCTCAGTACTTCTGATAATATGTCTTCTCTTCGTCTGATAGCAAGGCTTTTGTTTCAAGCATCTTTGTGATTGTTTGTTATTTACATTATCATGCAATAGGCTGTGTTGTGTTTGTGCAGTTTATCGGAACATTTCTACTAGATGCTCAATTGTCAAATATGAATTTCAGACACAGGAGTAGTAGCTACGATAATAAGGTGGGGTAATTGATGACCAGTCATTGCTGTTGCAAGAAGAAAAGCTATGCAAGTAGAATAAGCTTTTCTCAAGTCATTGTTGTTGCAAGAAGAAGAGCTATGTGCATGCAAATGAGCTTTTCTCTATCCTAAAATTTGCATACATGATAAAAATATTATCAGATGCTGCAAGAACAGCTATATCTGTGGAATGAGCTCTTCTCATACTAAAATTTGCTAACATGACAAAAACCTAGTTAGAGGCACTTGCTGGAATGGCTGATATTCCAACTAATGATCAGAGTATGATCTGCAATGACATGACATTAACATCAATAGATGCAATTGCTGGAATGGGCAATTCCAATCAGGTAATGATGAGTGTATGATCTGGGATTGCATGGCAAAAACAAGATCCTGGGTCTTCTGCTACTCATGAGCAGGGGTCTATTCCTGTGCAGCTGAGGTTGCAGTAGCAGCTTGCCCCTTGGCAAGTGATGCTGCATCTCTGTACATATGCTTCACATCACCCTAAGCTACGCCCTGCTATCACCAACTCCCTGCTGTGGTAGATTTCCTGCTGCTGCATCTTCTTCAACAGTCTTCTTATCCTGTTGAGCAGCTCCTGCTGCTGTCTGATTTGTGGAATCCAATGTTTCTCCTGTGTTGCTTCCCTTCACCTGATCATTCTGCTTCTTCGCAGCTCCAGTTATATCGCTTGCTTTCTGCCTGGTTGCATCCCAAGTATCAGATGCCTTGTCCGCCGCAGCGCTCCCGTAATCAAACACAGTTTGCTTGGTACCTTCCCATGTGTCTCCTCCCGTGTGCTGTGTGCCTTCTTTGGTGCTCTCCGCAGTTGCATCTTTGGTTTGGCTCGCAGATTTCGCGGTCTGATCTTTAGCAGCTCCCACAGAATCCGCAGTCCCCTGGCTCCTTCGCGCCGTGGCGTCCTTAGCAGCTTGGTACCGTTCCTGCGCTGCTCTCAAGATCGAGAAACCTTGCTCCTGCGCTGCACCTCTTGCCTGCGCTATAGATTCCAGCGCTGCATCGTTTGTTTGCCCGCTCTTATCCGACTCCGACGCCATTCTTACACTCTCCTCGTAACCAAGAAGACCTCTCTCTGTGTGTGAAAATTCTCACCTTCTCTAAAGAGATCGCGTCTTATCAATTGATCTTCACTTGTCAGAAAGAAAAAATGATAGGCCAATCCAAGTGGGTCACACACACACGAAAAATGTTCTTTGCAAGACTATGAATCTCTCGAACTTCTCGAATCTCTCTGCTTCACTAGCAACACAAAAGGAAGATCATGAAGCAGCACCTCTTTCCATTCAGCTGCGTTTGCACCAATGGAGTAAAAATCTACCTTCAATCCAAAAAGAAGAAAAAACTAGCTACCAAAGTTTTCGAGCTTTCTGATAGCTGCTATACTTGTTGATACATATGATCTCTGCAAATTTATGTCAAAAATTTGCGCGAAAGATTTGCGGCGACGATGATCATGCACGGACGAAGACGAAGGACGCGCGCTCGCGCTCGAAAAGGTGGGGAAGAGCGTGCACGCAAGAGGCCACATTCGAGGGGCCAAAAGAATCGAGACCCCAGCTGCCGACACGTGTGAAGTATGACAGTATGGCCGTTGTGGACAATCGACGCGTGGCGAATTGTGACACGCGTAATTAATTTCTTGGAGTTTAAGTAAGGACGTGGCATGCGTCGCTGACGTGTTGGCCATTTGGCAGGTGAAAATGGAGAGTGCGTGTGGAGGACTTCATCCATGGTAGAATCAGTAAATTTTTTTCATCCAATTTTTTCTTTTCTTTTGGCGCATTAAAGAAGCAAATGACATTTCTTATAACCAAAGCTTTGTTGGGCACATTTCTTTTGGTTGGGCACATTTCTTTTGAAGTGATCCTCACCTGCAATTAATCACAAGAATTAGTTGTTGGTTTAGGAAACAACAAATGTAAACAAAATATGTCCAAAATCCAAGGTCAAAAAAAATTTCTCACTTTTGGAAAAGGAGTGATATATTTTGCATTTAAGCAATTTTTTAATGTTGCCTCATTTTAGAGATTGCATATTTTGATTTTTTTTTACATTTATATTAAATGTAATATTAGTAGCATACGCAATAACAAATAAGTGACATGACGATTGATCAAATTGTTGCATTACATTTGTATAAGTATAATTCAAGTTATCAATATTCATCAATTCGCTTATTTTTAATTTTGTATTTGCACAAAGTATCTTATTATCATGTGGGGTTTTTTAATCATGCAAAATACACGGCATATATGTGTTTGGAGGGTTTAATGCTACTAAAATTCAATGGTTCATGTTTATGTTCATGTTCATATTGGAGGCATTTGTTTTCAAACCTTTTACTTTCGTAATATATTGAGTATTGATGAGATTCACATCCTTGATGTTGTAACTTTGTTTCAAGTAACATTTTCATTGCAGCAGCATCGATATGTTGTGATTCTAACCATGTTGTATTATCCATCAATGTTTTTTCATCAATTTCAAATAAGAATAAGTCTTCATGCCAATATTGATCTTTGTTATTTGGTTGAACAAATGTTGAGCAATCAATGTTCTTTGTTTTTTTTTTTTTTTTCATGTGAGAATTATTGTTTTCTATTCATGAATGATGTATTTTGAATATGTTTGATTGCATTGGATTTTGTTGTGGAGTCATGGAAGATTTTTTTTTTGGACTTTCAATTTTTTTTTTGTGGATTCATGTATTTCATTTCACCTTTTCGGAAATTGATATTTTGAATATCTTCAATTTGAATATCTCGTAGAATTACAAGCCCTTCCATTGATTGTAAACGTGAAAGAATCACATATATGTTGTGCATTGTGAGTGCCATGTGGTCTAGTGGGTTATACAAATTAACAATAAGTTTGTCAAAAGTTTGGCCTTGTGCTTTATAATTTGTTAAACAAAAAGCTAGATTTAATGGAATTTGTTCTTGCATAATAGAAATTTTATAAAACATGCTTAGGTTCATCCATGTCATATTGATTCTTGAAATTTCGAGATATAAGAATTATAGGAATGACATTTTTAACAAAACCATTGAGATTTAGGGTCTTTTAAATCAAAATGAATGTATTGAAATCTATAGCTACATACATAGGAGGTTCTACGAAAGTTGATTTTTTTTCTTTGATAAAATCATCCATCACAATTTCACGACCTATGCTTATGGTCCCATTGATGAGCCCAAATTTAGGATATAAATTCTCTATGAGCATGACCCTCATGCCTTTATATAGTTTTAAGAATGAATATAAATTATTGTTATTAGAGCTTGAAACCCATTGCCTTATGTTGAATTGTATGTCTTCACATAAAGGTTTGTTTTGATAGGTATCCTTGGCAACAATTGTATAACATATAGAATTCTCTTTTTTTGAATGATATTCAATCATGCGATGATTAATCATGTCTTTTAATTATGTATGTAGCTTCATTCCAAGGGTGTTCAAGTAATTAATTTGTAATTTTGATAGAGAATGAGATTTGAATAATGAAAAAATCATGTTTAGTAATTTTATTTTCTTGTAAATTATTGAGCAATTGAGAATATTGAATGTTTTCACTTTGTTGCATTTGTTGTCTCAAAATGATTTTATTTGGCATTACATAAGTTTCCCATAAACTTTTTTCAATGATTTTTTTTTTGGGTGTTTGTTTTGTCAAAGTTAATGGAGGTTTGATATTAGACGTATAAAAGGATGTGTCACATAGGTGGGAATTGCATGAAGTCTCCTAAAAACATAATATTTAATTCATAATATTTAATCCACCAAAAGGTTGAAGTGGTGAAAATCTTAACTTTTGTAATTTGAGATGTATTTCGATCAACATGGTACATCCCCACCATTGATACTTCATCGATAATCAAATAATTAATTTTTAACCAATCTTCATTTAAAATCTTTTTTTTTGAGAATCAATATTTCCATCAATTGATAAACCTATCAAAGAATGGATTGTTGATCCACCTATTAACAAAGCTACACTTGCGGTGAAAGCTAAAAATTTTAACATGTCATGTAAATGTTTTTAAAAAAAATTACACTTATAGCTTTGATAATTTGACTTTTCCCACTTCCAACAACACCATGTATAAATAAATAAATAAATAAATATTGTGTTCTTTAAAATTACTAGATAGAAGGTCAATTATGAACCCATAAGATGCTTTAATGTGTAAATCATTCAAATTGAATTTAATAAGCACTTCATTTCTAATTGAATTATGAATATTGAAGCCCAGACTATCTTCGATTAGTCTAACCTAAAGTACAACAACTAACTAGGGTAGTTATGCTTTGGAACAAGCCATATTGGGCCCATTCCATTGTACTTAACCACCATTACAACAACTTTTCAAATTGACCTACTTTAAGAAGAACACCCCATATTTCTAATTCTTTGTGAAATTCCTCCACTTTTTTCGCTTGAGTACTAAATATAATTTACACTACATATGCTTCAATTTTGAGGGCCTTTCCAACACAATAAAATATGTTCCAATCTACGTCTCTTGCAAAATAATATTTTAAACTTGTTATCCTTTTAGAAATTTTTGGAAAATTGCTTGATTCTTATGATGATTTATGATAAATCTAATACCTCTTTTACCTTTTCTCACAATTATGAAAACTCATTGTAATTCCTCGATGTTTTTTTTATCATCATTTGAATTTAACCCAGGAGCAACACAAGTTAATCAATTTTTCAATTTGCTCCATTGTCCATTATTGATTTAATTATTTTTCAATTGAAGAAATTATATTTCTACTCTATATTTTAGAATATTTTCTTTGCCACTTGTATTGTAGCCTTGAAAATAATTGTCCTTTTGGAAAAATTGCATAAATATCAAAAAGGTTTATTAGAATTCTTGACCATCCGTTAAATGTGTAAAAATACATGTGTTGAAAGATATTACAATATTTGTGATTGTTTGGGTATAACGATTGGCCTAACGGCCTACATTTTGGTGCATCCACAAGCACAAATGTTTTTAATGTTTTTTTTTTTGGTGGTAATGGGCCACTTTGATTGGCCCATCACCAAAAACATTTTGAAATTTTTCCCTCTTCCACTCCCTTTCCCCACAAATAAAAGTGACATTTTTTAATATTGTTTTACACAACTTAAAATATATTTAAACAATTTTACATTTACATGTGTTTTGTGTTCTACATTTACATGGATACAGACAGACCTTGGCATAATAAATTTCATTTTGGCATTTACACTTACATGGAGTGTAAGTCCTAAACCATACACACACACAACATTACTTTAAACCACCTTATTCTATCCCATTTCTCATGTTTATGGGTGAGGATTAGTGTTTTTTAAATAATTTTCTATTGTAGCCTAAGTGATAAGCATCCATAGGAAAACATGGCAAGCATCTTAAAAAGATTTAGCCAAATCTAATAATAAACCAAAAATGAATCATAAATTTTTTAATCAATCTTACATATTTATGACTACACACTTAAAACCAAATATGGGAACTTGAAGATCCCCCCCCCCCTTCACTTCTACTTTTCTTTTCCCAAATTTTCACATGCAACTTAACATGAAAGTTGGACATCCTTAATGGGCTAAAGACACTCTTCTAAACCTCAATATGACTACCTCATGCTAGAAAGTGCCCTTCTTTCATTCACCCTAGTAAGAGTAGTAGATGCTTTTAAATTGTCTCAAAAGGATTTCCCATGTTTGTAAGGCTAACAAATTGTGCCAATTTGGTCACATTTTCAAAGAAGGATACTAGACTATATAACCCTATGACTGAATTATTTTGGGAATGCCCTTGCCCGAATTTGGGCTTTTCGAGTCTTAACTTTGGACTCATTTTCAAAAACATTGGTTACCTTTTGAGTAGGTGGTCTTTAGGGTTTACTAATGTATCCCGGAACCAATTGCATTGGTAATAGGCACACATGTTTCTCATGTTCTCATGTCACCAATTTTCCACATTGGGTTTAGTCTCATTAGAGTGATCGGTAGAGCTTTCCATGAAACTTTCATGGAGGATGTTAAACACCTCTTATGAACTTTGTGGTTGTTAGTTCTCATTGAGAGAATTTTGAGAATTTTCATCACCTAATTGTAAGAGAAGGTGCTCCATGACCTCGCACATTGTTACTTGAGCCATATATGTCTCTAAAGTGTGAACAAACAAAAGGGTAATTGAGTTGGGGTATACCATAGTACCTTGGTAGCTTCAACACTAATTATATTCATTTTAAAAAATGAAGAACTTTTCAAGAAAGTTTTTTTTCCAAAGATTTTTTTTTTTTTTTGGGTGTGAAGGAAAATAAAGAATCTTTTTGAGAATTTCAGGAATATTATATTATTTCAACATGGAATCCTTAAAATTAATCAATTAGTTGACAAATGGGTGTTGAAATGTACTACGTTTGTAGCTCGGTTAACAAACAACTCTTCAAAGAATTTCATCATGGCTCGGTGATTTGAGAAGTTGGGAGGTTTCTCTGAACTAACCTCTCGAATGATGGTTTTTTCTTTTTACAAAGACACTTCGAAATCTTGGATATGGTTTACTTGGATTTTGTTAGAAGCTAAAACATAACCCTACATTAAGGCAACTTGCAAGGAAATGATTTGCTATAGAGAAATTCTAACATGTTAACTAATTTTGTGAGGATTTTGAGTCCAAACTCAAATCTCCAACGCCCCCCCCAATCTTTGCATATGTATCAAAGGTTAGGAATATCCAACAAGTTCATGTGTAAATCTAGGTGGGAAAAATGCCCATAAAGATCTAGGGAAGAATAGCACCAAGGCTATGGGCATTGCAAAATTACTACTATGAGAATGAAGAACATTTGGTTACCAAGTACCAAGCACTATTGCAATGGAGGAAATACGTAGCAAGTATAGTTAGATAAACATCAAAGTTAAGTAGGTAAGGATTGTAAGTGGTTAGTATGTACATGGTACTAATATCCATGGAGCATCTCCATTGGTGCCTTGCACAATATTTTTTTTCAATGAATAATAGCCAAGTTTATGCCGGGTTGGGGCAATAAATTGGCTTTGGGTCAAAATATATGTGCATTTGCAAGCATTATATAGTATAATAACTTTTTCTTGATTGGTTAAATAAAATGATTAATTTGGATGATATATTATTTATGTAATCTTCGACCTTTTACTATTCTAGTTTTCACATTTATGAGTTGGGCTTGAAAAAATACAATAAGCATTCAAGAAATATTCTTGAAAGCCCAAATGAGGAGGGAGACATGGGTGGAGCTTCTATATCCAAGTCTCTACTATGTCCTAACTTGGTGCCTACTAGATAGGTATGGTTTAGTACATAAGCCAATTACCATGGTTAATTATGGGACAAGAAGAAAATGGAAAAATGCTTCATCATCCATATCACCATTCATATTTTAATTATATTAAAAAAAAAACCACTGGGAATATTTCAATAATAGCCACAATAAAGTTAGTTTATGTGAATAACATATAAGGGATATAAAGTTATGATATTATTTATATACATAACTGCTATTGGACATATAATATCAAAGCTCAAAGGTCACATAATTGAAATTAAGTTATTATTACAATAAATGTTGAAGTTGCACACATTTTGGTTATATAACTTTGTCCAATTACAAGAAAAAAAGGGTGTCAAGAACTCCTCCAAAAATCCAAGCCAAAAAACATATTAAAAAACACACACATACACATATGCATTTAGTGACTAATCGATTTGATAAATCAAAAGAGTTGATTTTCAAAAAATTAAAAAAAAATTGAGTGTTATATTAAAAGAAAATCCAAGGCATAATAATGTCATCAACTCTAGGCAATTTTCCAAGTATTTAAAATAAATAAAATAAATAACTGTCTGATTTATTTATTTTCCTGTTGTTATTTGATGTTGTACCCATTTTGTTTCAAGGACACAAATCTTAAGACAAGATAATTTAATGTGAAAGGCTAATTAGAAAGTAGCAACAAAGGAAGACAAGAAATATGCACCCCAAAAAGAAAAAAAAAAGACTAGACATTCAAAGATTTTACTAGTGTATACATAATGAAATTTAAATTACAATGGTAGTAAGTAAATTAATGAGTAAAGCAAGAGGTAGATGATAAATTTAGTTAGTTTTCATCAAGTTAAAAAGAAATTAAGTTCATTGCAAATGCTTATGGCTATCGGCTAATATGTGTTGAAAATTCATCCAATTCATGAATGGAAAAAGATGGATGCATTTCATCTAGTTGAGGTGAATTGTGCACATTGTTTGAAAATCTCAATAAATCACAAATGAATAATGGATAGAGTTATGGATGAAAATATTCATGACTTCTGTCAAGTGTTCTTTGCACATATTTATCCTATGGAATATCCTCAAATGTTCCAATTTTTGTTTTTTTCAAAATTTGGTGAATTTTTTCAGAAAACTAGTTTGGGTCTCAGTTATTTCCTTTTGTAAAATTTCATTCCCAGTTACGCATTTGATGGCCTATTATGCTGAAACTGGCCGTTCTCGCCCCCTAGTCGTCTGACTTTACATATAAGTTTATTGTGTATCCATTCCTTTTACTCCATTTGATTGCTCATGCTTCCATATCACTAATCCAAGTGTGAACCAGGCTATATAACTGCTCCAAGTGTGAACAGGGCCCTAATTATTGCACAGAGTGCACTTGTGATAAACCCTTTTCTAGATTTGCTCAAAGACTTTGGCTTCAATAAGAGGCAATCTAAAACCTTGTTTTCACTCATTTTTCTTTTCATTTTGCACTTGGTTCAAGAACTACCTTGAAAGTCTTGTCTTCCATTTTCTATGCAATTAAGAAAATATAAAATTATTGGAGCAATGAAAACATGAAACATGAAACCTGGGGAGTATAGTTTAGTTGGGAACAGACAAGCCAAAAGACTAAGAAGCTGAAACTTGTTAGAAAGATGGGCACTTAGACAAAGGAAACAAAGCAAATCCATGTGGAAATGAAAGGGAGCCTATATTTTAGTAAGTATATAAGTTAAGTATTAAATAATTAGCTTATAATTATTAAAATTTGAATAATTTATAATTTAGATAATAATTAGCAAATAATTTCTGAAAAATAACTAATTGGTGGCCTTCCCCGACATAACAAATGAGGACCCACCATTTGAAGAAGTTTGACACATGTGGAAGTCATGGTGAATTTTGGACCCACTTTGAGAGCTTACGGACATAATTTTCACCATATTTCCTCCTTGGGGGAGGGGAGGGATCATATTTATTGTGTGAAATTGCCCTGCAACTCCTGGAACAGAAGATTATGCCCCGGAATTTGTACCTTGAAAAATGGAAGAGAAAAATCACTAAGGTCATTCCGTTCGTTGAAGTTTATATGAGCTTGCCTCTAACTACCATGTAATGTAATGTGTCAAAATTAGGGTTCTCATTTGTAT
>Ga0116229_10004819_pt1 | contig 22100 bp, 22 predicted proteins | sample S1TSphgellanicum_3_FD_87313 | JGI IMG/M metagenome (GOLD analysis project Ga0116229, IMG submission 87313) | Host-associated microbial communities from peat moss isolated from Minnesota, USA - S1T2_Fc - Sphagnum magellanicum MG | ecosystem: Host-associated > Plants > Peat moss > Unclassified...
CGGCCGGCCGCGCGTCGGGCAACCCGCGCCTCGAACTGGAAACCGCGCTCCTGCGGCTGATCGTGCAACACGAGGATCCGACGCTGAGCGCCCTGGCCACGCGCGTGGCGCTGCTCGAGGAAGGTGCCGCCGCCACGCCGCCCGGGCAGCGGGCACCCGTGGCCCGGCCTGGGCCGTCAACCCGAACGGAGACAGCGCCCCGAACGGAGGCGGCGCCCCGTGTGGAGACGGCGCCTCGTGTGGAGCGTCGCCCCCCGTCGACCGACGCCGACGAGCGCCCCGCCACACCGATGCCGCCGACGCTCGCACGCGTGAACTCGCTGTGGGAGCAGATCCGCCAGCGCGTGTCCGAACGGGATAAGGCCCTGGCCGGCCTACTCTTGCATGCGATCCGCGCGAGCGTCGACGCGAACGTGTTGCGGCTCGAAGTCGACTCGATTCAAGAGAGCATCGTGCGCGAGCGTGCCCAGGTTTTGGAGGCGGCGCTCGGCGACGTGCTCCGCGTCCCGATGCGGGTCATCGTCAAAACGAAGACGCCCGGGAATCCGGTCCGCGCGGCGAGCAGCGCGCATCGGGCCGCGCCCGAGGCAAGCCCGGCGACGGCCGGCGGCGAAGTCGACCTTCTCGCATACGCTCGTAAGAAGCTCGGTGGAACGGAGTCGACATGAATCAGGCGCAGATGATGGCGCAAGTCAAGAAGATGCAAGCGGAGATGGCCAAGGCGCAGGAAGACCTGGCCTCGACGGTCGTTGCCGGAACGGCCGCGGGCGGCGCGGTCAGCGTCGAAATGACCTGCGACAATCGCGTGACTGCCGTCAAGCTCTCGAAGGAAGCGGTCGATCCGGACGATACCGAAACGCTCGAAGACCTTTTGGTCGTCGCGATCAACGATGCGATGAGCAAAGCGCAGGAGACCTCGGCGAAGCGCATGAGCTCGGTAACGGGCGGCCTGCGCATTCCCGGGTTGATGTAGATCAGCAGCGCGCTCGCCGGTCCCGTTCAGAGCCTCATCAACGAGTTCTCGAAACTGCCGACGGTCGGGCCGAAAACCGCCGCCCGGCTCGTGTTCTATCTCCTGAATCGGCCGCGCGCCGAGGCGCAATCCCTAGCCGAGGCGATTCTCGCGGTCAAAGACCGGGTCAAGCTCTGCTCGCAGTGCTTCGCGCTGACCGAGGACGACCCGTGCGCGATCTGCACGGACGAACGCCGCGACGGCACGCTGTTCTGCGTGGTGGCCGAAGCGAAGGACATCTACGCGATCGAGCGCACCGGCGCGTACCGCGGCCGCTACCACGTGCTGGGCGGTTTGATCTCGCCGATGGACGGGATCGGGCCCGCGCAGTTGCGCGTCAAGGAATTGATCGAACGGATCGCGAGCGAAAACCCGGTCGAGATAATCGTCGCGACCAACCCGAACGCCGAGGGCGAAGCCACGGCGCTCTACCTCTCCCGGCTGATCGCGCCCAGCGGCGTCTCCGTCACGCGCTTGGCCTACGGTCTACCGATCGGCGGCGATCTCGACTATGCCGACGAGGTCACGCTGGCGAAGGCGCTGGAAGGTCGTCGCTCGCTATGACGACCGCGTCCCCGGCTCGAAGCGTGCCCGGCATGACGATCGCGCAGTAGATGCCCATCACGTTGTCGCGATAGCGCGCGACCGCGCGCAGCACGGCCGGATCGCTCTCCCCGCTGGTAACGTCATAGGTCGTCGTCACGCAGCGGCCGATCGGTGCCGTCACCCGCAGGCGTGCGCTCCCGATCGCGAGCGTGCGGCCGACGAGCGACGCTTCGCTGAAATCGAAATCCGGCGCCGCGCGCGCGAAAGCATTGGCGCGGTAGCGCAACGGGTCGAGCGGGTAGCCGACGTACGACTCCGCTTCCTGCAGCCAGCGGTCGAAGATCAGCGAAAAGGCCGCATCGTCGAAATAGGGACCGGCGTCATCCCGGTATTCTACGTCGGCGCTCCGCTCGCGGGCTAACGCGATTGCCCGCTCCGCGTCCGAAACCGTGTGCAGCAGATTGTGCTCCTTGCCGCGATAGGTCTTTCCGCTGCGGGCCGCTCCTTCGGTTCGCAGGAACAGGGCCGCGCGCCGGTCGCCCGCGACGCCCGCCGCATCGACCTCGGCGCGCTCGAGCGGCTCGGCGGCCAGGCTCTTGACCGGATAGCGCCAGAGGTGTGTCACGGACCCGAGCGGATGGCTTGCAGTCATCGCCGAACGAGTCCGGCGTTAGCGAAGCCGTCACCTCCGGTCAGGGGACGGAGTCAAACCGTTCGATGTGGAGGACCGCCGACGTGAGTTCATCGCCCCCGGTCACATCGCTGCGACCGCTGGGCTTAGGCGAATTGCTGGATCGCGCGGTGACGCTTTGCGTCAAGAACTTCGTGCCGCTCTCGCTAATTTTTCTCGTGTACGCGATTCCGCTCGGAATCGTGCAGTACTTCGCGACGAAGGACGTATCGAGCGTCCTCCAGGCCTTCACCGATGCGCTGCAGGCGCAGGCGAGCGGCGGTAAGGCGGGCGATCCCACGGCGTTACAGCGCGCGCTGGCCGCGGCACCGCCCCTCAATGGCTGGTATCCGCTACTGATCGCGATCGTGTTTTTCTTGGGACCGCTCCCGACCGCGGCCCTGATCGAAGCAACCTCCGCGCTGTACATGAATCGCCCATCGAGCTTCGGCGAAGCGTACGGCGTGGCGCTCGCACGTTGGGCGCCGCTGATCGGCATCAACCTGCTCTACCTGCTGGCGGGCCTGATCCTGTACGTCGGGGTCGCTTTGGCCGTCGCCGTGCTCGCCATCGGGTTGGCACTCGTGGCCTCGGCTTTGCATTGGCTCGGCATCGCGATCCTCGTCGTGGTCGGCTTGGCCGTAACCGTTGCCGCCTTCGCTTTTTTCATCGTCGCCGCGCTGGCGCTACAAATCTCCTACTTTACGTGCGTCGTCGAGCGAGGCGGCCCCACGACGTCGTTCGGGCGCGGAATCCGCCGCGTGTTCGTCGGCGTCGGCCTCAAACGCTCGTTGCTGGTCGGCCTCGCGTTCTTCGCGATCGCGCTCGCGATCGGCATCGTCTCGGCGATCGGCGAAGGGGCGCTGTTCGCGGCGGTGCACAACTCGGCCGTGAGCACCGCGTATGGGACGATCGTGCGCATCGCAACGGCCGCGTTCACCACGGCGTTTCTCGCGATCTTCTATTTCGATCTGCGCGTTCGCGAGGAAGGCCTTGATTTGCAGCTCGAAGCGCAGGCCGCTCAAATGGCGACGCCGGCGCTCGCCCCGGAGTGACCGGCTCGCCGGCGTACTCGCACGGCGACCCGGACCAGGTCATCCGCAGCGTGTTAACCGATCCGGCATACCGCTCGGCCGCGCCCACGACCGCCGTCCAGCCGCAGCCTTCGCTTTGGGAAACGGCGTGGCATTGGTTCGCCGATCACGTGTTGTCGCCGCTCTTCCATCCCATCGCCCGGGCGCTGGCCGCCTCGCGCGGCGCCGGGACAATCGTCGGCATGGTCCTGGTCGCGCTCGCCCTGGGCCTTCTCGCGTTCGTCGGCTTCCGGCTGGCCATCGCGTTCGCGGGGCCCGCCCTCGCGGCAGGCCCACGCGGTGGCGCCCGCGGCGCCGGCGAGCCGGCGCTCTCGGTTGGGGATTTGCTCGCGGCGGCGCGCGCGGCGGCGGCGCGCGGCGCCTACGCGGAAGCGATTGCCGCGCTCTTCCGCGCGGCGCTTGCCGAGCTCGACGAGCGCGCGATCGTAACGTTCGATGCCGCGCGCACGCCGGGCGAGTACCGGCGCGCCGTGCGTCGCGCGCGGGCCGCCGCCGCCGGGCCGTTCGACGAATTGGCGGAACGCTTCGTGCGCGCGGCGTTCGCCGATGCGACGCCGCAGCGCGCCGAATTCGACGCCGCCGAGCGCGCGTTCGCCGCCTTCGCCCCGGCGCTCGGAACGTGATCGCGGCGCTGCGCCGCATTCCGCCGCTCGAGGGCGCGCTGTTCGCGCTCGCCGTCGCGTTGCTCGTAACCGTCGCTTTCATGGACGACAGCGCGAACCCGCAAGCCGGATTCGATTCGTACTCGAGCTTTGATGCCGCCGGCGGGGGCTACCGTGCGTTCTACGATCTGCTCGCTCGCGAAGGCGTGCGCGTGGAGCGCTTCGAACAGCGCCCCGCTTTCTTGCCGCCGGGCGGGACGCTCGTGTACGCGGAGCCGCTTTCGTTCGATCCCACCGCGCTGGCCGGCACCAAGGCCGACGTCGGGGGGCTGGACGAATGGGTCCGGGCCGGGGGCCGGCTGCTGTATTTGGGTCACGACGATGCGGCGGCTGCAACCGGCATCTTGCACTTGCCGCGGAGCTTTCGTCCCTCGTCGCGCGCGCGCCGGGTCGCGGCCGTCGCGCCGCCGGGCGTCGGCGAACTGGGGCCGGTGGCCGTGCTCCGCTGGCGGCTCGCCCGGGGCGAGCGCGTGCTCGTGGCCGACCGCCGGGGGGCACTCGCGGTCACCTATCCGCTCGGGCGCGGACGCGTGACGGCCGTGATCGACGAGACGCTCTTCGCGAACGCCAATATCGGTCGAGGCGACCGCGCGCGCCTCGCGTATGCGCTGGTCATGCAACTTGCCGGGGCAGCAACCGGCGGAACGGTGATGTTCAACGAAGCGATTCACGGCCACGTCGTGCCGCTGCACTGGTGGGCGATCGTACCGCGGCCGTTTCTGATCGCGCTCGCCGTCGCGGGCGTCACGCTGTTGATCGCCTTCGCGGGCGCCGCCGTGCGCTTCGGTCCGCCGCTCGTGCCCGTCGCGCCGGCCGATCGCACCTCGGCCGACTTCATCGACGCTCTGGCGAGTCTGCTCGGGCGCGGCGGCGCGGTGCGCAAAGCGTTGACCGACGCCGCGGAGTCGGCCACGCGGACCGTGGCCCGCGCGATGGGTTTGGACGACGGCGCCTCGAGCGATCAGATCGCCGCGCGCATCGAACGCGCCGACGTGCGGGCCGCGTTCGTCGAAATGCAGCGCGTCGCCGCCAACGGGTTTCCCGACGAACGCAATCTGGTGCGTGGCGTCGCGCTCGCTCAACGAATTCGAAAGGAATACGCGCCACATGGCCGCTCGCGCCACTGAACTCGCCCGGCGCCTGCAGGCGGGCGTCGACCGCGTCATCGTGGGAAACGAACGGACGTCGTATGCTTTCCTGATCGCGCTGCTCGGAAACGGACACGTCCTGATCGAGGGTGTCCCCGGGACGGCCAAGACGCTCTTCGTGCGGACCTTCGCCGCACTGTTGGGTGCGCCGTTCCGGCGCATTCAGTTCACGCCCGATCTCATGCCGGCGGACATCGTGGGCACGACGGTGTTCAACCCGCAGACGGCGGAATTCTCGCTCCGCCGCGGCCCGATCTTCACGAGCATCGTGCTGGCCGACGAGATCAATCGCACGCCGCCCAAGACGCAGTCCGCGCTTTTGGAAGCGATGGAAGAACGGCAGGTGACGATCGACGGCTCGAGCGAGCCGCTGCCGCCGCTGTTCCTCGTGTGCGCGACCCAAAACCCGATCGAGTTCGAGGGAACCTATCCGCTACCGGAGGCGCAGCTCGACCGCTTCTTCGTGCGCGCGCGCACCACATACCCGAGCGAAAGCGAGGAACGCGAGTTGCTGGCGCGGAGCGCGGCGGGTTTCGACGCGCGCGACCTCGCGACTGCGGGCGTCGAAGCCGTCGCGATCGCGGACGACGTCCTCGCCGCGCAACGCGACGTGCGCGCCATCTTCGTCGCTCCGGCATTGCAGGCATACATGTACCAGATCGTGGCCCGCACGCGCAGTTCGCCCGACCTGGCGCTGGGCGCGAGCCCGCGCGCGTCGATCGCATTACTGGCCGCCGCGCAAGCGGCCGCGGCGATCGAAGGCCGCGATTTCGCGACGCCTGACGACGTCAAGAGCACCGCGCCCCTGGTATTGCCGCACCGCTTGATCGTGCGTCCCGAAGCCGAGATCGAAGGCGCGACGGCCGAGCGCGTCCTCGAGCGGATACTCGCCGAGGTCGACGTGCCCAAGGACGTCGCGCGGCCGGCGATCGCATGATGCGTTGAGACCGGTCGCGCCCGCGCTGTGGCTCTCGTCGCGCGGGGTTTGGGTTCTGCTCGCACTCGCGGCGCTGTTGGCCGGGGCGAGCGTATTCGCGCCCTTGCTGTACGCGTTCGCGGCCGCGTGCGCGCTCGTGCTCGCGTTACTCGGCGCGGATGCGGCGCTCGGCCCCTCGGCCCGCACGTTGCGCATCGCGCGTCGACCCTTGCCGCTCGTCGCCTTACGGCGCTCCGCGAGCGCGCACTACGATATCGATAACCGAGCTGCCCTGTCGGTGCGGATCGGCATTTTCGAAACGCCGATCGCCACGATCGACTTCGCGGCCGTCTCGGTCAGCGCCACGATCGCGCCGCGTTCGGTCGCGACCCTCGACCTGGCGTTCACGCCGCGCGAGCGCGGGCCGGCGCAGTTCGGCGATCTCTTCGTCTGGGTCGAGAACCGCATCGGCCTCTTGCGTCGCCGTTACCGCGTTGCGGCCGCCGAAGATGTGCGGGTCTTTCCCGACCTCTCGGCCGTCGAGGAATACGGAACGCTCGCTAAGCGCAGCACCTTGCTCGATGCGGGCCTGCGCCGCTTGCGCATGCGCGGCACCGGGAGCGAATTCGAAAGCTTGCGCGAGTATCAGCCCGGCGATGCGTTCCGGCTCGTCGATTGGAAGGCCACGGCGCGGCGCGGGCGCATGATGGTCACGCAGTACCAGGCCGAACGCAGCCAGAACGTGATCGTCGCGCTCGATTGCGGACGGCTGATGACGCCGCGCGTCGGGCCGCAACGCAAATTCGATTACGCGCTAACCGGCGCGCTCTCGATCGCGCGCGTGGCGCAACTCGCGAGCGATAACGTCGGTCTGGTCGCCTTCGCGGGTAAACCGCTGCTCTCGATCGCACCGCGACGCGGCGCGGCGCACGTCGCCGAGCTCGCGCATGCTGCCTACGATTTGCAGCCGCGCCTCGAGGAGCCCGATTACGAATCGACCTTCGTCGCGCTGCGCCGGCGTTATGCGAAGCGCAGTTTATTCGTGCTGTTCACCGATATTTTCGATCCCGTCACCTCGGCGTCGGTGCTGGCCGGGCTCGGGTCGCTGGTGCCGCGCCATCTGGCGATGTGCGTCCTGATGAACGACGCCGCGATCTCGGCCGCCTTGGAGAACGAACCCACGAACCCGGAGGCCGCGTTCCGCGCGAGCGTCGCGATGACGCTCGCGGACGAGCGCGCCAAGTCGATCGCCGTGCTGCGCGCGCGCGGGATCGTCGTCGTCGACGTGCCTGCGCCGCAACTAACGATCGCCCTGCTCGACGCCTACCTCGACGTCAAGGCGCGCGGCCTGCTCTAAACCCTACTTGGCAAACCCGGGGTCGGCGCACAGCGGTGTCCGAAATGCATGGCGCAAACAGCAGCGCTGCAAGCGCTTTCGTGGGTCTGCGGCGCGCGAACGGAGAAGGCGCGCGACATGGCCGACCCGCACGATCCGATCCTCGTTATTGGCGCCGGGCCAACGGGCCTCACGGCGGCACTTGAGCTTGCACGGCTCGGCGTGGCGGTACGGGTCGTGGACCGACAAGCGGAGCCGTCAACGACTTCGCGAGCGCTCGCGGTCCAGGCGCGAACGCTCGAGTTGTTCGACCAGCGCGGACTCGCAAGCGAAATGGTTTCGCTCGGGAACAAGGCGCGCGGCGCGGCCATTTTCGACGGGCTAAGACGAATCGCCGAGCTGGACGTTGCGGCGGTGGAAAGCCGCTTCAACTTTCTTCTCATGCTTTCGCAGGCCGAGACCGAGCGTATCCTGCGCGAACATCTCGTTGCGCGCGGCGTGAGCATCGAGCGGCCGGCGGAATTGATCGCTTTCTCGCAATCCGGCGCCGAAGCCACGGATGCGGTCCGCGCCGTGCTGCGGCACGGGGACGGCAGGCTCGAGGACGTTCGTACGCCGTACCTTATCGACGCCGAAGGCACCCACGCCACCGTGCGGCGCACGTTGCGTTTACCATTCGCCGGCGTGTCGCACGAACAGGGCTTCGCGCTTGCCGATCTCTATGCCGATGGCCCGGTCGCGATGGACGAGATCTCGATCCATCTCTCGGAGCACGGCTTCCTCGGAATCTTTCCAATGGGCAACGGACACATTCGAATCATCGCCTCGGATCCGAGCGAATCGACCGCGACGAGCCCGCCGACCGTCGATGAAATGCAGCGGCTCCTTGAGCGCGTCGTCGGCGGCATGTCGGTAACGTTGCGCGATCTCGTATGGAGCTCGCGTTTTCACGTCAATGCCCGGATGCTCGCGAGCCTGCGTTGCGGTAACGTTTTCTTCGCGGGCGATTCGGCGCACGTCCACAGCCCAGCCGGCGGCCAGGGGATGAACACCGGCATTCAAGATGCCATCGACCTCGCATGGAAGGTCGCGTTCGTCGCGCGCGGCGAGGCCACGCCGAAGCTGCTCGACACGTACGACCAAGATCGGTTGCCCGTGATTCGGCGCGTGCTTTCGGCGAGCGAAGGAATGCTCGCCATCGCGGCCGGTGAGCATCCCCTCGCGCATCGACTGGTCGCGTTCGTCGCGCCGCTGTTCCTGAGCATGGGCGTCGTGCAGCGTATCGGCGGGGCGACGATTGCGGAGACGGCAGTCCATTATCGCGCGAGCGGTATATCGATGAACGACAACGCGCGAGGCAACGTCAAGGCCGGCGATCGTGTGCCCGAACTCGAGGTGCGCGTCGCGGGCCGAGAGACGCGTCTCGCGGATCTACTCGATCCGTCGCGGCTCACCTTGCTCGTCGCGGGGGACGGTTCCGCCGCGCTCGGCGGCCTCTTCGACGGTGAGGGCGCGCTCGCGCGGTGGCGGGCGATGATCGACGTGCGCCCGATCGAGCCTGCGTCGGCGTCGGCAGCGCGCTTCGTAAACGCGTTCGGACGTGGCGACGGCGTGTGGCTCGTACGTCCCGATTCATACGTCGGCTTCGCCGGTGCGACGGCATCAGTGCCCGCCCTTCGCACGTGGCTCGAAACGTGGTTCGAACGCGCGTAACGCGTGCTGCGCGACGATCCAAAAAAACTTGACCTGGGCACTAACCCAGTCATGATTCGAGATCACGAACGCGGCTTCACCTTGCTGGAGACGCTCGCCGCCGCCGCCATTACCGGAATTGCCGTCTTGGGCGTCGCGGGGGCGGTCGCCGCCTCGCTTTACGGCAGCGCGCGATCGGAAACGCGGCTTCTGTTGGCCGACGACGCGTCGAACATGTTGACCGATCTGCGCGCCGCCTCGGCCTACGATCCGGCGATGCTCGCGGCGATGGACGGGCGGCGCGTTTCGGCCCGGCTCGCGTTACCGGGTTCGCCGGGGCCACGGATCGTCGAAGTGACGGCGGGCGTCGCGCGGCAAGCTCCGGCGGGCGAGTATTTCGCGACGGTCACCGCGACGGCGGCCGACGGAACGTCGGTAACGCAGCGCGTAACGCTCGCCGACGAGGCGCCCGCGCCGGGAAGCCGCGTCCCGTGACCGGGCCGCGAGCTGCCGGGAAGCCGCGTCCCGTGACCGAGTCGCGAGCTCGCGCGGCGCAGCACGGGTTTTCCGTCGTCGAAGTGCTCCTTTCTGTTGTTATCTTGACGTTACTCGGTCTGGCCGCGGCCGGCGTGATCGGCGGCCTCTCGCGCGCCGCGCAGGGCGGGTACGCGTCGCTGCGCGGCGCGAGCGACGTCGACCGCGAGCTGGCGATGCTGCGCGATGAAGCCGCGACGGCGTTTGCCGTGTTCGTTCCCGGCGGCGCGGCCGCCGAAGTGGACTTCTACTCGAAAACCGACGCGGGCCGCGACGTCTTCTGGCGCTACGCGTTCGATCCGGCCACGCATACGCTGCGGCGCTCCGACTACGATCCCGCCGGTCTTAGCGGCGTTCGCGATCCGGTGACGGGGACGATCGACGCGCGCGCCACCTATCCTCCGCTCCAGATTGCCTCGTTCTCGGCGCGCGTTTTGGAAGCGAACGAACTCGGCTCGCCCCGCAATCGCTACGGTCCCGTAAGCGGCGCGCTCGTCGGCGCCGGTGCGCACGCGCTGCCGGTCAGTTTCGATAACGGACCGTCGCGGATGCCTGATTTATACGGTGGTAATGCAATCGTGCAGATCGAGTTGCGGGGCGTGGGCCCCGCGCGCACGTTGCACCTGCTCAGCGGCGCGTTGCCGACGGGGTTCACGTTCCACGCGCTCCCGGTGGCCCACGGCGTCGTATACCGGATCGATCAGACGCACCGTTTCTGGTTCGGACTCGCGCAAGTGAGTCACAGCTGGATCGACGGTCACGTCGACGTCTCGTACGATCGCTGGCGCACGCGCACGGCCTGGTGCGACTTCAATATCTACGGCGGTGCTCACGGCGTGGACCCGCACGGTCCGCAGGCGAACTACAACCCCGACGATTACAACGAAAGCTTCGCCGGTCTGCTGGCGGCGACGCAGGCCGACCCCGCGTGCGGCCCGAGTCCGCCCGGCCCGTCGGCGCCGAACCGCACCACGCCGTTCACCCCACCGCCGCCCATCGTCGATTCGCCGCCGCCGTGCTTCACGTCGCCGCCGCCCGGTCAACCGCCCTGCTGGCCGGCGAGTGCTCCGCCTGACTGGACGCCGTCGCCGTTGCCATCGTTCACGCCGCCCCGTATCTGGTGTGAAACGCATCCGACGTCCGGCGCCTGCCGGAACGGCTTCTGACGCGATGATCCAAACGCTGGCGCTCGTTGCGGTCATCTTCACGTTGGGCTGCGCGGTGCTCGCGAGCGGCGCGCTCACGGCGCGGACCGCGATGGATCGCTTCGTCGCCCACGAAACGAGCCTCGCATTACGCGATGCCGTTACGCGCTTTACGACGGACATTCGCGCGATCGTCGCGGCGCAAGGCGCGAGCGGCCCATGGCCGGCGTCGCAGGCGAGTGATCCGTACCCACACGCCGGCGCACAACCCGAAGCATTGTGCTCGAGCGACACCGGCGCGCCGGCGTGCCCATTCTTCTATACCCTAGCCTGGACGGTCGACGGTCATTCGAATCCGGGCGGCCCGCCGGCGACCGGCGCCACCGACGTCGCGAATAACCTGCAGCGTTCGGTGATCGACGAGGAGCGCATCGCGGGCAGCGTTACCGTGCGCGTGACCGATCGTGGCGGCCGCGTCGTCGCCGCGCGAACGCGGACCGTCACCTTGCGCGTCTTCGACGCGGCGCCGTACGCCATCGTTTCCGGGGTGCGCGAGCTGACGACTCTGGACGGGACGCGCGACGCCGCGCAAGGCGATAGCGGCGGCACCGATGTCCGCGATGGAACGGGCATCCTGGCGGACGAGCCCGCTCCGGATCCGGCGCATCCCGACCGGTATCGCGATACGCGCATCAAGGTCGACATGGATTGCGCCGAAGAGAGCCCGGGCTTCAACGAAAGCCACCCATTCGCAGATGACGCGCCCGCAGGCGACGACGGCCTGCCCTGGGGCGTTTCGGGCACGGCGTTCGAAGTGCCGTGCGCGCCGACGTACGCGCAGCAGATAACGCAAAACGCACCGGCCGGTTTGCCGTATCCCACCAACCCGTTTCCGATCGATGCCTTCGCGCAGGCGACCTGGACCACCGGTGATGCGGGCAGCAGCGCCTGGTCGCCGTGACCGGCGCGGCGAGCGCGGCTTCGCGCTGCTCGACGTCACGATCGCGCTCGGCATCGCCGGACTCTTCGCGTTACTCGCGCTCGCCGGCTTCGCCCGCGCCGCGCTACGCGTGCACGCCGCGGCGGTCACGTTTGACGCGCTGATGGCGCGCGTGGAAGCCGCGGCCACGACGCACGCCGTGCGCGCCGCCGTCGCGCCCGTCGGTTCCGGACTGACGTTAACGGTGCGCGCGACCGCCGGGGGAACGGTCGTGGACGTCTACCAGGGCCGGCCGGAGCCGGGCGTCGCCTTACCGCTTTCGCCGGAGCCGGCGATCGCGCCGGTTTCGCTCGACGTGGCCGTGGACGGCGTACCGTTCTCGATCTTCATCGGCGGGGCGGCAAGCCTGAGCGTGGAGCCGGGTTACGACGCCGCCACGAGCACGCAGACAGTCGCGAGCGAGCCGCCTTGTCCGCGCGGCAATATCGTCGAGGTCGTTTTCCGCGATTCATTCCGGTCGGAGAACGATGCCTTCGCGTGCGCGAACGGACAACGTTTGGCACCGTAGGAAATGACTCAAACGTGCCCGCAATCCGGCGCCTGGTTACAGAGAACTTTGAAGCCCCGTTCTTCGCTGCAACGCCGAGCGGATCTCTCCCGATTACTAAGCTCCGCCGGCGGCGATCGTTCCGTTTGCCGGAACGCAGTCCGTCGGTTCGGTGCTCGCGCCGTTGAAGCTGCCGACGCCCACGCGCACGTCCGGCACGCCGGACGCCAATCCGTCGATGGCCAGCAAACGAAACGTCTGCACGATCACGTGCCCCGATACCACGGTGACCGCTTCGTCGAGCGGGTTGCCGCCGGCGATGCCGCTCTGGAGCGGCACGCCTTGAGCGCCGCTGAGGATATTGTAACTTCCGTCCTGCAGGCGCGCGGGGTCGATTCCGGGATCGGAGGCGAAATCGAAAATCGGGGCCCCCGTGCAGTCTCCGATGCCACCGGTGCCGCGCGTTTCCAAGCCCACCGTGATTCCGAGTTGCCCCGGCCTCGTGAGATTGGCACCGGGTGAGGGAAGTGCGGCGGACACGTCCTGGGCGAAGGTGACGGCGACCTGAAGCGTATCGTAGGGCGAACCGTAGGCATCGGCGCCGGAGCCCGACAACGTCGTCCGCACACCGGTGATCGCCCAGGGCGTCCCGCCGCCCGCGGCCGTCGCGGCTGCGGCGGGGAACGTCCCCGTGACGACGATTGGCGGGGGCGGCGTCCCCACGCTCGGGCCCGGGGCGCTGCCGCCCCCGCCGCTGCATCCGCCGGCCATCAGACCCGCGCCTACGGCGACCGTGAATCCGGCGACGTGGCAAAGACGCATTCGTGCGCTCCTCCCAACGGGAAGAAGCCCTCCCGATCCCCAGCTCGAACGGAAATTGGGGAAGGCCCACTATCTCCCGATCGGGTTAGTGCCCCGTTCCGCCGAAAACGGTCATCGCCGCGCCGAACCGCGAGGCCGTCGCGCCGCTAAGCGGCCCCTATCCCGCCGACGACCGAGGCCGCTTTTCCCCGGCCGGCGAGCCCGAAGTACGCGGTCAGCAGCACGGCCGTGAGCGCACCCACGCCGAAGCGGAAGATCTCGCTCGTCCGCTGCGGCGTGACGAACCCTTCGATCGTGCCGGCCACCACGAGCAGCCCCGCGACGCCGATCATCAGGATGCCGGCGCGCCGGGCGCTGGCTTTGAGCGCGTCGATGCGGCGTAAGCGTCCGGGGGCGACGATCGCTTGCGCGAGCAACAGTCCCCCGGCGCCCGCAATCTGGATCGACGTCAACTCGATGACCCCGTGCGGTGCGATCGTGGCCCAGAAGTCCACGCCGAAACCCTTGGTGGCGTAAAGCGCGCCCAGGCCGCCGACCATCAGACCGTTATTGAGAATCGCCCAGAGCGTCACGACGCCCAGGCTCATACCGCCGGCGAAAGCGATCATCGCGACCTTGATATTGTTGGTGATGATCATCGTCGACATCGCGGGAGCGAACGAGCGGTCGAATGCGAAATTCGAGTCGTGCAGGCTCTTGCTGATCGCCGGGATTTCCTCGGCCGGCAACAGCGCGTACGCGTCGATGGGGTGCGCGGAGACCAGCGCGTAGGCGACGATCCAAGCGCCGATGAAAAGCGCGCTCGTCGCGGTGATGATCCGACCCGATTGACGCACCTCGCGCGGGAACGTCTCGGAGAAGAAGGTGGCGATGTTTCGCCAGCCGCCGCGCGCTGAGCCGGCATGGACGATCGTGTAGGCCCGGGCCGTGAGCCGGTTCAGGTACGCGGTCAGTTGCGGATCGTATTCGCGCGTCTTCGCGGCGGCGAGATCTGAGGTCGCGGCGCGGTAGAGCAGCGCCAGTTCCTGCAACTCCGCGGCCCCAAGCGCGCGCAAGCCCGCGCGCTCGACGGCCGCAAGCAACGCTTCGAGGCGATCCCATCCCGGTTGACGGCGGGTGACGAAGTTGCGCTCGCGCATGTGCGCCCCTTTTCGCAGGACTCGAGCGGCGCCTTCCCGCAGCGGTCGGTCGAACGATGGAACGAAACGTCGACGTCGCCACCGGCGAGAGCGTCGCATTCACGTACGAACTCGCGGGTCTGGGCAGCCGCTTCTTCGCCGTGTTCATCGACATGGCAATCCAAATCGCCGTCGTCATTCTGGCGTTCCTCGTCTTGGCCTGGATCGCGTCCACCGCACCCGCCGCCTCCGGGACGGTCGCGCCGGTCGCGAAGTTCGCGCAAGCCGTCCTCATCGCGCTGGCGTCGCTCGCCGCGTTCCTGCTCTTCTTCGGTTACTTCATCTTCTTCGAATGGCGCTTCGGCGGCCTCACGCCGGGAAAGCGATTGCTCGGGATCCGCGTCGTGCGCGATGGCGGCTTCCCCCTGGATTTCACGAGCGCGGTCGTGCGCAACGTCGTGCGGATCCTCGAAGTCGGGCTGGGTTTCTACGCCGTTTCGGCGCTCTCGACGTTACTTTCGCCGCTGAACCGGCGTTTGGGCGACATGGCCGCCGGGACGATCGTCGTGCGCGACAGCCGCTTCGAGCGGCTACGCGCCGCGCCCGAGCGCTACGTCGCGCGCGAACGCGACGACGCGGTGGTCGATGGCTTGTCCGAGACCGAACGCGACCTGGTCCGGCGGTATGTCGACCGGCGCGAGTCGCTCAACCTCGACGCGCGCACCGCCGTGGCCGCACAGATTGCCGCGGCGGTGCGGCCGAAGCTCGCGGCCTCATTCGAGCATCTGACCGACGACGATTTGCTCGTGCACCTGGCGGGGACGGCGCTGCGCTAGCGGCGTGCGCCGCTACGGCTTCTTGATGCGCGACGCCAAATTCCGGGCGAAGGTCAGCGCGGCGCGTTTCTTTTCTTCGTAGATCTGGCCGGCCTGGGCCGCGGTCATATGGCGCCCGTATTCGTAAAAGAAGCTTACGCCTTCGCCCACGACGATCGTGCCCGCGTAGGCGATCGCGCCCTTGATCGCGATCCCGGCGACCGGGATGAAGCCCGCGAGTTCGCGCGAGAGCGCCCGCCAGCCGAGGCCGCCGCCGACGACCGGCAGCAATTCCCAAATGCGCGCGACGTCGGGGTCCTTGCCGTAGGTGGCGCCGATCTGGATCATCAGCACGATTTGGATGCCGGTGATCGCGACGATGTCGCCGGCCGACGCCACAGCGCCCAGGACGATGCCGAGCAACGGCACCGATTCGACGACGGCGCTAGCGGCGGCGATCTTCAGCGCCGACGACGCGGCGTCGCGGGTCAGTTTCGCGGCCACGGTTTCCCGCAGCGCCGGCAAGCGCCGGCCGACCGCCACCTCGACGCCCTTACAGCGGTCGATCAACTGCGGGAAGAAGCGGCCGCGCAGCGCCTCGCGGTCGAGCCGCGCGACGACGTACTCGGCGACTTCGCCCGCCGCGGGCGCGACGGTGGGCTGCGCGGCTGGCGTGGCCGTCGCGTCGACGGTCAGCGCGAACACCGGCAGGCGCAACGTTTGCAGTAGGTCCAGTCGCGCGCCTGCGAAGTCGGCCGCGCCCCGGGCCAGGAAGATCACGCAGCGGGCATCCGCGCCCACGAGCGTGGGGCGCCGCGCGGGATCGATCGTTTCGAGCGTCGAGGAGGCGTCCAGGGGGATGTTCTCGTCGCTATCACGCGCCAGGAGCAGGAGCGCGCGCAGCTCGGCGACGAGGCCCGGATCGCCGCACAGCAAGAACCGGAACGGCTTGCGCGCCTCGGTGTGCACCGTGCTTGCGTTCACGCCTTTGCGAACCAGGGTCAGCAAATCCGAAGCGTTGATCGTCGCAGCCTTCATATACGCCATTTTCGTACCCGCGTTTCTCGTGAGCTAGTGCCCGAGCGCTTCTTTGAGCGGATCGTCGGTGTAATCGAGGTAGACCAGGCCCAGGAAAATCTCCAGCGCTTCCGAGCGCATGCCGCGCGCGTTGGCCACGTCGACGATTCGGCGATTCGTCGTCTGGGCTTCCTCGATGATGGCGCTGGGCGTCGTATTGGTGTCGGCCGCGACGATCGACGCGGCGGCAACCTCACCCGGGGTTAGGTCCTCGCGTTGCATCGTCGCGAAGTCGAGGCCGTCGTTTTTGACGCGCTGCTGGAGCGCGTACTGCAAGGTCGCGTAGCGGTCCTCGGGGTAGCCGACGCCAAGCATCGTGATGCGCGACTGCAGCTGTCGCGAGCGCGCCAAATTGAAGAGTTGTTGCGCTTGCGAACCGGCGACGGCGGCCTTCGCGAGTCCGTCGCCGGCCTTTTGCATCAGCGGCAGCAAGGCCGCATAGTCGGCCTGCGACACGTCGCCTTGGTAATCGAATTGGGACCGGGTGAGCCGGTTGATGAAATCGTTGAGATCGCCGAGCGAGACGTCCAGGAGCGCGAGCGACGAGCGCGAGGCGTCGACCGCCCGGATCATGTCGCCGTCGCTCAGCGCGAGATCGTCGAACATGCGCGGATACGAGGGCAGGATCGAGAGCGATTGGGCCGGCACCGGGTCGAGCTGCAACGGCGCCGCCAGTTCGCTCAGGATGTCGTTGTTTTCTTTGACCAACCCGGACTCTTTATTCTTCTCCAGCGACCCGACGCCGCCGATGACGTTGGACGATTTTTCGAAGGCCGCGTTGATCGAACGGCCCATCGCGCCGAGGTTGCGCAGGATCGCGTCGAGCCGCCCGCCCGGGCGGATCGGGATTCGGCTGAAATCCGGAACGCCGTAGGTGATGTTTTGAATGCGCGTGTTGAGCGCTTTGATCAGGTCGCGGCCCGCGTCGCGGCGCGAAGCGATCGCGGCGTCGGCCTGCGTCTCGCGTGCCTGGCTGTCGCTCAGCTCCTGGCGCAGCGGTGCGAGGTTAGGCCGGGTCAGGGTGAACTTCGCTTCGCTCTCGCGCAGCGACTTGATGTTGTCTAGCGCCGTCAGGCGCGTTTCCGGCGTACCCTTCTCGGCGGCCTCGCCGAGGGTCTGCTGGCTCTTCTCGGTTTGACCGAGCGCGATTTGGGTCTGGCCCATGTGCAGCAGCGCGATCGTGTTACCGGGATCTTCTCTGAGAACTTTCGCGAACTTCAGCGCCGCCACGTTGTAGCGGGCCGTCGTCTGGTCGTGGAGCGCTTGCACCAAGTCTTGGTCGGTCGTGCGCTGCTTGGGGTCCAGCTCGTCGTAACCGACGAGGTGCGCGACGCGGTCGGGGAAGCCCGGATGGTCGGCCAAGTACTTGTCGACCATGCTGTCGTGTTCGTCTTCGGCCGCGCCGAGATGGCGCATGAACGACACCATCGAGTCGGGATCGTAACCGGCCCGCGTCATCAGCAGCAGGCCGTACTGGTCGGCCTGCAGCTCGTCGGAACGCTGCTGCTTGGCGATGATGCCGGCCTCGGCCAGTTGCCCGAAGTGATAGATGATCGGCGAGAAGAGCGACGCGATGCCGAATAGAAGATTCAGCGCCTGAGCTTTCGCCGGCAAGGTGACCGTGTGGCGCCGTTCGTTGTGGCCGGTCTCGTGGCCGATGACGCCGGCGAGTTCGTCGTCGGATTGCACGAAGTCGAGCAGGCCTTCGTTGACGTAAATGTAGCCGCCGCCGAGCGTGAACGAGTTGATGTCCGGCGCGTCGAGGATCTTGATGTTGTACGGCAAGTCGCGCCGCGCGACTTGGCCCCAGTCGCGTTCGGCCACTTCGTTGACCCACTGATTGAGCAACGGATCCGAAACCACGTTGTATTCACTGAGGACCTGCTTCTCTTCTTCCTTGGCCTGCTCGACCTCCGCGGCCGTCGACATCGCGCCCGCGGGCGCCGGCATGGAGGCAAACAGCAGCGACATCATCAGTGATGCGTGGAGAATGCGGCGGTAGATCATCTTGTGGGTCGTCACCTCGGGCGGCCGTCGATCGAGCTAGGGCGTTCGCTCGGATTCGACGCCGCCGGGGTCGAAACATGGCGCGGACGGCGCGCGGCGGTGGACCGCGCGTGAGTTGGTTGTGAGTAAGGGGGAAAACCTGTGCAGCGGATGTGGAGGCCGAAGGGCAGCGGGGCCCGGGCGCGGCATTGGGCCGCTTGATGATTTTGGCGAGCGGGTGCTGACGTGCTGCGGGGAACGGCGGCCGGACTTGAATTCGTCTTTGCCGGACGGCCCTTCGACGAGGCCTGCGCCGATATGGAACGGCGCCTGGCGGAGCGCCCCGACTTCTATCGAGGTAGCCAGGCGACGGCGATCTTCAACGGCGAGCTGCCCGAGGACGGAGCGCTGAGCCGTTTCCTCGCGACCGTCACGGGCTACGGCATCGTGCTGCGCGGTCTCTACGGCGGCGACGAGCTGGGGGCGCTCGCCGAGCGGCACGCCCTGGCCTACCTTGGCGAGCCGCCCCGCCCGGCGGTCACCGACATCGAGCGCAAGCGCGCGGCCCGCGCCTACAAAGCGGTGGAACTGACGGAGAAGGCGCGCTCGCTCGAAGCGGATTTCGCCGGCGCGCGCGCGGACATCGCCAACCGCCGGGCCCGCGGCGAGGCCTCCGTCCCCAAGCCCGTCTTCGCACCGACGGCCCCGGCCGAGGCCGGCGCACCGCCACCCGCCGCGGCCGTTGCCGCCGTTGTGCCGTCGTCGACGCTCTATCATCGCGGCACGTTGCGCGGCGGCCAGAGCTTGCAGCAACTGGGCAGCCTCGTCGTCGTGGGCGACGTGAATCCCGGGGCCGAACTGGTGGCGACCGGCGACATCGTCGTCTTCGGAGCGCTACGCGGCACCGCACACGCGGGTGCCCAAGGTGATGCGAAGGCGCGCGTCTTCGCGCTCGAGCTCGCGCCGACGCAGTTGCGCATCGCGACCTTGATCGCGACCGACGACGGCGCGCGCCGGCCGCGCGAACCCGAGGTCGCCTTCGTCGAAGGCGGCCGCATCACGCTCGCACCCTATGCGAAGATCGGTAGCACGAGTTCATGAGCGGACGGCGCATCGTCATCACCTCGGGGAAAGGCGGCGTCGGCAAGACGACGACCACCGCGAATTTGGGCGCGGCGCTGGCCAAGCGCGGCCGCAAAGTCGTGCTCGTCGACACGGACATCGGTCTGCGCAATCTCGACTTGGTCCTGGGCGTCGAGAAGCGCATCGTCTTCGATCTCGTCGAGGTCGTTGAAGGCCGCTGTCAGTTGCGCCAGGCGCTGATCCGCGACAAGCGTTTCGAGTCGCTCTCGATGCTGCCCGCGGCGCAGACTCGCGAAAAGGAAGCCGTTAGCGAGGAAGCGATGACGCGCGTGATCGACGAGCTGGCGGAAACGGCCGATTTCGTGATCATCGACTGTCCGGCCGGCATCGAGCACGGCTTCCGCGCGGCCATCGCCGGCGCGCGCGAGGCGATCGTGGTGACGACCCCGGAAGTCAGCGCGATCCGCGACGCCGACCGCGTCGTCGGCAAGCTGGTCCAGGCCGGCATCCCGCTGCGGCTGATCGTCAACCGCATCCGCCCCGAGATGGTCAAGAACGGCGATATGATGTCGGTCGAGGACGTCTGCGACGTCTTACAGGCCGAACTGCTCGGCGTGGTTCCCGACGACGAGGAAGTGATCGAGACGACCAATCGCGGCGAGCCGATTGTCCTCGACGAGACCAAGCGCCTCGCCTCGATCTACGATAAAATCGCGCGCCGGGTCGAAGGCGAGATCGTGCCGTTCACCAACCTGGACGCGCCGGGAATCTTCGGCCGCCTGTTCACGATGTTCAAGGCGGGGTAAACATGACCACCACAGCGACAAGGGGCTTTGGCGATGCAGGCTTTTGATACACCGGCTCCGTCCGCGGATGCCCAAGGCGCGGCGACTCCGGCCGTGACGCGCGGTCGCGCGATCGTGATCACGAGCGGCAAAGGCGGCGTCGGCAAGACGACGACGACCGCGAACGTCGGCGCGGCACTGGCCGCGGCCGGCAAGCGGGTCGTCCTGGTCGATGCCGACATCGGCCTGCGTAATCTCGACATCGTGCTCGGCCTCGAGAGCCGGGTCAAGTTCCATCTGCTCGACGTGCTCGAGGAGAAGGCGACGCTCGATGAAGCGCTCGTGCGCGACAAGCGCAGCGAAAATCTCTACCTGCTGGCCGCCGCGCAGACGCGCGAGAAAGAAGACGTCGTCACGGCTCAGATGAAGGCGCTGATCGAGCAGCTGCGGGACCGCTTCGAGTTCGTGCTGATCGACTGTCCGGCCGGCATCGAAATGGGCTTCCGCAACGCGGTTGCCGGGGCACAGCACGCCGTTATCGTGTGCACGCCAGAGGTGTCGGCCGTGCGCGACGCGGATCGGGTGGTCGGGCTCTTGCCGGGCGACTGGCGCCCCGAGTTGATCGTCAACCGCGTTCGGCCGCAGTTGGTCAAGCGCGGCAAGATGCTCTCGGTCGAGGACGTCAACGGGATCCTGCGGCTGCCGCTGCTCGGCGTCATCGCGGACGAACCAAGCGTGATCGTGGCGACCAACCGGGGCGTCCCGCTCGCGCTCGACCCCATCTCGGAAACCGGCGCCGCCTACCGGGCGATCGCCGCCAAGCTTTCCGGCAAAGACGTGCCGGCACCGTCCGTACGCGTCCCCGGCGGCGGCCTGTTTTCCAAGCTTGGCTCGTTCTTCGGAGGGCGCGCATGATCGATTTCTTCCGCACGCTCTTCCGCCCCGCGGCGCCCTCGGGCGCAACGGCCAAGGAGCGCCTGCGCTTGGTGCTGCTCTCAGACCACCTCTCGCTCGCTCCCGATGTGGTCGAAGCGTTGAAGCGCGATCTGCTCGAGGTGATCTCCCGCTACGTCGAGATCGATTCCGACCACGCCGACGTCACGTTCGAGCATCGGGAACGCGAAGTCGCGATGCTGGCGAGCATCCCGATCCGCGGCGTCCGCGAGCGCCGCTCCGAGCGCCCCTCCGGGACGTCCGGACCGTCCGAACCACCGCCCGGTCCGCTGCCGCCCGCCGTTACCGCGCCGCGCGACGCCGCCGCGCTATCCGATCCTGCCCCGGCGACGGGCACGGTCCCGGCCGCGCCAGACGCCGAGCTCGAGCAGCAGCCGGAGCCCGCGGTTGCTCCGGCGTCGGCGAAGGTCGCCGTCGCAACGTCGGCCAACGCCGCGCGTCCTCGCCGTCGCCGGCGCAAGAAACCGGCCGCGGCTGCCGCCGCGCAGCGGCCTGCCGTGCCGCCCGGCATGGGGCAGCCGGCGGCGCAGGCCTGAGCCCCGCCCAGGCCTGAGGCTCGCCCCGGCGTAAGCTCCCCGCGTGGAGCGGTCGTGGTACAAGTCGTTCAATTGGGTGCTGGTCGCGGCCACCGTGGCGCTGGCGCTATGGGGCGTCGTCCTCATTCACTCGGCCGATCTCCACGACGCCGCGGCGGCCGGCGAGTGGCACAAGCAACTGATCTACATCGGCATCGGCATCGTCGTGATGGCCTTGTTCTCCGCCGTCGACTATCACAAATGGCAGCGCTGGGCGTTCGGGCTCTACATCGCCAACATGCTACTGCTGGGCCTGGTGATGGTCGGCGGACGCAGCGCGCTCGGCGCGCAGCGCTGGATCAATCTGGGCCCGATTCAATTCCAACCCTCGGAACCGGCGAAGCTGATTCTGGCAATTTGTGTCGCGGCGTTGATCGCGCGCACGGCGACGTTCGGGTGGCGGGAACTGGGAATGACCGTCGGCGCCATCGCGGTTCCAGCACTGGTGATCCTCAAGCAGCCCGATCTCGGCACTGCCCTCGTGATCCTGGCGATCCTCAGCGCCGAGCTCTTCTTCGGCGTCACAAAAACCTGGTATTTCGCGGTCTACGCGGCCGCCACGGTCGCCGTGGGCGCGTTCGTCGTCGGCACGAAGTACGTGCTGAAACCCTTTCAGCGCAATCGGTTGCTGGTGTTCCTGCAC
>Ga0116229_10004824_pt1 | contig 22091 bp, 11 predicted proteins | sample S1TSphgellanicum_3_FD_87313 | JGI IMG/M metagenome (GOLD analysis project Ga0116229, IMG submission 87313) | Host-associated microbial communities from peat moss isolated from Minnesota, USA - S1T2_Fc - Sphagnum magellanicum MG | ecosystem: Host-associated > Plants > Peat moss > Unclassified...
AAGGAATGACCACAACTGTTGAGAAGCTTACTGCAAGAGTAGGAGCCGATAGAAGAGATGGCCGCAGCTGCAGAGCTGGTAATCATCGACGCTACTACTGTGGCCGAAGGAGCCTCTCCTCCTCTATCGCTGCAAAACTCTTCAGCTCTAGGGTTTAGGGTTTAGTGGGCGTCGTCTAACAAGCAGCTCATCGCGTAACGAGTCGAAAGGCTCCATTCTGTTTTCTTTTCGACAAATTTTGTCGTTTTTGGTTCCAAAATTTGGAAAATTTGAATTTGTGTGCAAATTCGACTACTTTTGATCAATTGTTTTATAACAAAAGAATTGGGGGAAGGGGGAAGCCTGGTAACGACTAACGACCTAGTACGAATTTGCTAGCGTATGGCCCTGTTATATGGCACACGTGTTCCTTAAGCATTCTTCACACCTGGAGTGAACACAATGTTATCTCAATGTTAAGCACCCAAAAAAACAGATTGTTCATACATGCGATGTTACATAACAAAAAAATTGAGGTGGATCCTCGCTAGCACGCTTTGTTAGCCTGACGTTAATGACAATGCTACGAGACAATGAATTTTCATGAAATGAAAATTTTACAAAACATGATCTATCTTATATAAGAGGTTCAAAATTGCATCTATAACTCAATGCTACAAATCAAGAAACACCTCCTCTTTCTTGTCATGAAAACCTAGACATATTTAATACCTACTTACCATTGTAGTTTTATTTTTGAAAATAAAATATTTTTAATTTTACCAATAAAAAAATGACCACGCAATCAAATTACCTATTTACCATTGTAGATCAAATTGACTTGTCCAAATGGCGTGGGAATTTTTCTTCTATTATTTAATTGAGTCTTTTTTAACTATAATTTCCAATTAAAATTTTGTTTTTCTACTAGTATAAGCTTATGCCAAAACATTGGAATGGATGAAAATGTCCATAACATGTTTATTGAATGTTCTCATTCCAAATTGGATTTCAAATTTACATGTAAATACCAAGACTTGAAATTAGGGTCTTGGAGTTATGTTGAATCAATATTTAAACAATAGTATTGATTGACACATATATTATTCAAATTAATTAATGATCAATGCATAATAAGAAACCATACAACCACAAAAAATGCATTAACAATTATATGTTGTGAAGAAATTAATGAAAGAATAATTTGATATTTTCTTTGTGGATTGTCAAACTTTGTAGTGTTTAATAAACAAATCAATTGTTACTACATAGTCAATAGATGGTTTCTTTTTAAAAGGAATTTGATTTCAATGTGATACATAAGTTGAGTTGAATTTTTAAAAATACAATTAACCCACATGTGATTGATGGTTTTTTCTTTTTAATCTTCTTAAATGATAGCTAAGATATTGTCACTACGAATATTTTCACTATCAGGATTGGATAAGTCTTGTCACCTTATGAAAATTTAACTAATTATTTAACTAATTGTTGATTTTTTGATAAAATTCTTGTACAAGTTTCCCTTTTTTTTATTTGAATCTAATTTTTTTCCTTTGAAATGCATGTAGTTTCAATAATTACTTTTGAATTCTTCCCAACATTAGAAAAATAATTTCAACAAATAGTTTACAAACCTAAATCAAATCCTTCCTTCTTTTTTTTACTTTTCACTAGGTTCATTTGATTAATTAAGCAATGTACACAACAATAACGCCAAAATAACACAATTTAACAACATCAATTTTAGATACATCCCATATTCATAAAAAACCATCCTCATGTTTTTACTTCAACCACAAAAAATCCTAAGGTACAAAAGTTCGACATTGATATGCCAAAATGCACAATTCACCCACTATTCTTTTAGCTTGCTTTTTATTGTCCTTTTTTCCCTCCCTCCTCCAAAGAACACAAAATTCAAAGTACACAAGTTTAACCTTAATATAACTCCAAGAACTTCATTTATGTGTACAATCTTAGATCACCCCTTACTTTAGCTTCAAAATTCTAAGTACCAAAATAATAAAATCAACCACATTAAAGTATTGAAAAACCATTCATAGACATATCCTTTAAATGTTTTTCAATGCATAAAACATTTACTCCAAACAATAGTCCTCTAATCTTGTTTCAGCCATTAAAATAACATTTCCAAAGTCAATTCCAAATTTTTTTAAAGATATATATAATTCAACCCATGAGTTTTGACAAACACGTCACATGCACTTTTCAATCACCTTAGTTCTACACAAACAAACAAAAATGGTGGCTAATGTAATTTTCTCTAAACATGATCACAAACTCACAAAAGCACCATGGTTCAAACTCTTATAGGAAACATTATTCCCCTTATATTATACTTTGCATGTTTCATGGGATGGCAAAGTTCTTGAAACTCCCAAAGTTTTCTTTTGAAATCAAAATATTTTGGTGTTTTGCAACTTTCAAGGCCCATTTAATCGCCAAGAATAGTAACCAAATCAAACATGTGAATATACCATCTTGTAACTTTCATTAAGAAATCTTGAAGTCATGTGAAACTCCCCAATTGGACTTCATTTGCCTCTCCAAATCAACATTTAAGTGGTTGGATTCTATTTTGGCAAATTGTGTTTGAACTCTTGTACTAAACATAACTTTCCCAAAACTTTGTTCGAGAAATTGGGTTCATTTTGTTGTATTGATTTTTAGGACCTTATTAATGAACTAAAGATCATTTGATTTGATTTGGATTCACCTTTTCAAACCTTGCCCCCAAAATTTAAGATTAGTTATCCTTATTTTTCAAAGTGAAAATGCAACTTGGGAGTCTTGAAGGTGCTTCCTATTGATTCCCAAATGTTCTCACCCTCATTTGGGTGAATGTTTCATTCTCACCATGTCTTGTGCTTGTTTTAGGTTTTCTTCTTAATTGTTTTTGCTTAACTTAGATCACAAGCCCAATATTAAGTCACAACATGATATTTATCCAAATATATGATTTGATACATATTTGGAGGTATAATATATGATATTGTTCATAACAACATGAATTCACACCTTAATGTGAAGCATATTAAAATCATAAAAAACATTCAACAAGGTAATTATCATTGTATTTGTAAAAATGAATATAAATAATAACATAATAAGTGGCATGAAACATTTTTAAAAAACATAAAATGTGAAACAAAACACAAACTAATTAAATAATTCTAAGATGATTAAACATTTAGGCTTGCTAATGAATATCCATAACTAAGGTTTTATTAACAACTAGCCACATTTTGGAAGCCCATGTGAATATAGTTGTTAAAGTTTTGATGATTGGTTGCCATCCTCTTTCCTCCAATTTTTTTGCAAAGACTTTAGATTTGTGGACACTACTAACATCATGAAAACCAAACAACTTATTTGCATCAATTGTTATGATGGGATAAAAGATGTATCATGGAAGATATGTAATCATTTGTGCATATCATCAAATGACATCTCCACAATGAAATTCTTGATTTAAAAATCTAATAAGCAATCATAATAAATGTTAACATCTAAAGTTCAACTTATAATGAAACCCAATAACTTATAAAATTCAAACATTTTCATCAAACATAATAACATGAATGAACTTGTTCCAACACATATCATATCAATTCCAAGGTTTTGAAAGGGTTTAAATGAAGGTTATGTGATGCTACTACTCCGTTTTGCAACCCTAGCCTTGGAATCATGACCAAGGTCAGGGCAAGGCAAACACAAAATGGGCCAAGAACAAAAATAAGGAAGAAGGGGGTTTAAAACATTGAAGAAGTGAAAAGGAAACATTCTTGAAATGAACTTCCATTTTGGGAATTGAGAGTTTCAAAAAAATTTGAATTTTTGGGACAAAATGCAAGAGGTAATTAAACATTATGCAAAAAATTATACCATTGGAAATATTCTAAAACATAAATATCGAAAGTCCCAATCACCTCAATATGTAGTTGTTATTTCAATATAGTTTTGCATGCACATGATTTTGACAACAAAATTCAAAGTACACAAGGGGTAATGTTAAAGGTACAATATTATTTTTTTTGTTGGATAGATTAAATGGAGGCATTAAACAGAAGCTATGTTGTCCCTATTGGACAAGGTGGACAAAAGTAGTTTCAATGATTGGTAGGGTGGACAAAGATGATTGTGTAGACTAGGACTTATGAAGTTTAATCCAAACTAGTTTATGATGGGAGAATTGAATAGATCTAGGATGCACTATGAAGATGATAGGAGGATTATCATATTAGTTTTTCAAAGTTTAGGAAGAGAGAAGCATAAGAAATATTAAAGATCATTTTTTATGAAAAACAATGTTACTTCAATATGTTTTGTTTCTATTTTCTTTTCCACAAACTTTTTTCCATTGAATACGAATAATTAAATTTGTTTCAAATTTTGCAAAGCCAAAATTGTATAAATCTTTGCATTATAATGGAGTTTTGGCTGAGTTTTGATCCAATTCTTGTAGTTGTTACAAGACAGATTCTATATTTGCAAAAATAACATGTTAAAGAATAGCTTTTAGACTAAACACAATGTTGGGATATTAGTGTTTACCAAATGTATGGTATGGATGTCCCAAAAACATTTATGTAAAGTGTTTTTTACAAAGAAAATATTACAATACTTAAGAAAATAAGTTTGTTACAATTAACATAAGAAAATAAAATTGAACATTAAATGTTCATGTGTATTGATAGGTCAGCAAATATCCAACATAATCATGTGTCAACAATAGATTTAGGTGCAAGGTCAAGGATATAAATCTTCATTTTAACTTGTTAAATTGTATTTATTTTTTACTTAAAACCTAACATTCTTGAAAAGTTTTCAACACCATTATTGGGATTTATTTCACTTGTCCAAAGTGGAACATAATCTATATGTAGACTTAAGAACTTTAAAAACTCATGATTATGCAATTTTTGCTAAGATTTGTGATGTAATCCTACTCTTACTAAATAAAATAAAATAAAAGATAATTGTGGGGAATCAAATATCCTACAACATGGCAATATTTTGTGCCACAAAAGGCATAAATTAACCAAAAAAATGGGAACAAAAAATGAAATAAAATTCCTTCCCCACATTTTTTCAACCAATTCATTTTTTGAGTATATACAACCCACAAGAGTCCTTAGCATGTGTTTAAAAATTATCCATATGGATATGATTTAAAAATTTAAGATTTCATTTATTGTAATCTTTGACTACAAAAATTTCATTCATTTATGAAACCTCTTAAAACTAGGTCAAAACCCATATTGAAAAATGTTGTTGTAGCTAGTATGGTGAAATCACTTTCGAAATCTTGAAAGAAAAACCTTAAAGTTCATATGAATAAAAGCCCATTTAAATATTTCAATTATGTATCCATTGGGCATAGAAATTTTGACAAACACCAAAAAATTCACTTCAAAAGGACTTTTGAGAATAAGGTCCATTTATGACTTTTCAAAAACTCATAACTACCATTTGGTTAAAGTTTCACAAAAAAAGATTTCACACTTAACTTTATGATTTCATTCTTGAACCCATGTTTAGTCCTTATAAACAATTTGGAATGAAATTCAATATGAATTTTTGAATTTCTTAACAATCCAACCAATTGACCAATCCATATTTTGAACTTCAAAAGTCCACTATTGACAATGAACACATTATTTTCAAATGTTTGTGAAAATGCCTTCATAATCAATTTTTTAGTTTAAAATGAGTCATCATTTAATGTGTTTAAGATTAAATTATTCACCATAAGCATTTAAACACAAAGCATTTTGTAAAAATTGTTATTGTGACTCCAAAAGTGAGCCATTATAACTTGTTTTCACCTTGCGATCTTCAAAGGGATAGGTAATGATTATCTTTGATTGGTTGGTCACAATCTTTGTCCAATATGATGAAGGTCATGTGGACCTTCCATATTAACATTCTTTTTTTGGTGATTTTTTAAAAAATTCTTATTTTTCTTCCTTGCCATTTCCATTCCTCAACCACTCCAATAGTCATTGCTCTCATAGTCCTTGCCATTGTCAACATCCTTCCTTTGCCATTAGCACCATTGCATGGTTTAAAGAATGGACATGTTTGACATGTCATTCTTGAACTTCAACAATTATGGTGAACAAGTAAACGAAGAAGGTGAGGACTTCCCAATCTTCATTTCTATCTACAAAATTAAGCAATATTTTACAACTTCAATTTCCAATGTGGTCTTATGCCTTGCCTTTCACCACTGAATGAAAGCACAAATGCAATGATGAATTAGTATTTATTTTAATGTAGAAGTTACAAATAGAATTAATGAAAGTGTTACAATGAAGAAATAAAACAAAGGAAAGAATGAAACCGACACAAATTCGAATTCCATTAAAGTTCACACAAGGAAGCCAATACAATCAAATTGGAAGCACACAAAAGTATTGGTTCTCATCAAAGTCAAGAAGGATGAACACATAGTTTTGTTGGACTCGCACAATCAATTTGAAATAGTTGCGATGAAATTAAAAAAAAATTCATAAGTGTAGATTTTTCGTACTATTTGAGGAATAGTTATGCATGCAAAGACAAGTATAGTTTTTTTGGGGGGAATCTAAATAAGTTTTTTTCATTATATGTCCAACATTCTACACAACAAGGAATACTAATTGTTAAACCCACAAAAAAAAACAACATTAAATTTACCTTGATTCTTCAATAGGAATGTGTATGACATGATTGTGAGATTCATAGGAGATAAACCAATTTTCAATCGCCCTCACCTTCTTAACCACATGCATGATTCACAAAACACACAAGACCAACATGCATCAATTTAAAAAGGTAGTTTATTTCATAAGGGTGGGAATAGTGGACGATTGTGAATTTGAAAACAACTTTGTACTTGACGAAGTACAATGTGTTTTTTATGATCAAACATTTACAACAACCCCTCTCTCATAATTATGTTCATTCACAAAAGTTATGAACAAATTTGTGAATACATTAACACATACACAAACTCTTTTTACAACCCTATCCATGATTTTTCACAAACCAAACAAACAAACCAAATACACCAAAATTAATAGTTATATCAAAAGTTGACATGTAAAAGTATCCATGAATGTAACAAACATTAGTGTTAAAGGTAATTATTGTTTTGTACACAAAATAATGATCAATTGATTGAATTCATCATAAGTTGACCTTGGTTATAAAGGAAAGACATTTAATCACTAGAAAAAATATGGTGTTTTATAATCACTTTATTTGTAACCACATGTGAATAAATGTTGTTTGTAACTAGTTTTTATCATTTTTGTAATTATTTGTTATGTTTGACCATACTTGCAATTACATTACAATTAGTTTGTGACTATTGTTTTTTCAATCTTTTTAAAAGAACAACTTTTAGTTTGGTCTTCATCTGAAAAAGGTCATTTATGTCCCAACAGTTATAAATGTGATCAAAATTAATTACAACCTTATGGGTATATTGGGGTCCACTCAAAATACATTAAAATTTATTAAAGGCATATTAATATGTACAAATGTATGATGCAAGTGTGTATAATGAATGAATTAAAATCTTATATATCTTATAACATATTTAAACATATCAATCACACATAAGAGGTGTATATGTACATTTTAAATATATTCAAATTTTATTTCAAATATATATGTGATTCAAAGGATATGTTACAAGTGTATCCAAGGTTTATAATATCATTGAATTTATTATAATTAATAATAAATATATCAAGTGAGAGAATGATAATAATAATTATAAATTTAAAATACTTGTCAATGTTATTATTATTATTATTTAATTAAAATTATTATTATAATAAAATCATATATATATGATGTTGTTACTAATATTCATTACAAGAAATCACATCTTTTCAAAATGTTCAACTTGACTAAAGTGTTAACATTGACCAAAAGGATGTTCACTTTGATTAAAAGCATAAGGCATGAAAGACACATGATTTTTTTGGTTGGTTAAAATGACCATTTTGACCAAATCTTAAATTGTACATTTAATCAAGAGGCACAAATTTTTTAAATGGTTCATCAAAATGTCCATTGTTTATTGAAATCGACCATATTGAATGGCCATACTTAATAAAATTGGCCATATTAATAACCTACGTGTTATGCCTATTAAGCTACCTACCTATTTAGGTATCTAACATATACCTACCTACCTATTTATCTACCTACATACTTATATATATAACTACCTATCTATTTACATATCTACTTACATTATACCTACCTATATCTTACATAAGTATGGACATTATAAACATAAGTAACTAAACATGTATACCTATTTATTTACTTAGTTAGATACATATTTACTTACTTATGGAAATTGAAATGTTATTATACACATTGACAAATAAATTCATTGAAATTCAAAAAAACATGTTAAATGCATTTATTATCATATTGTTTTATAAAATGGTGTGGTAGTTTGATGGCCAAGACATTGGATTAAAGCCAAGAAAACCAAGGGTCAATCCCCCTTACCAACATATATTATGTGAAGTAAATATATTTGTATATATACCTTGTACATGTGTGTAAATGTACAATACATAAGTGGGTTGTGGATAGGTAGGTAGGAGGCCATGGTGAAACAATAAGTCATGGGTGGGTGGGTAAGTAGGTATTTATTATTTATTAAATAATTATATTTTTATTATTAAAATAAAGGCCCCCCCACCTTTTTTTTTTGGTTGCCCAATTTTTTGTCTAACTTAACTAGTAAAAAAAACCGTTAATTGAATTGGACATGTTTCAAATTGACTTGATCAATATAATTAAATCATCAAATTGATTGAATATTAAAATGATTGGATTTTGGTCTAGTTTTTCAATCAAATAAACTATGATTTCTTGTAGTGATTATTATTAAATAAGCATAATAATAATGATGATAATTTATTTAATTATTAATAACTATAATAATTAATATAATTAGTAAGTAAATTAAGCTAGTATAGAATATATATTTATTTAAAATTACTTATAAATTTGCAACTAAATTGATCACATTTGTAATTAAAATGTTTAACCCATATATATATATATATATATTCATTTTATTAATATGGAATATATAATTAAGTGCCTTATTTGTATTCAAAATGTAAGTGCCATTCAAAAAATTCAACCCAAAATAAAATAAGATTATGTTGAACCTATTTAATTAGCTTAAGCTTATTTACTTACCTTTTTTAGTCTACCCTATTTATTTATCTACATAAATGCCACCTATCAACATCTTATTGACCTTAAATTGAATTATTCAATTTTAATTAATTAATTAAAATATTAAAAATTAAAATGGTTATAAATGTGTCATGTGTCACCAAATAATTAACAGTAAAAAATGAACACATTTAATATGTTACGTGGCAATTTTTTATTGTGCCACATGTGATGATTTGAGACCAATTAGAGTGGAGGATAATATTTTTCAAAATTAAATTTAAAATAATTTTGAAATATTAAAAAATAGTGCCAATTGTCAACACATAATTTGTTGTTAGTGTTGACCAAATTAATTGTATGTTAGTCACAAATGATAATATGTATATGTTTAGTCAAAAGATGAAAATGTATTTTGTTGAATGTTATTTTTTGGATCCAAAGACCATGTCATTTACAACTATGGTCACATGCAACTTGTTGAATGCAATTAGTGAGATTTTAGTTGCGTATAATTTTTGTGACTAAAATTAAGTTGTAAGGACCAATTGCAAAATCTCATTTTTCTTCTAATGAAAGACACAAAAATTCATTTTAAACATGCAACTAAAATATTTCAAATTTAAAACCAAAAAAACCAACAAATCATAAATCACAAATGGGGTTAATGTTTAAATGAACATGATCAAAACATTGACAACCCTAACTAAGGTCATGAATATGTTCTTCACAAAAGATAGAGATAAATTTGATGCCAACATTGAACTTTTGTAGTAAAATCACCATGATTAATTCAAAATTGAATAAACATGATAAAGTGTTACAAAATTTGAAATAACAAAATGAAGTCTTACAAAATTGGTCAAAAACTAAATGGAATCAAAATTAGTGGTTACAAATTGAACTTTGATCATGGGAAATTTAATTGGCATCCAAAGAAAATTATCAATTCCTTTTGTAAAGGATTTCCAAATCTTTCTTGCCCCTCCATGGTATATTACATACATTCATTACTTATGTGCACACTATTAACCTTGGAATTCACATACAATACATCAACCTTAATAATTTGCACGAACAATTGAATATTTGATTTGGTTTGAAATCAAAGAAGGTTATGTAAAATACAACAAAAAAAAGTCAATTAGCAAAAAATCACGGAATTAAAATTTTATGAATTATTTTTTAAAGGTTTTCTTAAGAATGACAAAGGCATTTTTCACAACTAATAATTTCATCTTGTGTTTTCTATTGTATAGCAACTCTAAAATCAAATGTTCAATCTTTTGTAAAAACATGGTCATTATCCATGAAATTAATGGGTAGCCTTTGTAACCTAATTGGTAAGTGGAAATCCATGTGAAAAACCTTTTCACATTTCAAACAAGCCATTATATGTGCATTTTTATAAAGAGTAGACCTTTACAAGATGTTGGAATCATTAACACTTCATGGAAGGCCACCAAACACATTAGTAAACCTTTTGTTACAATCAACCATAGCTTGTGCAACGATGTTGTAATAATCTATTTTGTAACAATAGTCATCTTGTAAAAAATCACATTGAGGTTTACCAATTTGAAATGTGTGTATCATCTATAGGACCTTGAACACTTAATAAACCACACCAACTCTTGAAATCTTCTGTAACAATTATCATTTCCCTTCTTACAAGCATAGTGATCTTTAGATTTATGTACACATGCACAAACTCATGTAAAATAAGTGAGATGGTTATTTATTCCACTACAAGTTAAACGTTTGTATCATGTGCTAATTTGCAAATTACACAACAAACTCAAATTTGGACATGTATTGTTTTCATATTATATTTCGTATTTTAGTTTTTTATAAAAGGTTTAAATCATTTTACAATGTTGAAATTTTTACTTTTTTTTAATGTGAAAGTTATTTACCATTTATCCTTATTGAACGTTGTTAAAAGAAACCTAAAAAACTAAATCATGCTCCTGGGGTTAACGCAATGACTAAAATCAAATGAAAGTTCATTGACAACATAAAGCATATGATGTTTGTGCACTATCATAAAATTAAAAATGTACCTACATAGAAGAAGTTGTGGACTATTGACGCCCATATTGAAAATTTTACTTATTATTGAACAATCTACATGAAAAATATCTTACACAATTTTAGTCATCAACATTATGTAAGATATTGATACATTCACCCATGATGCACCATATTTGTAGAAACATAAACAAACGACACACCAAAAAAACACAAAAAAAACTTCAATCCTAATAACAAAACTCAATGGTGTCCAAAACCTTTCATAATGGTGTACATTTTGTTCCTACAGTAACACTAACAAAGCAAACACAAAAGACACAAAGAACTTTGAAAATAATAAGAAAAAAAACCATGACTACTAATTTGATAAACTGGTGGTCTTCAAAATTGTTGTAATGAAATCTGTCTTGTTTCAACCCAAAAATAGATGTGACAAACACAAACAATTCAAAGAAATTTGAAAATAAAATAAAACCTTTTATTGATAACTTTGAAAACACTAAAGGTCTTCAAAGTATATTGTGTAATGTGCATTTCAATTTGGCACAAAGATAAACCACACATACATACACTATGAGAAAAAAAGGGTGTTTTACAATTGGCTTTGTAATTCAATTTCTGAGTTGCATCAAACACTTATAACTCACTATATTTATGTGCCATGTGTGCTAACAAATAAATTGCATGAGTTGCAATTGCAACTCATCGTAATTCTATCAAAACAATTCATTTTCAACGACTATGCAACTCTATGATACCTACACCCATGATGTCATGTTAACATCATTAATTGTCATCCATTTATTGAAATCTAACATGTGGTACTATGACAAATTTTGGACATAATTTTTATTTTTAAAATTGATCTTCATTGTCCATTATGATTGTTAATGATGGTCCAAGATTGCGACACATCGCACAATTTTTAAAATGCCACATGGCATATTAATTATTTTTTAAAACTTAAAAATATATTTATTTTTAATAGCTAGGTAGGTTGTACATAACCATAAGTAGGTAGGTTGGTAGGTTTTAATACCCACATATTTACGTATTTACTTAAAACCTACCTACCTACTTACATAAGTAGGTAGAAAAAGAAGACCTACTTCCTTACCTAGGTAGATAAATAGGTAGGAAAACATAAGACTAAATGAATTTATAAAATAGCTTTGAAATTTTATTTTTTTATTTTATGTTTTGCTTTTAGGATTAAATTTTTTAAAGCTCATCCCAAAATGACACATTTATTTTAATGTGAAAATATAAGAGAACAAACCTTCTTTATATAGTTTGTAACATGGGATTCAAAAACAAAGCATATGGGTTAGATCTTTTAATTGTTCCTTAATTAGAAATTGAATTGCAATTGAATTACAACTATAATAAAAAAAATCCACATGCTTGGTGCTTGTTTTTCATTATGTAAATTATATAATTAATTAACAATTATATGATAATTAAATATGAAAATTAATGGTTGAATATTTAATTACTTGAAATAGTGATTTGAAATATTTATTCAAATTAAATATATGATAATTAATTATTTAGATTGATTATTTGAAATATTTAATTAGTGAATTATTTGTCTAAATTAATGAGTATAATTCAAATAATTAGTTAGTTCATGAATTAGGATAATTAATATCAAATAAATAATTATATTAAATAAATAAATAAAATTATTAAAATTAACTAGTTTAATTTATTTGTTAGATATTTCAAATAGTTAATTATTTGACTTCAAATAATTTAATATCATATGATTTGTCACTTATAATTTGAATTTTTGAAATATATGAATTAGTTATTTTAAATAATTAATGAACTGATTATATGAATCAAACTTATTTATAATTCATAATTATTAATTTAAATAAAGAATTAATAATATTTAAATAAATTACCTAATAAGTAATGATTAACAAGTATTAAATTATTGAAAAATAACTCATTACTAAATATTAAATATGAATTTGGCTATGAAATCACAAAGGTATAAATAGGCATATCCATATGTACATCCAATTGAATTTTTAATATAATATACATATTTCTTTTAATTTCACGTCTAAATTTATTACATGTATCCAAATAATTGATTATTAGTTAATGAATTTAGATAATTAATGATTTGGTAATTATTGATGAATTAATAATTATCTTAAATAATTGCTCTAATTCATTATGAAATATTTCCAACTTGAATAATAATATATTTATTTAACATTTAACAAGTAATTAGTTTACTAATTAATGAAATTTATTATATGAATTACACTTATTTATTTATGTTAATAGTCAAATTATTGAAACAAATGTTTTTTATAAAGCAATACAAGTGAATATGTATCCTTATTAAACTATAAACATTTGTATTATAATCATAACATAATTGAACAATAGTACTTTAATAGTGGTGCACTAGTGGTTATAATAATTGTATTATGGAAATCATAATAAAAAACTAGTTGCAAATGTATTCTATGATGGGTGGTGGAAATGTAAACATATGGCATGATCACATGTATGTACGATGTGCATAAATTATTGTATAAAAAACCCATTTTCAATTCACTTGCAACTATAATACAACTAATTGAATTTTTAACATGGCTATTTATTTATTAATACATTATATTTGTAAGGGGATAATTGCATAGTAGTTGTAATATCCAAGGGATAGTGGCACAATAGTTGTATATGAATTATTCTTTTTTAGTTGTAAAATAGTGTGATTTGGACGAATGCAATTTTTCACAGTGATAAAAGCCACAAGAAATTTGAAAACAAAGAAAAAACTTCAAATCTCCAATCTTACATAAACAAAAAACTTGGTGCTATCAAAAGTTTTAAAAGACTATGTTTTGGATTGTTTGAGCGAAAGAATGTTTAATGAACAAAGAATGAGTTTGGAGCATTGCATAAAGTAAAAAGTGAAAGGTAGAGAATGTGATTTTTAAAATTAAAAAAAGAAGAAGAAATGAACACATGAATGAAAAAATGAAGGGTGTGAATGATGATTATTTGTCAATATAAAGAACAAATGATGGGATAAATCAAAAGTGTAGAAAAGATAATTAACAAAAATTCATGCATGTATGATTAAGTTTAATGTAGCCCTTTACCATGTGCTTTACTAGAATTGAACTAAACTCATGTTTAATTTTTGACAAGTGGTAATGTGCCTATAGTTTGGGACATCCTTAAATTAAAAGCCCATTACCTGCACCTTAAGTGGGTATTTATTTAAAAAGGTCTTCATTCCTTGTGCATTACTTTCCTAATAATTGTTATGTGATTTGAAGCAAGTTCAAACAAGCCATTGGTTTTGCCTTTCATGGCAAGTTCAAACATTCAAACCAATAATAATTAAAATAGGAAATGTTCCATGACCCCCTTTCCCCTTTTTCTCTAGGAGCAATCAAAATTTTCAAATTTAGGCTTCAACATTTTTTAGCACCATGTACCAAGTAGCTCATTTCTTGAATGGTTAAATACCATTTAATAAGTTAAATCACACATATTTAATGGCTCTAACCTTTATAAGAAGTTCAAATGTGGTTCACTTTTTATAACATATTTTCCCCTTATGAAAAATTTAAATTAATGTTACCAAGTTCAAGGGATTTGACAAATTCAAATTTAATTTCTAAGTTAAATTCCAACGTACCCAAACCATAGGTCCATAATTTTATTAAAACTAAGTTTGGAACCAAACCTTGAAATGGCCTTTCTCTTGCAATTAGAACTTGAACCAAGTTGTTGACCATTTTACAAAGGGCCAAATTTTCTAAATGATATATATAAATTTAAAAATATGAATGAAAATTAAGCCCTACATTTTAGGCAAGTGATGACATTAAATTGGTTGCATGTAGTTAATATTGCATAACCTTTTATTTTGGACATTGTGCATTAGTTGAACAAATTAATATTACACCAATTTAGAATTATTTTTAATTGTGTGTAACGCACATGGAATCAAACATTGGACCAAAGTCTAATTTTTTGGGGTAAGAACTTGTATTCTACACCAAAAGTTCTTCTCAAAATCAAGAATTGAACAACATTGAATCAAACCAACTATAATTAACATAGGAAATGTTCCATAAAAACTCCCCTCTTTTTATTTAGGTGTAAACAATATCTTCAAGTTTAGGGTCCAGGGTTTTGGAACACCATATATCAAATATGCCATCTTTTAAAGTATGTACCCTTTTATTATAAGGTTAAACAAGGTATTCATTGTTTAAAACACTTATAAAAAAATTCTAATGTATCTTGAAGGCACATTTTCAAGTGATTTTTTTTTCCCATAAAAGGGGCAAGCCACATGCATTTCACTTTTCAAAATGTCCCACCCTTTTTTTTTTCCTCATCATACATGTTGGGTATTACCAAAAAAAGTGAAAAATAAATTTTCACTATTGTTTTATGTGAATAATAACTTGCTCCTCAAATGCTACCTTTTTTACAATGTTTTTACCTTTTATAATAAGTTTGTGTAATGGTTCTACCCCTTATGGCGAGTTCAAACTAACAATATTTAAAATAAAAAATGTTCAATAAACTTCCAAAGAAATGATTTCACAGTTCACATAAGCATTCCTCAAAATGTGAGACCGATTAACAAATAAATCATTATATAATGAGTTTTCCCTTTAAGTCAAGTTCAAATTAACACAATATATCTTCCATGAAGTTATTCAAACATGAGCTCAATGTTCATATGTTCCTCAAATAGAAAAAATGAAAATTTCATCATTCGGTATTACCTTTGCCTATTATTTATTAACAAATGGGTAAGCTCCTATGACTTTACAAAGTAAGCCAACAAATGAACACATGAGGACAAGTTTATTGACACACTTTGTGAAATTACCAGGGGCACATTCATTCTTGTAAATAAATGATCTTGGACATTGACAATTATGTTAAATTATTATCACTATAAAAAATAGTTGAAAATTATGTCAATTTATTAATAGTGACAAAGACATGTAATTAATGATGACAATGTAAGGTTAGTTTGGACAAAATTTCTATAACTTAAGGAAAAGTGGCATAATATGCAAGCTTAAAATTGTTTGTGGCAAGTTAAAATTTCAATCAAAAAAAGGATATGACAATTTTCAAAATGCATTTAAAGTTCACACAAACTAAAATTACATCACAAATGTTCCTCAAAATGTGGGACCAAAAAAATGTATATTGTTATGCAATGACCTTATTCCATATGACAAATTCAAACTAGCATAGGATATGTACCATGAAATTCCCAAAAAATCAACTTATAATTTTTAAGAATTCTTCAAAATGTAGGACCAACTAAAAATTGCATCCTTTTACAATTGTTTTGGCCTCTACATAAGTAGAGCCACCAAAATCATAAGAAATGATGCAATCATGTAACATAGTTAGATATGTTTTTAGGTGAACCACATAACATCATCGCTTTAGTGCCATCATGAATTATGGGTTGTCTAACTCAAGTTTTAATTGATCATATGATATCAAGGTTGTTCTTTTCACCAAATGAACCATTATGAAACATTTTTATCTTTGTATTATTCTTGTTAGCCAAGTGAAAAGTTTTGTTTTCCTATGGAGACAAATAATATGAATATCCATTAGGGGACTTGTAATAGTGGCCTTTTGTCATGGGGTAATGTTGTAACTTGTGGTAGAGTGATTGCTATTTGTAAAACATAAGAATATCAATTACTATGTGACTTAGGATTTTGTCTCTTTCTTTCCTTTTAATGTTTTTTGTTAAACTTTTATCAAGTTTACAAAATCATGTCAAGCAAGGAGTTTATTCAATTCTATCATAACTTATGCATGTGATGGAAGTGCACAATATAACAAACACACACGCACACACAGACACACATCCTTTGATTTCCCACACAAAATATTTCCCCTGGTCAACTAAGTCATTTTTTCATCAAATTGCATATTGTTACAACAAAATCAATAAATGATGGAATAACATTCAAAACACTAGACACATCATCCTCACCTTTAAGATTATATGCATTAAACAATGTTAAATGTAGATTTACAATTTAAGTTTTAGAAATAAAGTACTAAACATCAATGAGAGGGATAGCCAAATTTGTCTATAAATTGAAAAGGAATTCAATTTTTTTAGGAATCCTTTTATGTCCTAGCAACAAGCTAAAAGGAAAATTCTAAATATGGCAAATTGAAAGGTTTTTGCCTTGAAATATAACAAGTTTGGTGGAATTTTTCCAAAAACAATCTTTGGCGCCTTTTCATCCCCCATTTTTTATCCCCATGTGATCAAATTTCACCCCCAAATAAATTCATTGATTATAATATCTCTTGAATTTTTTTTTCATTCACTCAAATTTATGAACCAAGTTTATTTCACATAAATATCATCGTCTATCATTGGAATCTTTAGAAACAACTAAAAATATGCAGAACATAACCAAATCTACTAAAATCTTGACTACCACACATGTATAAATCTCTACATTAGTTATGGTTGTTAAGGGCATTAAAATTGCTCCACCTATTATTCCTTTTGTACCATTATTTATCACATCCAACATATCATGTTATTTATTTTTTAATCCCTAGCCATAAACATGAAAAATGATACAATATAAGGTGAAAATTCGATAGAATACAACAATTCAGGCCAATAAAAAACAATCATTTTGGTGTTCAATGAGTTTTACAGGCATTGAACCCTATCCAAATTTAACATCCTTATGCACATTTAATCTTTTTTTTTTGCCATAAAACAAATGTGGTACTTTTTCCAATATCATGTAAGCTAATGCTATGGAAATTCTTTGATAATCATTATATTAAAATATGGCATCCATGATTTGGACATTGTAAAACTTTGTCTTAAATTTAATCATTTAGTCATGAACGTCATAATTTGATTATGCCCAATTTTGCCATCATTGGACTATATGACTAAAGTCATTTACCCTTAATGATTGTTGGAACCACATGAATAGGGCATTTTGAAAATCTTTCACATTGACACCATTTGACTAAAAACAAACAAAAAAGTGAACAAAAAATTCATTTCAAAAATTGAAAAAATAATGAAAAATCAAAATATAATCAAATATAGAGTGACAAGATTTTCCAATTGTAGCATTTATTGTAGTGATCACCTCTAATTGATTATTGAATTAAAAATTTTAAAAATTTAAAATTATGGAAAACATATTCAAACATTATTAACAAACTCAAAATTAAAATCCAAGTGGATGGTGGATTATCATTTACAAAAGATCAACATGTGAATTAAAGTTCAAAAATAATTAAACTTTGAATGAGATAACAATAAAAAAGTTTGGATTTACAAATGTTCGTCATCCTTGGGTTGTTTGTTTTGTATCAAGGCTATGTATTTAAGAAAAAGATGAGATTTTTAAATCATAAATTTTAGTTACTAAATTCATTTTCGTGAAAAAAAATCAAATTTCATTTCATGATAATACTTATTAGAAATCATGTCCTAATTTTCTCAAGGTGTTTTTTCATTGAATTTCACTTGCTCCCCATAAAACGCACTTAAAACATTTTACATGATTAAATTTTTTTCTTTAGTCATTTAAACATGTAAGCTTCATAAATTTGATTAGTGTACAATTTTTTTTTGAAATTTTTAATCTTCAAAAAAAATACTCATTCACATTATTTGGACAAGATATGAAAGAAAAGAAAAAGATTCAAAGTTTAAATGTAAAATAAAATTTGGAATGGAAACAAATTTATAACTTTGTGTTAACATTTTTGTTGCAAATCCAAATTGTGTTGGGTAAGTTTTGGCTTGTAATTGTGGAAATGAAATATTCAAATACCATTGTGACATTTTTCTAGCCTAGGTGGGATGCCTAGATGGCTTTTTAAAACATTATTGATTAAGGAACTTGCATTTTTAGGCAACCTAAATTTTACATGCCTAATTGGCTAAACATGTTTCATTGATTTATTTTTATCGATTAAAATAATTAATTAAAAATTATCACTTTGAAAATAATCATCTCCCAAAAATTTCCATGTGTGTCATGAAAATTATGACTAAGATATGGCTAGTTGTACTACCATTGTCAAAGTGATAAATTCAAATCTACTATGCACTCATGTATAGTCATGGGGTGTCACATACAATTACAAACATAATCATATATGTAGGAGCATGGATGCTATATTTTAGCTTAATGAATGTTAATAAAAACTTTTATTGTATTACACCATTTGATAATATTCACCTTAAATGACTTGTTGTTTATGCTTTCACCATTTAGTTCAACATCTAGAACCATCAATTTCATAATTATTATTTGAAACCTATGCAAAACACAATACATCATTGGGAAATTATTTAAAATATATCATTATAAGACTTAAGGGAAATGTTAAATCTCCATTATCAACTATATGAAACATGTATACCTTTCACTACTCCAAATTGTTGAAAATCACCAAATTGGGAAAACAAAAATAATAATAATGGGTGTCAAATCTTTCCTTACATCTTTGAAATCATCACATATTATGATCAACACTAATTTAAATGAAACTAATGAAAGGAGTTCATCATTCATGTAGTTTTAATACCTTTTTACACATTAACCACTTATTTTATTGCTTATGTCAAAAGTAGTGAAAAAACATGTGAAAGTTGAGAACCCAAACAAAATGTGAGGTGAAGTGCAAGGAAACGTTCTAAAACATCTATTTCAATCTAGAAAACAGTTTTGCAAATCTATCTAGAACAAGATCTCCAACTCAAGGCTTAATTTTTCAAGTTTCATAATAATAATTACGAGGATATAATCCCAATTTGGAGGCAAGATGATGTTAAATGGATTTTTTTTGAATTTTAAAACTTTTTTCTAAATGATAGTGATTGGATTATTGAACTAACAATTTTTTTAAATGTTTAGGTATGTTGACAAAAGCAAATTCTAAAAGTCATTGAATATTTGGCAAATGTATCAATTAGCTTTCTAGTTGACACTACTTCTATTGAAACCTCTTCATTAGCTCTTCAAGATGGATGACATCACAATTTGATGGGGTATTTAACCCAACTTTTGAAACTAAAAGGATTTTTTTTCCATTATGTTTTAGGTGCCTTAAAGGTAGGATCATTAGTTAGAACCCAATCTTGATAGGTTTTTTTGTATTTCTTATTATTTTGGAATGTAAAGTCTTTGTATAAAAGTACATTTCAGCTTTGGTAGATTGTTCATGTGTTGTTTTGAGTTGTGTGTGAAGATTCATCAATGAAAACTATGAATATTTTTTCATGAATCTCAATGAAAGATTGAAGAGACAATTTGTCTAGAGTCATAGAGCTTGTGAGTATTTTTCATTTTTTGTTGAACTTTTTTCGATGGAAGCCATTTGAACCTTCGCATTGTCTTTTAACACAAGATAACTACTACCTATTTGGAGCTCTTAAATTGTTAATTCTTGATCCATTTCATTCTACTTTGAGTTATTTGGTGGTAAAATTAAAAATCATAGATTTCTATGTCTTGTTTATTCATTTCACTAAATGGCATTACCACTGATGTTTGAAAACATGATTTCAACAATGAATTAATGTTTAGAAAAATCAAACAAACCAATCCCAACTTGCCATATTAGGTTGCCAAGAGTCACTTATGATTAAAAATTCAAGAGAAAGTTTCCCATGGGTCATTTTATCCCATTTTGATGCAAATTTTCACCAAATTTCAACCACATGGTCAAAATTAAGGATTTGGTAAGACATGTAAATCCTACATTTGTGATAGTGAGACGAAGGGATCACATGAGTTTTGGCAATTGCAAGTGGATCTATCTTGGGGTTGGGTTCTTAAATTGTTCTTTGTAATTAAAAAATGACGATACCTTTTTCTAGGGGGTTCTTTAATTGTATTATATAGGTGAATTGCAATTTTATAGTAAAATAATCTCTTTTTAACTAGAAGCAAATATTCATTTTTTTTGCCTTTCTAGGTGGCAACCACAAATGAATGGACTTTTTTGTTTTGAAATTTAATTGTGGCAACATAAGGGAGAAATTTTTAAAAATTAATTCAAAAACATTTGGGGATGTGCCTAAGACTGTTTGATTATCAAATTATTAAAATTTCAAAATTTAGACATCTTGAGATTTCCCCCAAATACAACTACCAAGGATGAGTGTTTATTTTTATTCTCATCTTCAATTTTGTGATGTTGCTCAAGTGGTGATAGTCCATCAGTATATTTAGCCAAATTTGGTGATATTCAGAATTTGAAAATATAAAATCTTAAGTACACTTTCATATTGTAGGCAATTGTGGCAACTTAAAAAAAAAAGAATTTGTGACAAAATATTCATTATTTGAAAAATACTTTTCACAAAATGCTGATTCGCCAAAAAATCACTGCCGAGAATGGTACAAATCTTATGTATGGCTCTAATTAAGTAAGAAGTTTAATAACTAGTCAACATCCTTAATGCCCTTGAGTATTTTTTTCCTTTAATATTATTGTAGGAATAGGTTTAGAAACCAAGGTTTCCAACTAAAGCTAAATTAGGTATATGAAAAGTAATTTGCAAAAATAAATAAATAAATAAAATGTAATTTTGGAACTTGACATTGATTGTTTGGATTAGATGTTGGGCAAAGACAACTGAATGGATCCCCAATTGTTTGTGAGCACATTTTGAATGGCAACCTTGCAGAAGACGGTAAATAATATAAGCAAAGGGTCCTTATTGCCTGTTAATTCTTTTTTTCTTCAACTGCCCATTTGCCCATCCAAGATGTGTCAGGAGATGCCCTTTTAAAGTCTTTGGGTCCATG
>Ga0116229_10004825_pt1 | contig 22090 bp, 18 predicted proteins | sample S1TSphgellanicum_3_FD_87313 | JGI IMG/M metagenome (GOLD analysis project Ga0116229, IMG submission 87313) | Host-associated microbial communities from peat moss isolated from Minnesota, USA - S1T2_Fc - Sphagnum magellanicum MG | ecosystem: Host-associated > Plants > Peat moss > Unclassified...
TGTTTTTTTTTTTTTTTCGTTTCATTTTTTTGCTTCTTTTTTTTTCTTTTTTAAGGAAGGTTAACTTTTCCAATTTTTTTTTAATTTTTGTTATTTTTTTTTTTTTTAACTTTTTTTTTTTTTTTTTTTTCCTTTTGTAAAATGATAATGGTATTTCAATATGTTTCATTTTCAAATGAAAAAAAAAAAATATAAAAAAACATTATAATTTTAAAAAAAGAAAAAAAAAAAAAAAAAAGTGTTAATGAAAAACTAGACTTAACACATGTACTCTCTCAAGAATAGCAAGTTAAAAAGGGCTTTTCATCACAAAGAAAGAAACTCTCAACATAAGTTTAAGAGTGCTAAACTTGTAAAATTCTCATCTTATAGAATTCAAGAGAAGTGAGAGAATCAAAAGAAATATGAAAGAGAATCCCAATGTAGATATATGATCAAGATAATCATGTTTTAACACTACATTGGGAGCTTTCATAAATGAAGTTTCTTCATGTTTGAATTGTAAGAATGTCCTAACAAAGTCATTATTTAGCTTAACAATTAATGAGGAATGTTGAATTAGACCACTAAGTTCTTGGTACTAGAACAACACTGGCAATTATAAAATAGGTATAGTAGTTGCAAATTTGAAATTGAATTTCTTACCCTGGGTGGAGTTGGAGGATTGGGTTTGGATTATTTTTTTAGGGTTTCAAGCTCTCACACCAGCCAGGTATTTGTGATTCTCAATACTTCATTTGTTGTTGTAACTCTTTGGTTTGTTGTACGACTTTGGCTGTTTTCAAAAGAAGAAGGAATTGAGCTTCTGGAGGAGGTTGGTGAGGTAGAGATTATTGAGAATTTGAAGTTGTATGGGCAACAAGAGAAGTTAGCATAGTAATGTTGGGAGACTTTTTTTTTTAGGGTTTAAGGATTGGAGGTTTGATTATCTCATTTCTGTCACTGTGTGTGGGTCAGATGATAAAATAAAAAGATCACTGAAAGTTGTTGAAGAATTGACAGTGTGTTGCGAGATCACTGAAAATTTGTTGAAAAGTTCTTCAGAGTTTTCATACATCAACTGAAAGCTCTTGAAGAAGTCAAGGTGTTCCAAGATATGGCAGATCTAGGGTTTAGGGTTTTTAAGTTGCAAGGTTGCAGCAGCTTAAGGGTTTCAGACTAGGGTTTAAGGGTTTCCAGTTGCTAGCTTCCAACAGCTTAAGGGGTTTCAGGCTAGGGTTTAACGATGCTGTCTCATGAATCCTTCAAGCTGAAAAAGAAAGCATTGTGATGAGCATCTAGGGTGTGGGTGATTTTGATTCAGGTAGGAGAAGGAGGAGAGACAATGGTGTGGTTTCAGTGTGAGAGCTGCGGGGAAAATCTTAAGAAACCCAAACTGCAGAATCACTTCCGAGGTTGTGCTGCCAGAAAGGTTCTACTCTTCTTCTTTTTCTTTCAACTGGATCATTCACCGCTCTGTTCAAACTGGAGGACATTGGGGGGGTTTATGTCTACGAGTCTGTAACAGATCTGTTGTATGATTTAAGTCTGTGACAATAAACGTCCACAACTTTCAGATAAATCTGTTGTCCAGAGCAGCAGCAACAGAGAACACAACAATTTTACAGAAGTACTTTTGGGTTTGCTACAAGTACCAATGATGGTTCTAGCATTGCTGTCTAACGTTCTGAATTCTGAACCTTTTTTTCTCCTTGCAGTTTGGAGTTTCTTTTTACCACTTTTTTCTTTTTTTGGGGTGGTATCTCTGACATTGTTTTGATTATGAATGCAGTTGTCATGTATCGACTGTGGTGTTGTCTTTGATCAGCAAAGTGTTCAAGCACATACTTCTTGTGTTACAGAAGAGGTAAAATAGCTTTCTTGCTTCAAATCACTCTGCTTGCATGTGTCTATGGAGCTTCTTTTTTTTTTGCCATTCCAGAACTGAAAATCTGTGTGTTGACATCAGTAGTGCTGCAGTCTAGTCCTTCTTTGGATGTCTTCCTGTAGAAATCATGACAATGGATGTAAGTTGCTACGACTCTGGTTTCAGTATTGCTAGAATAAGTATATTAGAGGTTAGGGTTTAGGGTTTAGGGTTGGGTGCTTTTGTGAGTGTTGTGGTGATGAAGTTTAATGGAGTTTAGGCACCTTAGTGACTAGCCAAATGTGGCACAATTGTGGATTGCAGGAGAAATACGGACCAAAGGGACTGATCAAAGGTGGCAGTGTTTCCACCCAAAAAGTTCAAAAAGAGCAGAAACCAAACGCTGCTGACATTGACTTGAGTATTGGATTGGCATCTAAGCCTCCCTGGGCTTGCAGGTAAAAGAGTGAGTCTGGTTGGTGATGTGCATCGACCATGAAGCAAAAAATTTCATCAGATGGTTGCTACTATTTTGTCTCACCATCTGTTGTTGAAAGATATATGACATTGGGTTTACCGTGAGTGTAGCCTTTGCAACGTGAGTACAACAAGCTTTGAGACCTTGGAGGGCCATTCACAGGGAAAGAAGCACCGCTCCAAAGTGAAAGCTGCTCTTGGAAAATTGAACCCAACAGTACCAGCTGAGAAACACAATGGGAGTGCTGGTGTAATTCCAGTGAATGGAAATCTTCCAGAGAGTACACCTGAAAGCAAGGTGAAGCTTGAGAAAGATGGTGTTGTTGGAAGCATTGGACCAACTTATGAGGAGGGAGGAGGAGATAAGAAAATTCGAAAGAAGCGGAAAGCAGGCGCATCTGACACTGATGCTCAAGAAAATGTCATTGCAGCAAGTGAGAGTTTGGAGGCAGATGTGGAGCTGCCAGGCAAAAAGAAAAGGAAGGAAAAGAAGGGTATGATGGGCAGTTGTGAGGATGACAGGGCTGTCAAACAAGAGCTCAACAAAACTATGGAAAAGAAGTCAAGTGAAGGTAAGTTTGAGACCAGGGGTATATATATCTGCAATGAAAACTCTGAAGCTTAATTCTCATGGCAAGGACTTGATCAAGAATTCCCATCATACTGGCAATGCTGGTGGTACCAGATTGTGGTGAAACTAGTGACAGCTTGTACTGATTTCACAGAGTTAGTATTTTAGGGTTTAGGGTTTCTGACTGAAATACATTCGCAGGGAAAGAAGAAAATGTTGGCATCAAGCCCACCAAGGCTGTCAATTGGAATAAGATTTTCACCAAAGTCCTTGCAAAGGTAACCAGAAAGAGCTCCCAATTGGAATTCTTAAGAGTGAATGCTGCAAACCAGAACAATTTGACATGTTTGAGGCTTGCATGAAGTTTGCTTGTGTGTTGACAATCAGGCTGATGGGTGGGGATTCTGTGCAGTCTCCAAATGGATCAATGAAGACAAGGAGTCTGATGAAGGAAGTGCTGGTTGTTGAAGCATCTAAACTGTCACCTAATTTTCCTGAGAAGAAGATGCTGGAGGCAGAGCTGTTGAATCAGGTAGGTGCAAACTTTTACTCTTGTTTTCCTTTCTCACATGGTGACAAGCTTATGCCTGTAGTATTGCTTTAAGATGTGGAGAAGTGCGTCTTTGTTTGGGTCTCCTGTTTTATGAACTTATCATGTTTCAGATGATTTTGGGATTGTCTTGGGTTTTATGTGTGCAGTTAAGGAAATCCTCTAAGTTTGTGGTGGAAGGGAAGGTTGTGCGGCTGGCTAAACCTTTGCAACAAGGAGTCTGATGAAGAGAAGTGCCCTTCTTTATACCAGCTATCTTTTTAGGCTACAATTTTATGTTTCATCTGCATGGCTCCCTTGTGCAGCAATATGGACAAAATGTCATGTGCATGGCATAAGAAAGCATCGATGGTTGTAAATAGACTGAGGGATTTGGTATCCACAGTAGTCTCTCTGGGATTTCAGCTATTATTCTTTCACATCACTGGGATCTGAGTGCTGGTGTAAAAATACAATGGGTATACACTAGCAACAATTCAATTTTGAATGTTTTTTTGACTTTCACATATCTTATGGCCAATCTAGAAATCTGTATGAATTTTCTTTGCAGAGATCCTGGCAGATTGACAAAGATCTGCACAAGATCCCTGTACAAAAAAACAGTTCCGCTTACAGCTGCTATGCTAGATATGGTTGCACATTTGACTTAATTCAAAGTTTTCAAGTTTTAGAGATTGGGGATTAGAGAGCACGGTTGATGAAAATGGGTCTCATTTTTTTTAAGGTCTGTGGAAGGCTGGGTTTAATTGTGAGAAATCTGGATCAATAGAATTGTTTTGTCTAATTTTGTGATTTTGCATGTTTTCTGGAATATGGATGCCAAATTGAAAATTGTTGGCTTCGATTTCAGGGACCCAACAGAAGGCTTTGTTTTGCAATATTTTTGTCCTTGTGATCACAATCTCAAAAGTGTTGGGACACAATCTTTTGCCAAAAAGGTTTTATGTGCATGAAGAAGTTTTAGGCAGATCTACCCATTGAATATCTATCTTTTTTCAACCAAAAAACACTCGCCTTTTTTTGTTTTTCCTGGCATTGTTTTTTCTTCTATCAACTTTTGAATTGAAGAAGTCATGGAAACTTTTTTTTTTTGTGAGGGAGAAAAACTCAATGAAAACAATAAAGGAAAATAAGATGTTCAGGGCCTTCATATCCTCACTTGCAAATGAGAAGTGAGAAAAGTACAAAAGAAAAAAGTACGGGAAAGATTCAGAACATTCAGGTAAAAAATTAAATCCTGCAACTAACTGAATCATTCAGAAATTGTGCAACTTTTTTCTTTGCAAATGAGTCATTCATGCATGCAAAGCATCAACACACCCCGTGTTCAACCCAATCCCAACATATGACCCAAAAAAGTTGATTGAGAGGCAAAGAACAAATCAAAGTGGACCACAAGAACATAAAAAGCATCAAAGGGAAAAAATATGAAAGCTTCTTAAAGACCACATATACGTGAACATTCTATGATGGAATCTTGATGTGGAAAGAGCAAGTTTACAACAATTATGCAAACTAAGTTCACATGTGAGTATAGAGATATTAGTGACTAAAGATGCAATGATGGATGAGGCCCGTAAAGGGGGCATGCAAGAAACATGAGCCAACAAGTTTAAAATATAGCTCAATCCCCAATGCAACAACTAGTACATAAGTTTGGACATCCTCGATAGTAATAATGCCCACTAGGAAATGGTTTTTTTTTTTTAAAGCATTGAATGTACTTGCATTTAATATATGAAAGATAATCAAAAACTCTAATTATGCTTGAAATTGAATTCAATTTCAACAAAGGACATGTGATGCATTGGTTTAAGATTTCTCCTTGTTAAGTGAAAGGAATTAGGGTTGTGCGATGCATTAGTTTAAGATTTCTCATTGTTAAGTGAAAGGAATTAGGGTTGTGATGATGCATTAAGTATAGGATTCCTCACTTTAAGTTTAAGGAATTAACGTTTGAATCTAATGGAACACAAATCAACTACTATCCCACTTCAATCAATTGTCAACTTGTGTAAAATGTTTTAGATTTTTTTTTGGAAATGTATGCATTTATTGAATTGTATATGAGAAAGGTGGACAATGGATGAATTTGAGGATGTTGAACAACGGATAAACTTGAGAAATTTGAACATTAGACAAATGCAAATGGAACAATGGATGGATTGGATGAATTGAACAATCCTAGGAATTCGGACAATTTGGATGAACTGAAGGAAGTTGGAGAATGAATGGATTCAATGAATTGAACAATGCAAGGAATCAAAACAATTTGGATGAACTTAAGGAAGTTGGCGAATGGATGAACTTGGGAAAATTGGACATGAAGATAATCCATGAAAATTGGGCAATAATTGAGCACAAGAAAATGTGACAAATTGGGGAAATGGGACAATGGATGGACTTGAAGAAAATGAACAATCAAAAGACATTGGACAACAAATGAACTCATAAAATTTCAATGGATTAATGGTTGAAACACCTACATTTTTCGCCAAAGGGAAAAAAAATGTTATTCTACCTTCCATTTTAAGGCAATGCATGAATTAGACAAGTCTATGATTGGGACAAATGGATGAAAATGGAATTGTACAATGGATGAAATTAAATTATTTGAAGACTTTATTTATTTTTCGAATTAATAACTTCATCCATTAGTTCCAATTTCATTGGTCTTCAACTTTTCAATATTTTGAACACAATTTGACATTCAAAAAAATTGACTCCTAGGGAAGATGAATAAATGGATAAATGATTTTCATGAATTTAAAACTTCATCCTTCTTCCCAACTTTGATAAATGTTAAACAAATGCATTGAAAGACTTTCATCGAATAACATTGAATCTCATGCATAATTAAAAGTTTATCACAAAATTATGTACATCCAAAAAATTGAAATGAATTTTTTTGTTGGGCATCTTTTCTTATTCAACAATGAGGTTGATGTCACATTAATTCATTGCATTTTTTTTATGTTGTTTACTTTAGGCCACATCAATGTATTGAATTGCCATTGTGATTGAGCAAAACAAACATTCATTGTTCTTTCATAATTAATATCAAATGGATAAGGGGTTTAATATTTGTTCCTCGACCAATCATGTCACCAATCATTGCACGTAAAACAATGTATGTATATCTATTGGAATTAACTTGAATTAATAACTTCTTAACCCATGAAAAATGGGTCCTAGGGCATAATACTTTCCTTTTTGTGGGTGCAATTATGTGTCTATTCTATGAATACAATTGTCAACTTAAAACATGGAAGAAGAATGTTCAACTTCTGTTTATTTTGTATTAAATTTATTAAAAAATGAGTTTAAATGAGATATTGAAAGGAAATAAAACAATTTTTTTCTTAACACATGTTTTATCACAACGATATGCATATATCAAGTTGTGAAGGTTGTTCAAATGAACATTTATTTATGAACTATATATGATAGATACATGGATTTGGTGAATTAAACTTAATCTTGTCAATGGTTAATGTTTAAAAATTGGTTCATATGTTGACCATCTTTGTAGGATAACAATTTTATGATAATGTGGTAATATATAAATGATATGTTCATTGTGATTGTTTTCATATGGTGACTTTCTTTGATGGTGGGCTACTGTCATTAATATGAAGTTCAAAGTTTAGCATATTACTTAAACATCAACTAGCAAAATAAAAACACAACAATGAATTTGGATTAAAAGTACTAACCAAACAAATAATTTATGACTATTCAACATATAGTTTCTTATTAAAAAAATGCCTACATAGATTAAGTGTATAATTTAATAATTATATTTGCCAATATGAATTTCATGGATGTGATGAACACATAATCGTGTATGGTAGGTAATTTAATGGCCCTTGAATGTTGGATTGTGTAATGGATAAGGATGTGTATTTATGTTTCACATTCCTTACTTATATGTAAACATGTAAATCTTTACATTTCATCTTTGTAGTTGAATTCACCTTCCCTTGGAGGGAAATTTCACCTTTTAAATTTTCAGAAATCTTTCAAAAGCGTAATGTACCTTACATTTTTATAAGATTCCTAAATTTTAAAAGTCATTTGTGTTAAGGAAATATCCCTTTTCAACGTTTCTTGGATTCTTGAACCCAAGCTTGAGCTATTGCCCTTGATTTGGCCCTCAAATCCAAGAAGAACCTCACATGGGTTCCTTACCCTAACATAATAAGTTTATGTTAATATACAAACATATTTGGAGGAATTTGAAAGCCAAATGAAATGTTTATAATGGTTATATACAAAGTGGGCATACTTGAATTTGAAAATTTGAAATTGTATGAACTATGATATGTGTTATAAAAAATGTTTTGATGGAATTATTTCAAACACATTTGTTGGTACACATATGCATGGTTAACTTGCCATTGGGGAATTAAGATGAATGTGTTTTGAAATTTTGTAAGGGTTTAGTCAAGGTTGGGTTGATATTAACATGGAAATGGATGAAAAACATGTAAGGTATAGAAAGATAATCATATTGAGCTTCAAATGTGCCAAGGTGTCCAAGTTCATTTTCAATTCATTCCTAATGATATGCCAAAAAAATTCCAATTAATAATCTAAAAGAAAGAAAACAAGAAATGTGGTTTTTTGGGGGTTTTATTTTGTCAATTATTAATGAAAATAAAATCAAATTCAATAGATTTTTATGTTCAGTTTTAATGCTAACTAAAAATATAAAAGGATGTTTAGATTTTTTAAAAATTATAGCTTGTTTATTATTAAATTTAGCTAGCTTTTTAAATGGATGATCATCACTTTGCTTGCATGAAAAAACAAAACATTAATGAACAAAAGAACATTGATCCCCATAAAATATTGAATTTTACAAATGTGGATCACTACAAAAGCCATAATAACCCATGTAAAAATATCAATAAAAAAGCTTAAAAGGTTTGGTTTGGATGGGTGTGGGGTCATTTATTTTATACTAAATAAATCATAGATGGACATCGATATGATAATTGCACGATGGAAATTAATATTAGGTGAAAATAATATCCACATGTGATGGGTTAATAAGTTAAGGTTGTTGATAAGTCAAACAAGACACTTGAGGGGTTTTTGAGATCAAATCTTTGGTTTAAATTAATTAGTGTTTAGATGTCTCTATATGGAAAATTATGAGGCTACCTATTCATATTTTGTTAAATACAATATATGAAGCTAAAGAATAATTTGAAAATATCAATTTATGTGTGGTGAGCCCAATGTAAAGTTTATGTTTCTAGTTACATGTGGCCAAAACCCAAAGGATTCAATTTTATCTAATTTTGATTACAAGTTTAAAATAAAATAAAATGACATGTGTTAAATGAAATAACCAAGATGTGGAAATGAAGATATCCTAATTAATATTATAAATTAATTTGAATGATCTAAGTTAAAATACCATATGTGATTTTGATGTCAAATTATTAATTTAAAAAATAAATTGGATGTATAAGTTACTTAACAAACATGATGGGAAACAAAATTTAATTTTTATTATATGCATCTTATATGTTATTGACACAAGGTCATGTTTTGATGTAACAATGGGTGGAGATGAAATATTGTTCGCACCAAAAAATGTTACAATGATATTGGCTAACATTTTTCTATTAACAACGTTAAGGATGCCATGCTAAGTACCTTGTGAATTAGCTTAATCGATGTAATAAGATCCGATGTTGTAATATCCAATGTTGGCCAGGTCTAGGTTTAAAAAACAAATTTGGTGGGTATACATAGACCCATACCCAACTTGAATATGGGCATAACAAGTCTAGACATGTACTTAAAGATTCAACTTAGAACTAGATTTTGCAAGTTTTGAAGGCTTTTTTACAAGGTTTATATCATATGGTTCAATAGGGGTTAAGGTTTTAGGTTTAATGGTTATAGGGTTTTGAATCTTGAAATGTTTGGTCCATATCTATTATAAATTGTTCAAATGTACAATCTTTTTCTTTTCATCATTTAATAAGGGGACCTTTCTTGGACCATTTGACCAACAAGAGTCAAGCTTCCCCATAGGAAGTTGCTTCAAGCCCCTCTTTATGTTTTGTTTGAAATACACCAACTAAAGAAAACATATGTCCTTTGACACATTTTCAAATGTGTTTTATGCTTTAATGTACAATTCAAGGCAATGAATGCCATGTGTTAAATGTTGTCAAATGGGTTGGAACCAACCTTGAACCAAGCTTGGAAACATGCAAAATAAAGGTCTAAAATTAGCCACACCTTATAAATGGCACCTATAGGTCTCATAAAACCTATAATTGTTGACTCAAGAATCAACAATCTATTAAATTGAGCCTAGCTTTAAGATCAACATGTTTTGAAAATATTCCTTATACCTAAAATTGAAGGGCTTCTATTTTTCAAAACATTATAAACACAAACCCAATGATTATTCTAAAAACCAACAACCAACCAACACTAATAATTTAACAAGGTTTCTAATATCACCAAATAACCAAAATTGTAATAAGTTCATGACTATTGCATTGTCCATGAAATGTGTATACATATCCATTTCTTAAACTTCATAAGTGAAGATAACCACTAGAAGTAGTCCATGGGGAAAAATCAAAATTTTACTACCATTGATATGCACATTTGTCTCAATATTTAAAGGTGAAAATGATGTTAAGAGTTTTGAAATCATCCATTGATTGTGATTGACATTTTAAAAACAATGTAAAGGAAATCAAAATCATGTTTAACATAAGATGCACATTAATACAATATGGGACAAGATGATGTGGGTAACAATGAAGATTGAATCAACTTAGATCAAATCCATTTGTTTCAAGAACATATTTAAACTTTAGAAGTATGTAATAATTTTGTAAAGGCTTATGCAAAGGTGTGTATGGAGAACACAACAAAATGCAATTGAAATGATGGTGGAATTTTATTTTGATGTAGATGTGTACTGAATTGACATAAAGTTTGATGTTCTTTGTTGACATGTCTAAAAGCAACATGTATTTCATGTTGGATGCAACTATTACATTTCATAAGTTGTGCATAGGCGCAATCAAAAGTTTCAACCAAATTATTGTAAACATTATTCTTAAAACAAATTCAAACATGGATAGTTCATCATGTACTAACAATTTTGCCCTTGTCCAAGCTCAAACAAAAATCATAACAAATAATGAAATTATGTAACATGCTTAAATTTTTTGAAATTACAAAATGGATTTCATAAAAAAACCAAATAACACATACAATACATCTAGATCTTTCATTATCAACCACATATTTGGTTCCAATTCCAAGACAAAATTTTACCTTGAAATCTTACATTAATGCAAAGTCTCTTTTCATTTGGTACAACCAAATTCCAATACAAGTCGAGGATAAACACAAAAGACATACCAATAAAGTCATCATGATTTCAAGACACAAACAAGAGACAAAATGTTGGCATGTGATCACAAGGTGAAAACATGAAACTTATTATTCAATCGTAAATAAGAAAGTAGAAAAAAAATTATATAATGTTTTGTCTAATGCGTTGTATTAGATGAATCTATACCTATGAGGGGAAAGGCTTATGTTAACATCCTTAAAACCACCATATTGTAGATCCATTCACATTGCCAACCCTTGGCTTTGGTTTACATGCTTCCACACTTGGCACATCTTGTACCATGTCTCATACCTCTATTACAAAACCCAATGCAACAAAAGTGAGAAATGCCAAAAGAGGTACATGGGATGTGTTATCTTGATTTGATATTCATACATGTCTTGATTTAAACTAGAGACAATGAAATGAAAAATAATTTAGCCCACTTTTCACACTATTTGCACATGTTTTTTTCACACCCACATAATACATGATTCACCTTGTGTGGATTAACATGCACCATGTGACCTCATGTGACTTAACATTTTTCACCAAATATCGTTGTAGAACACTCATTTTCTTGGTCACATCCAATTTTAGGTATTTCATATTGCATATTTCATGACCAAGTCGTGAAGGAAGAAAACGACATTCCATGCAATTAAGTATGTGGTGGGAATTTGAGGGAAGTTTTGTTTGCATTTGAAAAAATAAGTTGTATATAACATATATTTTGATTGCACAATTATTAGAACCTTGTAATAATCAAGAGCCTTTTGTATTTTCAAGAATTAAATATGGTAGCTTTGACTAATGTTCGGCACAAAATAATTGGCAAAAGGTATGGCTAAAAAACATATATTTATATATATATATATATAATTTTATGTGTCAAAATCTTTGAAAATTCAATTTCAAATCTATATGGAGTTGTCCATTGTGATATTTTTCAAAAAATTGTCGCTTTAATTTTTTTCATCATTTAGTTTGTCAAGATCTGTTTTTGATGTCTTTTCTAGGATTTTAGTTAAACTTGAAACATTTATAGGGAGCATTTGACATCCTTATTTGTGACAATATGTCATAGTTCAAATTATTATCTAAACCTTTTTGTTCTTCATGCTATCAAATTTTTCATGTCTAACTTTCAAAATATCATTTGTCAAGTTTTTTTATCAATTCAAAATTTCTTGTCATTTTTTTAATAATTTAATCGTGCAATGAAATCATCCCTTTGTAATGGAAATTTCTTTAAATCCTCAAAGATCTAATTTAAAAAAAATAACTGTTAAACATGTTGGATATTAAAATAAAGTTTTCAAAGTATATTAATATAATTGCAAACAACTTGGTATTCTTAAAGATTTGAAAATAAAATCAAAATCATAATTGTGATGTTAAAATTTCCAAGTTTTATGAAGCCTTATCTCAATCATGTCATCTTAAGTTGATGTAGATATTTTCTATGGTCTAATTCATTTGGTTTTCTAAGTTATAGATTTTCATAAGAAATATCGAACAAGTCTATTTTTAAAATAGGGTTGTGTTGTTAACAATTTTTTTTTTCAAGTAATAACAAATAATTTAAGGTACATGGATCCTTAGTAATAGCCAAACTAACATGTGAGGTGCTTTGAAACATAATGTCTAGATTATTTGAAAACTTGTTTAGACAATAATGGGTTGTTACACAATAAAATGGAAGGTATATAATTAAAATTTGACATGTGGTTTGGAATCATATTGCTTGGATGATACATTAACTTTTACTACATAGGAATAAACCATTTTGATTTTAATTTTAGAAGACAAATTGCAAATCAAAAACATTATTTATCTATATAAATGAACCAAATTATAAATTGTTAAAAAATCGTTGACATTTTTTCATAACAATAATGATTTAGGTGACCATGTGTTCAAATTAATGTTTGAATATTGAAAATTGAATATGCAATTACCATGTGTCAAACAATAACAAAATGTATGAAACAAATTTATGAAGTGAAATGATTTTTGAGTGTTGACAAGGGGGTTTCAAATACATAGGTGCAATATTAATGTGAAAAATGAATATTCATGGACAAGTTTTTTCCATCGACCACAAGTTCACTACTTGAATATCAAATGAAATTGTATTAAAAAAATGGGTTAATTTTTATGATCATTCGTATAGATAATGTGGTTGTTCATGGATGGGTTTCATCCATGAACATCCACCTTTCATATAAAATGGATCAAGTTTATACATGATCATTTAGTCTTTTTGTGTAAATGGATGTGCATGTGTGTTGTAAGTGTAAATGGTCGAATTACACAATGTGTAAAACCATGTAAATGCACATGATTTACAATTACGTGCCCAATTTTTACCCTACAAGGTATATGTTAATATGGGATATAAAATAAAATAAAATAAAATAAAATAAACATAACATGTGTTTTAAACATTTTAGGTATTAATTGTTAGTAGGCTCAATTAATAAATTAAAAACTATTAATTCATTTGCATTGTTTCCATTGGTTCATTAAATCTTGCATCCTTTTACTTATTAAAGGATACAATTTTATTAAACAAATGATCCACCTTTGAAAGAGCAATCACGATTTCCTTTCCAAATCCAAGCTTACTAAAAAAAAAAAAAAACTAGTTTAAATGAATATAGGGCATTGAAATTGTATACAAAAAAAAAAAAGAAATTAAATGTATGACAATTGAGATACATGCACGTTAAAAATTTAGGTAAAATTTAGGAAAAGAGGGCATATAAAATAAAATGCATTGGTTTAGGGTTTAATGACATGTATTGTTTAATGTATCTAAGAGGTTCATTTTCTTTTCTTTTAATTAAAATTCCAATAAATTTGAGTTATTTCATTTTTGGTTCATAATTATTTTCCAACACATGGTATAATAACATCCCCCCCAAAAAAAAAAAAAAAAAAAAAAAAAAAAACTTTAAAGGTGGGTTTGGGGGAGGGGTAAGGTGGGTTAAATATGGGAAGCGGGGGGAAGGGGGTGGGTTACAACATTTCATGTTCAAAAAGACCTATTTTCTCACCATGGCCCCACATCTATTCCAACTTTAGACTAAATTAGGGCAAAAATAGTGAGTTTGTTTTGGTGGATTAAAAAGATTTTTTTCTAGATTTTTACACATTTTGATATCCGCCGGATATAAGCCATCCTCCCTTCTCTCCTTGGTCATTAATATTTTTTTTGGGAAATTTTGAAGAACCCATACACCCTTTTCTCACTTACATAATTAATTAGAAAATCCCGTACCATGGGTGTGGTATGTAGTCTTGATCGGTTCAATAGAAACTTATATATACCTATTATAACCCATGCAATTATGGAATTGAATTTGTGTGCGTTTTCATTCATTCGGCCGATAGAAATCAATATACCCACACAACACTCATTGCTAATAATCGGCATCATCGAATTGTGATAGATTTTCTTTCGGCCATTCTAGGGTTTAGGATTTAGGGTTAAGGATTTAGGGTTTCGGTCGGCCCCTTGATTTTCACCTTCAAAGTAGAACCTTGGCCAATGATAGAATTTTGTGATCAATTTTCACAATACCTATAACAATATGCTCAAAAGAAACCCCCCCTCCCCCGCCCCCCAAATTTTTTATTTTGTTCTCCTCCCATTTTGGAAAAGGGTGTCCATCTTAAAAAAATCACTTCTAATTTTTCTTTAATTAAAAAACCCATCAAGAAAAATAAAAGAATTGGAAAGAAAATAAAAATTCCCAAAATCATATTCCACTAAGAATAAAAAAAGAAAAAAAAATCATTAAAATTTCAAAATAAAATTCCAGCAAAAAAAGAAAAGAAAAGAAAAGAAAAGAAAAACACATGGGTTGGAACTTGGAATGGAAGAAGGGGGGGGGGGGGAAATATACCCGGGGGGTATTTCGAGGCCGGTGGAATATTCGGGCATCCCAACAACCTTGATACCCTGGAAAAAAGGTGGCAGCTAAGATGGATGATTTTGGGAGTATTACTGGGTTTTCTGCAAATCTCTAGTGCTAATTCCGCGCCCGTAACGTCATATTACTCTCCCTCTCTCTTCTCTCTGGTTTGTCTGTTTCTTCATAATTGGCTTCTTAACTTGTCGCGTTCTGTGCCGTAAATGCCCAATGATGCCGTAAATGCCCGTAAATGCCGTAAAATGTAACACCTGTAACGGAATATTACAGGGTTTTCTGCACTAACGTAGTGCCAATTCTGAGCTCGTAATGTCATCTTACTCTCTTCTCTGTCGTTTCTATGCCTCCGCGTAACTGGCTTCCTAACATGTTCCATTCCGTGCTGTAATCGCTTTGTCTCTGCAGAAGCTGCTCCGGCGCTTTTGCAAGCCTCTCTGTGGGGCCAGGGAGAAAGAGAGAGAGAGAGAGAGAGAGAGAGAGGGAGGATGGGAGGAGGAACGCGGATGAGTAGGAGGAGCAGGAGGAGGAGCACGAGCACAACAGCAGCAACAACAAGAAGAAGAAGCTGATGGCGGAAGATTTGGCAGTAGTGGAAAGAGTGACAGAACTTGGAGTGGTTGGTGCAAGTGCTTTGAGTCCGAGGTTGAAGTGAAGGAAGGGAAAGAGGCTGCTGAGTGCAAGGGAAGGGGACGGCGGATGGGGTGTGGGGGATTTAGAAAGAGCTTTTGTTGGAGGGAAGAAGAAGATCTTATGGTAACAGAGGCTGGGATCCGGCGAGTGCGTTCTTGAGCAATGCACAGGAGGGAAAAGGAGGTGGAGGAGGAAGAAGAGGAAGAAGAGGAGGAGGAGGAGGAGGAGGAGGAGGAGGAGCAGGGGTGAGTGAGGAAAGGTGGGGGTTTTTTTTTGATTGGGGAGGGTTTCGGAGACATGGGCAAGTAGTCAGCAACAGAAGAAAGAATGGGTATGGTGCCGATCCGTATTTGGCAAGTTTTGATGAGACTTTGAAGGAGGAGGAGGAGGTGCACCCTCTCTCACTCAGGAAGACAGACACAAACAAACACATTCATTTAGGACCTAGAAAAAACCACAACAAAATCACAACATATTTGTGAGTTTTGGAGTCCTTTTTTCCCACACCCATTTCCATTTTCCCCTCTCCTCTCTTCTTCCCTTCTTTTGTACTTTGCCCTATTTTTCCATTTCCATCTTCCTCTTTTGATGTGAACTTTGGTACACATTCCAGCACATACCATTAATGTCTCACTTGTCAGAGTTTTCCCAGTCTCCATAACTTGCTGCTCCTGCTGCTGTTGCTATATGCAATATATGTATGTTCTGGCAGCTGCTTAGCAATGTTCTTTTCACTGTGGAGCTCTGCTCTTCACACTTTCCTGGAGGATGTTGTTCTCTAGGAAGGTACAAGAATTTGTTGTAATGAGATATCTACTCTTTGCTCTTGGTGCACAAGCTCTGAACAACATCAGAAGATTGTGAGTTAGGAGCTCTCCCACATCCTGTGATTGCTGCCCAAGCCTGCCTGCCTGCCCCCTTGGCTCTGGTCAAAGATCTTCATTAGGTCAAATTCATGTCCAGGTCTCCAGTGCACAAGTCCTGCTGTATTATAACATGGTCCTGTGACAGTATTTTTAAGATTGTGGGAGGATTCATAGTACATGTAATGGATGAATCTAGGTGTCAATCAGTTCCTCTTCTCAATGTTTGAATAGGGTCAAAGTACTTTCTTTTCTACAAGTGGTGGCAGCATGGGAGCTGGCTTATTACTGAAGTATATTGTCAGCCTGGCTTGATTGATTTTGGTGGTCACTGAAAGCTTCGTTTCCTTTTTCTAAAAGACTCATCACAGTTAGTCAAGTCTCCTCCTTTTGCAGATTCTGATGCTTAGGTCTAGGAGCTGGGATGGTTAGTATACCTCAATTTGGGTGGATTAGCATTTACTCATCTACACTCCATTGGTGGTGGGGTGGGGGTGGATGAAGTCAGTTCGTCAGTGCATAGTCATGGCTGCAGCTCCTCCTCATCACTGCTATTCATAATGAAAGTGATTGATGATAGTCTGACACTTTGTGAGTGGCACTCATAAGGTTATGACTGCTGCACTCATTCTTTGTTTTTCATGAGCCTTAAAAAGTGTTGTTCACAGAGTTTCCTCTGCAATCTTGTGGAGACAATTAGTCTACCTCAATTTCCCAGTGACATAGAGCCCTGCTAATATACACTAATCTCTAGTGGTTTTTTGAGTTTGTTCAGGCAGAGTGGCAGCAAGTGGAGCAAGGGTGACAAAATGCAAAGATGGGTGGTGCCAAATGGGAGGATGAGGGGTACTGATGCAGGAGGTCTGTGCAAGGGTGGTTTTAGGTGTGAGGGATGGTAGGTTGGAAGAACAACAGGTAGTGGCAATGGTGAGGAAACAGGGTTTAAGCTGTATTTGGAGTTAAGGGAGGTTAAAAGGAGGGTAAAAAAGAGCTCAGACAGTTTCAACAAGGGGGGGCTCAAGGATGGGTTGCTTATGTGGGAAGCCAAGTTTACCAGATCAGGAGTCTGAAAGCCCAAAGGAAAGGAATGGGACACGAACAGCAATCAGGCGCTCTGGCATAAGTGCTAAAGTAGAGACCACAGACACAATCTATGTGGCTGGTGACAAAGACAAGGATCGCTCAAAAGTGAGAAGTAAACAGAATGGCACAACGAGTTCTGCAGCAATGCCTGAAGAAGCAGGGGAAAGAAGGAGAGACAGGAGTTCTGGACATGCTGAGCCCCATCCTAGAGCAAATAGGCCCTCTAAGAATCTGGAGGGGGAACAGGTTGCTGCTGGCTGGCCTGCTTGGCTCTCAGCTGTGGCTGGTGAGGCTATCAAAGGCTGGATTCCACGCCATGCTGCATCATTTGAGAAGATTGATAAAGTAAGTCTTGGGTGATGGGATGGGGATGATTGCCAACACTGTATCGCTTGAGGGTTACCAGGTTATGGCTGCACTCATTCTTGTTGTGTTAGTTTTTGTTTTGCAGCAACTGACTGAATGGTTCCCCTCAGAGTGTTGTTGTGGAGTTTTCTCTGCAATCTCATGCATAGGTTAAATCCTGTCAGGAGGTTGGGGACAGTTAGAAGATAGTGTACATTAATCCTCTGTCAAGTGGCTCCGAGCTTTAAAAGAGGGTTTTGCATTTGGGTTTTGCTTATGGAGAACTTTTTACATCTGCAGATTGGGCAGGGGACTTACAGCAATGTATACAAGGCTCGGGATCTCGAAACAGGGAAAATTGTGGCTTTGAAGAAGGTTCGGTTTGACAATTTGGAACCCGAGAGTGTGAGGTTTATGGCTCGTGAGATTCAGGTTCTGCGGCGCTTGGATCATCCAAATGTAGTGAAGTTGGAGGGATTGGTTACATCACGAATGTCATGCAGCCTTTATCTTGTATTCGAATACATGGAGCATGACCTTGCTGGCCTTGCTGCTTGTCCTGGTATCATGTTTACTGAAGCTCAGGTGAGCTCCATGATTTCTTTACCTCTCACTCTGTGGGTGACTTGTATAAGGAGAATTTGGAGCAAGTTTATTCAGGGATGTCCTTGAGTTTACTGGTCATGTTGACCTGCTTTGCTAGTTGCCCTTCTGCAATTCTTTATGGGGGTTTGGTCCTGCTTTTGATTTTTCTGTCTCCTTTCTTCTTTGCATTCAGAGATCAAGTCAGATGTGGAATTGAATGAAGGTGTAGAAAAGAATGTTAGGCTTCATGTGGATTGGATTCAATGGCTGTATATAAGCAAAGCAGAGTCCTCTGCAAAGGGTATCCCAATTCTGTTAGAAGTGCCAAAAGTCAATCTCAATATTGGGGGGTGATTTTAGTTCATTTTTTGTGGTTGGAATGGACAGGTGAAGTGCTACTTGCAGCAATTGCTACAAGGCCTGGATCATTGTCATCGACATGGTGTGCTGCATAGAGACATCAAGGGCTCGAACCTGCTCTTGGATAATGGTGGGATGTTGAAGATAGCTGACTTTGGGCTTGCCACTTTTTTCAATCCAGACCACAAACAGCCACTCACGAGTCGTGTGGTCACACTTTGGTATCGCCCTCCCGAGCTACTTCTTGGTGCCACAGAGTATGGCGTGGCTGTGGACTTGTGGAGCACTGGCTGCATTTTGGCTGAGCTTCTGGCTGGGAAGCCCATTATGCCAGGCCGTACAGAGGTTTGAGGAGAAAAATCTTGTTCCCCCTTGTCTACTCTCTCTCTCTTATGTCTGTTTTTGTGATGAGAGCTGTGAGTCCTGTCCTTGTGATCATGTTGCTGAAAATCTCTAACTGAGCTCTGAACCTTGGGTATTTGCAATTGAGACCACTGATTGGCTTTGTCGATTCACTAGAGAGAGAGTGCCTGATGACAGCTTTGTATCTGTCTGGGTTGGCAGGTGGAGCAGTTGCACAAAATCTTCAAACTATGTGGTTCTCCTTCTGAAGACTACTGGAGGAAATCGAAGTTACCACATGCCACCATTTTTAAGCCACAGCAACCTTACAAGCGGTGTATAAGAGAGACCTTCAAAGAGTTCCCTAGTTCATCCTTGGCATTGCTTGATACGCTCCTGGCAATTGAGCCAGCTGACCGAGGGAGTGCAGCTGAAGCTTTAAAGAGTGATGTAAGTGAATTTTTCTTCCTGCTTTTCATGCAACGATCAACCTCTTGTCTAGAATGTGACAATTTGAGGATGCTTGTGGATAGATGTTGGGTGGGCTTGGAACTAAAGTGGACACTGCAATACATGGTTGTACAGTTTTTCACCACAAAGCCGCTGCCTTGTGACCCTTCAAGCTTGCCCCAGTATCCACCTAGTAAGGAGTTTGATGCCAAACTACGTGATGATGAGGCTCGGAGGTATCAGCCCACCTATCTGGACCTCACAAGCTTTGATTGATGTTTCTTCACCTTCTCTCTCCAGGACAGGCTTTGTGAGGGGGCCTAATGTTTTATCACAAGATCCAGGGTAGTTGATGCTTGTTGGTAGCAGGTGTGTTACATTTATGGTGTAGTCTAACTCTGCTCCAATTGTTGCCAGACAAAGAGCTGCAGGAGGGCATGCTCGGGAAGCTTCCAAGCGTCCTGGAATGCGAGAGCGTACAAATCGTGCAGTTGGTGCACCTGATGCCAATGCTGAACTTGCCATCTCCTTGCAGGTGTGCATGTGCTTTGTTTGGTCTAAGGATTGATGATTAGAGAAGAGCGACTGAAGAGGTTGCAGGCTGACTGAGTTGTTTCTCCATGTCTCATGTTTTTTGCTTTTGTGTTGTGGGTATGCAGAAGCGCCGACTGAACCCACATGCAAGTGTAAAAAGCAAGAGTGAAAAGTTTGCTCCTGTGCATGAGGATGCAACTGTTTCATTTTCCATGCATCCCCAACCAAGGCAGCCATACATGCAGGCCAAAGGTGCAGCACCTGTTCCAGCATCTCGTTCACATGCTGGGCCATTCATTTCATCCCGATCTGGGCCACAGGCACCACCAAATATGGTGGCCACCTCGTGGAGCAGAAAGCAGAAAGAAGAGGATCTGCATCCAGCTCCACCTCATACGTCACGACCTACCAAATCTGTTCCTGTAACGGATGTCACTCAGGGGAGCTATCCTCAGCAAGCAGTCGTTTCATCCAGTATCCCAAGTGGAGTGCCATCTCGGAATGGAGCAGGTGGAACTTACTACCGGGAAAGGACTGGTGGGAGAGCGCGAGATGCTGCTGCAGTACCCCATGATGGGGAGCTTACCAGACGGAGTGGACAACATGAAAGGACTAAGCATGGGCCTTCTTCCAGGCGAGAGCCAACGTATGCTCAGGATCATGCCTCTAGTATCACCATGGATCTTCCTTACAAAAGGGACCTCTCCACAGTTGATTCACGTCAAAGAGATGGAATCTCCCAGCTGAAGGTTCCATCTAAGGTACTTTCTCGCATTTTTCATTATCTGGTCCTTCTCATTTGGATTAAACAGGGCCCTCTCTGAGGGCAATCTCTCAGTAGTTACACTGTTGCAGATTTCTGCATCAAGCCACTTGTCTTGATAGTGGTGGATCTGCTGAATGAGTTGTCTGTAATTTCTTTTCAAGTGCTGTAAGTCCTCTGTTGCTAAGCATGGAGAAGACTATCATGCAAGATTTCATTCTTGTGCCTCCATTGGAGCCAATTGTCACCCTCACACGCAAATAGTCACTTGTGTTGTTGAATATTATCTTTGTAGTGCTTGTGGTTTTGAAGCCCTAGGCTGGATGATAAGGACTAGGAAGGTAGATGATTGAGAGGTTAAATGTTTGTTGCTTAGTAGGGATTCAGGGGTGCAAGGCAATGACACACATCAAGGTTGGGGGGTATGCAGGGAAGCCAGAGTCAAAAAGAACGAATGTATCATTCAGGACCCCTGCTACTCCATCCTGGGTATTCTGGGCCTGGGGCTGTAGATTATGAGGAGTTTCTGGAGGACCATGAGCAGCAGATTCAACATGCAGCTCGTAAGGCGCGAGAAAATGCGAAGGGGTTGCCCAGTTCGACATTGGGTCCTGCAGACACAAAGCAAAATGAGCACAAGAGCAGGTCCTCGGGAAGGAAAGTTGACAAGTCTGAAATTGTGGAAGCTGGCAATGGATTGATTTATAGTTCAGGGAAGTGAAAAAGGTTGGGCTTGATTGTAATGTGTTGGTGGGTTTGGTCCTTACAAGCAATATAGAAACCCCCCTCTGGCCTTCAAAGCACTGGTTGCAATACACAGGAAGATGTGCACCACGTCATTCTCCACATGCTTGCATGCAGTGGTGATCATTTAATATCGACACAACATTAAAGAAAAAGGGTTGTTCTTGTGACAGTGGGTTGCTCAGACTGGCATAGATTCATGCCTTATGAAATACCAGTGTCTGCATCCTTGTGCAGAGAATGTCGGTAAGGCTTCTTCTCTCCACGAGTTGTGCACCAAACAAAGTTTTCCCAAGGTTTGTGATCCCTCTGGTCATGTGGCCTTTTGCTTTATTGCTGTGTTGGGTAGTAGTCCCTAGGGAAGAAGAACAGATTACCATAAAATCTCCTACTGTCAATTGAGAAATGGAGAAAAAAGGGATGTCAGGGTGGTGGATATCAACTCTGGCAAACACTTCTTTGAGAGGGAGGTTCTTAGGATATGCCATGCCCAAAACAACATTCGTCCCTGTATTGATTGCCTGGTTGTTAAGAACTAAAGATGTTGTGTATTTCAGCTATTCAGACCCTAACAACCAGGCAAGTAGTGGAGACTTGGTGGGGGGGGGGGGGGAAACTGAAA
>Ga0116229_10004826_pt1 | contig 22089 bp, 19 predicted proteins | sample S1TSphgellanicum_3_FD_87313 | JGI IMG/M metagenome (GOLD analysis project Ga0116229, IMG submission 87313) | Host-associated microbial communities from peat moss isolated from Minnesota, USA - S1T2_Fc - Sphagnum magellanicum MG | ecosystem: Host-associated > Plants > Peat moss > Unclassified...
CGTGTGAAGAGTGGCGGCGGCGCAGCCCGCGGCCGAGGTCAGGCCCTATTAGGGGCGGGACTAGTGGTTACCATGCGCACTGTAGAGTGTTAATTAGAGGCAGACGGGCGCTGCGAAACCGCTGCAAGTTCTTTTGTACATGTCGCATTCAAGACCTTTTAATATTTCCCCCCAACTTCCTACCTCCTATGACCTATTTACCAACATAATAATTTATTTACCTACTTTAATTACCTACCTCCTTCCCACGTACCATCCAACAAACCTACATATTTAATTACTTACCTTCTATTTCCCACCTACCATTTACCAACTTACTTACTTACCTCCTACAACCTACTTACCTACCTATCTACTTAGCAATTTATTTACTTATGTAATTGTCTACCTCTTACTTTGCACATACCATTTTATATACCTACCTAAATCTACCCACCTACCTCATATTTCCTACAACTTACCTACCTTTTACCTACGTAATTACTTGTTACCTCTTGTTTATTACAACCTACCTTTTATGGATTACAAGCTATCAATTTACCTACCAACCATCATGCAACGTACTTACTAATTACCTAACTTTCTTATTTACTTACATAACTAATAATGTCAAATAAACAAGTTAAGTGAAAAAATTGACAAGATTTGATGACTTTGGAAAATGTAATCCATTGATAAGGACGTGGATCATCCTTGAAAAGAGGAAAGGTTCAATTCCTAATACTTATAACTTATGTACATGCTTAAAAGGTTGGGTAGGGTAAGGTAGGTTAAGTTGGGTTAGGTTAGGCTAACCACCCACTTACTTACTTGCCTTTTTACGACCTATTTAAACGTATATACTACCTACCAGCCTACACAAATAATATTTTTGGAAATAATCAAAAATAAAATAAAATAAACCAATCAAATGGTCCATTATCTACTAGTCAAGAACACCAATCAACCAATCTAACATTTTATTGATAAAAGACCACTTGGATAAGCCCAAATTGAATTGTCCAAATTGACATGATGGTCTTTTTGACACTCATCCAAATGAGGTCCTTTTTCATTGGATTCTCCTATATAAAAAAACTATTAATTGTAGTAGTGGATGCATGGCTCAATTGATTGGGATTTCCAAAGGGGCAATGATCCAAACATTTGTGGAGGAAATTAAAAGGAAGAGCCCTAAGTAGTGGTAGTTGGGATGTGCATGTCCTTGATCAATATGTACTTTGGGAGGTCCCCAAAGTCCTTGAAGGCCTAATGTAGACACACTTGCTGGTAGCGTGGCTTGAGGTTATTGAACATGTGTTGCCATGTCTTTTGCTTTATAATTAAAGCTCATAGATGAGTATTTGAGATGATCCAAAACACTACTTACATATGTCGTCAAATTATAAGACCAATCAATAAATCTATTTGCATTACACATTGTATATGCATTGTATGTGTAGGTTGCAAGACATGAGATGCACAACCATTCGAGAAGAAGGATCTATCCAAATTAAAATCAAGTCCTTATCAAGTTTACAAAGGAAATCCCACATCTATAACATGACTATTGGGACATTCCTACAATTGTTTGGTGGCTAGCAACTAGTCAAACTTTCCCCCAATTATGTTTAACTCTTGTTGAACTTAGCTACATTGTTGTTTTCATAATGACATTATATACAAGTTCTTGAAACTTGCTTATACATAGGGGGGAAACACTTATGACCATGGGTCTTTAGCCTATACACTTCTTTGGTATTGTTCATAAAACATAAAAACTTAAAACCCAATCATAAAATAATTATTACCACCCCCTCTATTTCCTTTGCCTAGAAAGAGAACCATGCATGGTTGAAAAAAGGCATTCACACATGTTTGCATAGAGCTTCAAATTATCCTTGACATTCATTCTAAAAGTTATAAGGGTTTTTGAATCTTTTGGTCACATTGTTTTAAAAAAAGTTGGCCACTTACGACTAGTGTTAAGGGTGGTAGCAACCAGTGTTGGGCACATATTGTTTTTTTGTGTTATCCAACCAAAATTATTTATCCAAATCGGATATTAAAATTTGTTTTTTCCAATTTAAATATTTGGTTGGATATCATATTTTCAAGTTTTTTTTACCAGGATATCAATCTATAAAATATATGTTGTTATTTATCAGTCGAATATTGGGTTTGAATATGAACAACTTGGATTTCACATGTTTTGTAAAAAAAATGCCATTATGACTTTAAAAAAGAAAGGAAAGTAAATATCAAAGTGAAAAAAAAAAGAATAATAAAATATTAAAAGAATTGTTTACATGTCCAAAATTTCATCTCTATCATAAGATCCTTCAAACTCCTCCAATATTCTTCTAACTCTACATTAACCTCTATGAGTTTGACCAAATTGGTGGGAAAGGAACCTACTTGAGGGTTGTTTGGCCAATTTTTGCTCACAAATATGAGTCTTTATAGGTTATTTGTTTATAAATGGCATCTCTTAAGGTTTATAAGGATATTGGCCAAAGAAAAAATCCTTTCTATCTCTATCTAAGATCCAACTATGCCCAAGGTTTGGTGGGTTAGAAAGGCAACTATAGGAAACATTGACTCATGTTTAGTGCACCAATCCAAAGGGTGCTTGATGTCCATTATATCAAGATATCTCTTGAATATATCTAGCTTTCCCCTTACTAACTATTTGGAAGGCCCACTTGTCTCAAAGGTCATTTCAAAAATGTAAAGGTTAGAGTTTTTATCACTTGCTTTTTCTACCATAGATTAAGAAGTATTTTTTTCATCATTAGTCACATACTAGCATGCTTTAAAAAATGTATGTCCAATGCAATTTCCTTAGTAACATTCCTCAAGTCTTAATGTTTCACAATTCACAACTAATTTTAAAGCAATAGTCATACTATTAAGATTAGATCCTTCATCCTGAACAGAAGTTATAATCTTTTTTCTCAAACCATATGTATCGAAGAATTTAATCAAATTTTTAGCAAGAACTTGCCTAGTTGTTTCACTAACTTCAAAAAGTCTGATAGTGACATGTTTGGGTTGCTAATCAATTCTTTAAAAACTAACAACCAAAGAAAAAATCATGTGCCCTTTTGGACATCTAGAAATCAAAGCTTGTTGTTATGGTTGTACAATCATTTAGTAAAGGTAAAACATATTTTTGCTTAGTTGTTTTTACCAAACTTAGTAGAACATCATTTGAAGAGTTTTTTCGAGGTGGAAATTACATTCAAGGACCTAAATGCATACAAAGCTTCTTCAGCCATACACTTTCAACAAACTGTATTGGTAAGTTATTTTTAACAACCAATAGACCAAAATCCTCCAAAAATTGTTGTTGTTCAACATCGTTTTGTTTATAAAGGTTTTTGGCAACAAAGAAATTAGATATTGATGACCCAAATATGCTTGGACATTTTTTCAGTAGTTGTCTCTCCACATTTCCTTTCAAAAAATTATTGACCACATCTTCAAATTTTTTGTATAAAACAACATGATTTACATCCACATGATTTTTAGGCAAGTTATTCCATTTGTTTTGTAATAAGATATTAAACCTTTCCTTGACTTTGTTTTTTTATTACATATTTCAATAAGTTTAGGATAACAAAAAAAACATCTCATCAGTTGATGACGTTTGTTATCTATTTCTTTATTATCATTCACATAATAAAAAGACCAACATAATGCATTTATGTCGTGGCCTCTCCATTCTTTCCTTTGATTCATTAGCTTTTCCAATTGTAATTTTGATATTTTTGTTTCATTTTCTGGGACAACATTTTTTTGGGTTTGTATGCTAGGATTTTTCCATTAGGTTTGTTTCAATTTTTGCTTCATTCATGAATACTTCACATGGTATGTTTTCCATTCCACTTTCTTTTTTTCACAATGTTTTGCAAAAATAAGGAGAGAAACCTAAACAAAAGTAAGGTTTACAAAAGGTTTGAAAAAAATTTCTAAAAATTTAAAGTGTGCATGCAAACTTTTACAAAAAACATGAGCACTCACTTTTCATTCTTCTCATACCAAAAAATGACTATGATAAGCCAAAAGTAAAATAGAAAAAAGATCCTTTGCAATGTGAAGAGTGAAATTTCAAAAATTTATGTGGTCTTGCAATTTGCAAAAAATAATAATTAAATAAATAAATGAAAAAGAAATTGAAAAACAAGAGGGGGAAAAAAAAACAACAAAAGAAATTTCAAATTCAAAAAAAAAGTTATTAAAAAAAAATTGAAACAAAGCTAAAACAAAAAAACAAAAAAAACAAAAAAAAAGATTACATCATTATGTATGGAACATTTTCACATGGGAGGTCTAGAAACTGCACAAAATAGGTGCATTTGTTAAATAATCTCCGATCAACAAATTGGGTTTCCAATTCAACAAGATAAATTAGAAGCTTTGATAAAAATGAAATTAGTCAAACTTAATAAATTCATTCTAAACATCAAATTCATTAATATTAAATGGGAAGTAGCATTTAACAATCTTTTAATATCACCTTCATAAATGACTTGGGATGGATATTTTATTTTTCCCTTTCCAAGTACTTCTTTGGAATGTATAAACATTTTTTTTTCCTTCTATTTTTTTTTTCAAATCAATAAAACATATTTTGCCTTTCAATTTAGATTTCTTTTAGAATTAATGAAGAGTTGACTTGTCTTTCCAAAAACAACTTGAACCTTTAAATCATTATGATTGTTGTTAAGTCAAGTTCTTGAAAGGATATCTCAAGATGGAATGTGACTTGACAAATGTTCTCAAATCTGAACATTCTTAGCCAAAAATTTAAATATGTGTGATATTATGATTTGGGAATGACATAAGCTTGATTAACTGCCAAAAACACACCCAACCAACACCAAGGAAGGATAACAAAAAATAAAAAACCATAAACATCAACAATAAATAACAAAATAATAACAACAATAACAAAGGTGTTGAAAAAACACATTGAAAACATCAAGAATACTAGGTTAAACATGCCATTTTACTTTTTTGAACAATAGGAAGCACCAATAGATTGAAGGTTGATTGCATTGGATACAATGTTGGAAGATTGCAAGAAATACATTAAAAACATTGCAAGCACTAGGGTTGAAACAAAATAAATAAATAAATTCAAATCAAGTGTCGTTGGGAAGCATGGTAGGAAAGACACTGGGGATGTTGGAAGAGCCAAAATCACAACAAGGGGTGCCCAAAAAGACATTATGGTGCAAAAAATATTAATGTTTTAGTAAATGAAAAGTAAATCTCATATTCTAAAATTAATGAAAGTGAAAATGATTTTATGAACAATCTATATGATCATGTTTTACCAATGTTTGATAATTAATTAATTTTAGAATAATTTATTTAAGCAAATTTAAAATATATTAATATTTTGACCTAATGTCAATTTATCGTCAGTGGTGGCGAGAAGCAGCGCAAAGCCCAAGTACATATCTGGTTTGCTGCTAATTATTTTGGTTTGATGTTTTGATTGCAGAAGAGAAGGTAGAGGAGGAGGAATCGAAAGTGCAAGCAGACAGAAGTTTGCCAGATTCGAGACAGATTTTGTTTCTCTCCGACAACTGAGGTTGTGTGTGTGTAATGCTCATTATTCACATGGGTGAAAAATCTCAAAATCGAGTGAGCCCCACCACTCTTCACCGAACTCCTTTATTGGGTTGTCCTCTTCTTCTTCCTTTGTAGCAGAGCGGCAAATCCACTTGTTTGCATATGAGAAAAGAAAGAGCCAGAAGAAGAAGAAGAAGAAGAAGAAAGCAAACAAGGAAGGAAGAAGAAGGACAAGCAGCAGGAGGAGGGGGACGAAGCGGATGAAAAGAAGAAGGAAATAGCAGAAGAAGAAGAAGAAGAAGAAGAAGCTTATAATCGATCTCTTACTTTGCCTTCGGCTGAAGTTTTTTGCCACAAACCATATGTGGGGGTACCTTACCTTGAGAGCAAGGTACTGCGACTTTCAGATCTCTCTCTCTCTCTCTTTGTCTGTGGGGTTTGGATTTTTTTACTGTTGTTGTGGAAGTTTTAAAGACGAGTTGCTTAAGCTTGAAGGAAAGAATCTAGTTTGAAGATTAGACTTGTGTTTGAAGGCAAGAAAATCTAAGAATACCCAATACAGCTCTTGAATCTGAAAATGAATTTCGGGAATCCCACGGCATGATGCTGCAGATGGGGTGCTTGCTGCTTCTTGACGATTCGTAATGATGATGATGCTTGTATGCAATCTGTTGTTGTGGAGACAATGAAAGTGGGATTGTCACTCGAGGATTTTGTGTGTCTCTCGTCAGCATTATGATGATGATGCTCTTCTGTTTCTAGAGTTTTGCATTTCCCAACGATCATGAACAAGAGATATCCACAGCTTCCAAAAACAGAGTTGATGCATGCATGCATCCATGCTTGCCTTTGTTAGTCTGATGATCATCTCATCAGCTTCTTCTAGGTTTGTGAGCAACAACAAAGTTTCAAGCAGTAGTAGTTTCTTCAACTCTCTGCTCCTTGTGCATCCTCAGGTAAACTTGTTGAAACAGCAAGTGACAAAAGAAGGAGAGAGAGAGAGAGAGAAGAGAAGAACCCATTTCTTTGTGTTTCTTTGAGGTCTATTGGAATTGTGGGTGCTTGCTCTCTCTCTCTCTCCTTTCTTTGTGTGGACAATTCAATGGCAAGTTTTGTTTTGATGATGGAAAGATGAGAAGATTTTGGTTGGAGTGCAGGTGCTGCTGCACTGGCAACCATGGAGGACACTCTGGTTGCACTTGTACTACCAGTGCTGGTAGCACTGGATTATGTGATAACACTCATCATGGGCTGTTTCCATGCTGAGGGTGTGAGAACAACACCTCCAGGCTATGAGGATCCAACCGTTCTTGCTGAAGAAACAGCATGTATGTATGTTAGTCCCCCCCATCTCTTCTCTCTTCTCTCTACCCACCCACCAATCTTGTTCCAAATGCTCCTCTCTGTAAGAAGCCATAGTTTTTTGCTTTCTGATGAACTTGGTGTAACATTGCATCTCTCCTCCAAAAAGATTTGGCAAATATCCTCTTTCTCTGAAGAAATCTTCCCTACTAAAATTTGCAGATTTTGTGGAGTCTGAGTTCTTGAGGAGTCTGATTCATTGCAAAGCTTCTCCCTTGAAATACTGTCCACACTTCACACATTTTGGGGGGAGTCTTTGAGATTTAGGGGAGTTTGAGGATTTGGGTAGTAGGTTTTTCATTGCAATGCCTGTTATGGGCTTTGGGGTGTTGTTTGCCAGTCAGTGTGAGTGAGGTAGAGGCGCTATATGAGCTTTTCCAGAAAATCAGCAGCTCAGTCATTGATGATGGCCTCATTCATAAGGTTGGGATTTTGACTCTTCTCTGCAACAAACTACTGTCTCCTCCTCCACCTCTTATTTTCTTTGAACACAAAAACAGTTTGTGGTCAAAAGAATCAAATAAGAAGTATGAGAAATGCTGGGTGAATTTCACATGACCAGTTGCACTAGCATCTGTAGATTGATTGCATTGCAAATGTGGATAAACAATCCATTGGCTCTACTAAATACAAAGCTCTGGACACAATGGAGGGTTTAAGACACAGAGCATCAAGCTCTGGACAAAATGGAGGATATGTTTCCTCTTTTCACTGTAAGTCTTGAGACAGGAAATTGTGCCCCATCTATTGCAGGTTTTTTGCTCAGTTTGGAGGTTTCTCAGGTTTGAGGGGTGCAAACCTTGTAACATTTTGTCAGGTTCTCTGCAGGAAGAGTTTCAGTTGGCACTATTCAGAAACAGGAAAAGGGAGAACCTTTTTGCTGATCGGGTAACACCTCTCTCTCTCTCTCGCTCTGTGCCACTGATGTGGTTGGTTGGTTGGGTCACAAATGGAGATTTGTCAGCAGGTGTAGAGAAACTATTTGGAAGATGGGGATGAGACTTCACATACTTCAGAATTTTTCTTTGGGATTCATTTTTGTGGCTGCTGCCTTGCTGTTGTGGCAGGTTTTCCAACTCTTTGATGTGAAGCAAAATGGGGTGATTGAGTTTGGGGAGTTTGTACGGTCACTCAGTGTGTTCCACCCATGTGCACAGGATGAAGATAAAATGGAGTGTGAGACCATCACCACCACCACTTCCCCTGCTGCTTCTATTTCTGCCTCATTCTTGCTCATGCATGATCTTAGCCCACAAGGCCCAGGGGAAAAAATCAAAATTACTTCAGGATACCTGAAATTGCTTTCCGATGGTTCAGGATTGGGTTGCTCAGTTGTGGTCTTTTCTGTATTCATTATTGCAGTTGCGTTTAAGTTATATGACTTGCATCAGACAGGCTACATTGAACGTGAGGAGGTATTTATGATCCATAGATGTACCCTTGGCTCTACCCGCAACTTTGTTTTCTTTTTCTGTTCTTTCTTTATGCCCATGCAAGAGAAAAAAATCAAGGTCGTGGTTCAATTAGGAGATGTGAGGACTTGCGGTCTTGCTTCTGATCTTAGCCTTTATACCTGTCTGCTGCTGAACCTGGAAAGTGTTTGCTTGCTGTGTACCCTTGCCATCTGCCACCATTTTCTGATAAGCAATCTTATTAGTATAACACAACTACAAAATTTAGGACCTTCCACTTTGTGAGGACCCAAGGTCCCAAGGTCTCCTTGATAGGCTATGGATCTGTATGGTAGATGCCCTGGATTTTGAGGATTCCTTGCTATGAGAACAAAATAGCAACAGCCACCGTGAGGTTATTGTGAGAGGCAAGAGTAGAGGGAGAGAGTTTTCAACAAAGATGCATCAACAGGTGGATGGTGACAGACTTAAGGGGATGGTTAGGTGTACAGGTGAAAGAGATGCTCCATGCTCTGTTGTCTGAATCAGACATGAATTTATCAGAAGATGTTATTGAGACCATACTGGATAAGGTGTGTAGAATATTCTTCCTTGTAAGCCTGAGCTAACACACTTTTAACCTCATGCATTTGATTGAGCAGAGATTTGTTCACCCCAGTGGTATCAGTACCATTTTGATCAACCATAAGAGATGATAAGAATTCTTTTCTTTTAACAATCCATGGGATGCTTATGAAATGGGTGATATAGGAAATGACCAAATGCATGTTGCTTGGGTTGGGAAAAATCACAGACCTTTGCAGAAGCCAACACAAAGGAATCTGGGCGGATTGACAAGGAGGAATGGTGCAATTTGGTGAAGTGTAATCCATCACTACTGAGAAATATGACATTACCGTATCTTCTGTAAGCACCTTCTGACACACACTGACTTATAGTGTATATGAGCTCTAAACCTGTGAAAATCTGTTTCTATGTAGTGTACTCTAAAACTGTGAACCTTGGATGCTTTTGGTTGAGATTCAGTTTGAGCCATCCTACTGTATGTACTCTACTGAAACTCTTTGTTTTTTGCACTACTTCAGGGACATTACAATGTCATTTCCTAGCTTTCTCTCACATCCAGATTTGGAGGATTCAAGCTAGCCTAAGAATGTTACGATTTATGATCCCGATTTTTTTTTCTGGGGGGGCTTTTAGTTGCCGATCTCTTTTGCCAGAAGAAAACTCTTCTTTTGTCATTAGGAAATGGTAATCAGGACATCTTTGTGTAAAGCCTTTCTGTCTGTCATGTGAAGAGTTTAGGTTCTTCTCTAGGGGGAATGATGGGTACAATAAGTGGAAGATGTGTTTTGCATAATAGGCAACATTGTGTCGGCAGGATTACATTGAGAAAGATGCATAGGCAACATCATCAGGTGGTGTGTACTGTGTACACTAAGGAGACTCTATTGCAAAATTTGTTGACAAAAAATGTATACTGAATCAGAAAACTCAAGTTTCATGTGTTGAAAGGTGCATTGTAATTACAATGATTGTCATGGTGTCAAATTGTGGATAATTGTTTCTCCACATCTGAGACATGCATCTGGATGTTACCAGTACTAGGAAGAATCCGTCTTGTCCTTCGGTGAAGAAATGGCTCTCAAACCATAGCCTCCTCCTCCACAATGAAACTGTTACTGGACAACTGTTTGATTGCAACTATGTTTTGAGTACACACCCCAGGTTAGTGCAACTACAAAACATGCAATCTCTGCATGATATGACAAGTGAGACCAATGTTTGGCAATATCAAGATTGATAGAGCTGGAATCAATGGGTAGTTTATTGAAGTGGTTCTCTTTCAATCTTCTGCACATTTTGTATCATTCTCAAGCTTGAAAACAGTATGGACTTCCAATCTGAAGGTACCAGAGAAAATCTTGCTCTACCCTGATGTTTTTCTCCCACCAATTGACTGCTAATGTAATTGCAACCACTCCATTCTCTCCAGCTCCAGCTCCCTTCTTGTCCAGTCCCATGTCAAACCCAGACTGGTAGCAGAATCCACCAAGACTGCAGATTATGTTTTGCTAATGCTGCCATATGGCCTTTCTTCAAGTTCATTTCCTTGACCAAATTCATTATGCTCACAGGAAATTCAAGACAGAGAGAGAGGAGAGATCTCATGGCCAGCTACTACTACAGTCAGATCTCCCTTTGACAAGCCTTCACTTTTGTTTTGGTTTTGCTAGACTCTTGATGTGATTCAATGTTGCATGGTTTTATGAAATAGATTTTACTAAGGCAGCTTTAACAATTCCTTCTAATCACACAACCCTCTAGTATCAGGCTTTAAAGAGTGAAGATCATAATTGGTGTTCAGATTCCCTCAGTTGGCAATAACCATGATGATCTGACTGAGTTTACTGATCTGAGAGGCACAGAAAAATAGTTTGTTTGAGAGCTGGCTTACTACTATGAGGAAAAGATCAACACTGATGCTCCTGTAGAAATGATAGAAAGAATGAGCCTGAACATCACAGAAAGATGGCAGCTACTACCACTGTTGGGTAGACTTGGGTAGTCTTGAAGATCTGGAAGAACACAATCATCCCCATTGAAGTAGACACGATGTGGCAATGCCCAGCCATTATTGAATTTGAAAGCTTTTGTCTTCTGGAACAGAAGCTCAGACTGGACATTTCCACTGGGGCCAGCTGCCATGAGCATATCATTGAAGTATTTTATACCCCAGAAAACAGCTGAATCATCTGCAGCATTCACAAAGAAGCAGCCGCACAACACATCAGCAAGTGACAGTCAGTGACTCCTCCCTACCCCCCAACCTCCAAATTTCAGTTTCTCTTCTGCATTTGTGTCTTCTGTCATATTCTGTCCTCTTGTGTTTTTCTGTTATGTGTGCAGTAGTAGTACCTGACGCTATCTCACTCACTCATCTCCCCAATATTATTTCAAACACAGGAATGGGAGAAGAGGTCTGTCTTCTTCTATGCCCTCTCTCAATTGCAATCAGGTTGTTGCTGATGATGATGATGGTCATAGTAGAAGTCCACAAAGATGAAGATACAGGACAACAAAAACAACACCACAAGCAGTGGCATGGATCTGTATGAATTCTGCATTTGTCTTGCCATGAACAGCTTACAGACATGTCCAGAATGAAGAAAAGGGAGGACGATTGATGATCATGAGGAAAGAAGGGTACTTCGGAAGCTTGCATATGGACTTAAGGCTTTGTAGTTGAAACTGAAAGCTTGGGTGAAGTTACTGAAATTTGGGTGTTGCAGAACCAAAGTCCATTGTGTGAAGTTCCTGGAGAAATCCCTGTTGGTGATGGTGATCTTCACCCGCCAATATTGCCTATAGTTTGTCTTCACATGCCAGTGGATTTTCACAGGGCACATGTCCCGTGTGCAGTAGAGAGTATCAGGCTGCTGCTGGTTGTTCACACCCATGCTGCTGCTGCTGCTGCTTAGGTTTGGCAAATCAGAGTATCGTGTGTTCCTGAGCCAACAACAAAATACATGGAGTACACACAACCAAAGAAAAGAAATGAAAAGGAAAAGAAAAGAAAAACAACAGAAGAAAAACAAGCTGTGTTGCATATCAGTCAAAGTCTCTTGAAGCAGCAAGCACAACAAACAATGTGAAGTCAGAGCTGATGAATGTCTGCAGCAGTTCATGAACTGTAGGCAGGATTGATCAGCTTAATGGGTTTTTGAGATTTGAGGAGTTTGGGGTGAAAGAACAAGACTTACGGATCCAGACAGGTCTGCAAGTTTGAATCCTCCAGAAGGTAAGGAGAAGAAGAAGAAGAAGAAGAAGACGATGCTGCTGCTGATGATGATGATGAATTGGTGGAGGAGCATGCGCATGCGCATTCCACACATGGGACAATCTCGGTGTCGTAGAAGGTCGAGAGCGATACACAACAACTGGGTGCCTTGTGCGCCAGATACTGAGAATAAGTGCATGTCACATTCCATGTCACTGCAGCAGCCAGACACGAAGAAACACAACAGATGGGTTTGCGATTTCCGATTTCCTTGCGAAAAAAAAGAAAAACCCACCCATCAAAGACACCCAGCCCAAAAGAGAGAAGAAGAAATTGAGTAGATAAGGAGAGAGAGAGGAAGAAGAAATTTGGTGGTCAAGGAGGGAGAAGAAGAAGAAGCTACGCACTGAAAGCTTGAGTGCGGCGACGTCCGTCTTTGGTCAAGAACAAACTGGGCGCGACTTTGACAGCGGGTCCGCAAGTGTACCCGGGTCCAGGAGTTTTGAGAGCGAAGTTCTTGGGCAGTTTGACAGTGGTATTGGTGTTGCCGGATCTGCCGACGGTGATCTGGAAAGCGGCGACGGCGTTGGCGGGATCCTGTGCAAAAGAGGCGAGAACTCCGCCGCGACAGCAGTTGGAGACTTGTTGGTTGTAAGGGACTCCCGGTAAGAGATCCACGATGCTCGGATTGCGAGCGCAGCTGTGTGGTGTATCGCTGTGGAACTGCGAACAATCTCCTTGCGTCATCGCTTCTGCTCCCAGCATTGTCCAGATCACTTCCTTGGATGCCCATGTCCAGCTTAGAATCCACCCAGGAAGCTCGATGTGCCGATATTGTTGCCAGTTGAACAACGTCACGCTTGCCTGCACACACACGCACACAAATCCATCTCCAAACAAGAAAGATGCATGCATGCATGCAGATGATGATCTTCTTCTTAGAATCCGTGACTGCTTCTGTTTCTGCTTCTGCTGTGTGTGTGTGTGAGAGAGAGAGAGAGAGAGAGAGAGAGCCGGACAGACAATCCATCGAGCCGGCAGATCAAATGGAGAAATGTTTAACTGCAGATCTGTCTGTGGGTTTTGGGGCTTGTGGGGATTGTTGCTGCAAGAAGAAGAAGAAGAAGAAGAAGAAGGCAACAAACAACGTACAATGTAGCCGTCGCTCGCCCATGTCATCACATCCCATTTGATTGTGATGTTTGCATTCGGATCCAGAGAATCAAATGCGACGACTGCGATGGAAACACAACAAAAGAGATTGTATCAGAATGGAGAGAGAGAGAGAGAGAGAGAGAGAGAGAGAGAGAGATCAAAAGGGTCTGCAATGGAGAATGTGCAAAATTGGATCAGAATGCATGCAGAGAGAGGATCGAGAGCTTCTGTTCTTCCCGGGTGGAGACAAGTACTGCAACACGAGAAGCACGGTTCTGCTGAGGGAGGGACTGGGAGATTTGGAAACTCTCACCGCCCCAAGTGTTGTGTGAAGTGCTGCTGAAGAGGATGAGGATGGTTGCAATGCAAGAGAAACATAAATGCTTCACTATTCTGGCTGCAAAAGAAGAAGAAGAATCGGCTCCTCCTCCTTCTCGCTTCATAGCTTCTTTCTTCTTCGCCTCTCATAACCAACCCTCATCAATTGCTTCTGTCTGTCTGTCGTCTGCCCATCCAACAAGGCAAGCAAAGCAAGCAAGCAATCCATCGCACCATCACCCAATTGTTTGTGTCAAAACAACAGCAGCAGCAGCAGCAACTGTCAAGCTCATCATTACCTTCATCAACAAATGGATCGATCATCAACCTTCTCCCCTCAGTCCTTGCTGAGATCGCAAGACAGAGCTTGCTTGTCAACTCAATTGTAGACTAAAACCGCAAGAAGAAGAAGCAGGAGGAGGAGGAGAAAGAGGAGAGCATCATCGACAGGAACAGCAGCAATAACAACTGCAACAATTCTCAACGATGTTGTGCACTTACGAAGCAGCAGCAGCAGCAAATCGTTGGCAGCTAGCTTTGCTAGCTTTGTTTGTCGATCTTCTCTCCAGCACCCAATTCTTCTCCTCAAAAACCTTCTTCTCCAATGTGTTTTGCTACTATTATTAGTGTTGATCCGGAGCTTGCCTCCTCGCTTATCACCATCATCGTCGTCATCGTCGCGGAACTGAGCTGTTTATTTCTGTTGCGTTCAAAGTGCGTGCTATTCTTTTCTTCTCCTTTTTGTTTCTTGTTTTTCAAATTCTTGTTTGGGTTTGGATTGTTTACGATTAATTTGTTGACAGCGACATTAGGATTCCGCAGGGAATTGGGAAGAACTCTCTTCTTCTTCTTCCTCGTCGTCTTGTTGTCATCATCGATCGACAAAGGGAGTAGTAACAACAATTGGAACGCTAACCAAAAGCAAACAAGAAAATGCAGAGCACGCGGTTGGGATTGTTGTTGGGTTTTGCGATAAAGAAAGAGAAGGGGCAGCGGTGACGATTGACAGACAGAAGAGACACAGACTGTGTGCCCCGATCGACCAACTGTCTTGCGCTTCATCTAACAGTGCATGTGTGTGTGTATAACTTCATCAATGTGTAACTGTTTTGTTGTTAGTTTGATTTGCTTCCGGATTTGTGGCAACTGATTGTTGCTTGTGCTGCAATTACAAAGCAAGAAAGAAGCAGCCAAAATGATGAAGCAAGCAAGAATCAGCAGCAGCACAAGGATGGATGCAGCAGCAGTGATTATCATGAAGTAAAAGATGCAGCAGCAATGACTAAGCAAGCAAGCAAGCTCCCACACATTTTGCTGCTTTTGCTACTCTGGAATTTGTGCAAATGGGTTGATGACAATGATAGAACAGCAGTAACAGATTTGAAGAATTCCAAAAGTTTTGAAGAAAAAAAATTTCATTCCCAACAATACCAAAATGGTAGAAGATTGTCATGATGATCCTCATCATTTGTCTGTTTGACAATGACCATGATCTTGACAAAGAAAGAGACTGTTGTTGTGACTGTAAAATACACATATCTTTGATGATGCTGATCATGATCATGGTCTTGAAGAAGGGATTGTTGTGTCTGGAGCTCCTCCATCCAGAACCCATCTGTTTGAAAAACCTTGAGAAGATCAAGATCACGAGCAGGAAGATGATGATGATGATGATGATGATTGCTGGTGATAACAAACAGCACAATGGTGATAAGGGGCACAAACACTGTCTAACAAACCATATTCATTAGCAGTTTGCATGGCAAGCATTGTGCTGCAACTCTTGATTGAGCCAGCTGCAGCAGCTCAATTTCTTTGAACCCACAACTCTTGTACCTACTTTCTGAGATGGAGCTCCAAAACCAAAAAGTTGTTGTGTCAACAACAAGAACATCCACCATTTCACTCAAGATTACATGAAACTTCTGCACTTGACAGTCAAAGAACACTTTGTTGAAGAGTAGGGTAGTAGCAGAGAGAGAGAGAGTCAAGCAATCATCCTCTCTCTCTCTCTCGCTATCCTCTGCTATCTCTTTTTGAGTGATTTGTGCTGAGATATCTAATGGCATACAATTTGCACAATAATGCATACACTTCAGAATACAGAGCTTTTCATGAAAGCAGAAAAGCTGAAAATCCATTGTTTGGTTTCACAACAGTCCAAGTGTGCTTCACAACAATTCTTCTTTTGTGGGAGGACAGTCATCTGCTTCTCACATTGTGACTAATCTGCAATACACACAAAACTCCACCATCAAACATGGAACAAAGCATGGAACCAATAGGATTTTGCTGATGGATCCAAAGCCCCCTTCCAAGGGGTATTCATTATCTGAAGATTGAAGCAGCAGCTGAAAATTGTGTTTTCCCCCATGTTTTCCTTCCACCAGAGAAAATCACAAAATGCATGGAAACAAACAAGGCATGAGGAAACTAACCTCCTCCAAGAAGATCTCCAATTGTTACAAGCTTTGTTGCCTCCAAGGCTGATGCATAGCATACCAGACAAGCTGATGGCATTTTAGTTACAGCGGCACACAGATTGCACTGTCCATCATTGCAATGGTTGTTCTTACCTTTGACTCAAGGAGGAATGGTCCTTATACACATCAAGCAAGCACAGAAGGGATGGGCATTGTTGTTGTGCTGGCAGCCAGATTGCACTGCCACATTTTGGCACTGGAGGAATCCAATTCCCTCCAACAGAAAGAAGAATTCTCCAACCAGAAGAAGAATCCAATTGCCTGCAACAGGAAAAAAGGAAGAATCCAACATCCCAGGAACAGGAAGGAAGAAGAATCCAAGTACCTGGAACACGAAGGCACTTGCATGTCTCCCCATCCGCCTTGTCATTTTCTGAATATTGAGGAGAGAGTTTGCAGCCACGCTGAGAGGTGGTGACTGGTAAGGAGATTGCTGGAGTCTGTTGCCTACGATCTTCTTCTTCTTCCCCCCTCAGTAGGCAAGCCTTGCATGTCAAATTCTTGCTGGGGTGAGGGTTTGGAAATCCTATTCGGACTCACAATCGACGATCCTTGGAAAAGAGTTGCCTTGCCATGCAAACAACGAAGTGACAGAGATCAAGCCCCATTCCATTAGCAAGCAATGCGAATTCCGAAATTTCTGAAGAACGAAAAAACAGATGCCGCATGAGAGTTTAGGGTTCCTGACAGACAGCGCACAGCCAGCCGTTTGGAAGCAGCTCTTGACGAAAAGGAGCCGTTGGAGCCTACGAAAGAGGTGACCGTTGCCGGGGGCGGGGGGAGGGGGGGTGGAGGAGGGATCCGAATGATCTGGAAAGTCTGACAGGCAGCCCTCATCCCCTAGTGAAGGAAGGAAGAGGGAAGAGGGCAAAAAAATCTCGGCTGGATTTGGGTGGGTGGGTACGTCTGTGATCCATTCCTGCTCTTGTTGCTGCTTTACACATTGTGTTTGCATATAAGCTTTCGCACAAGCAACAACTTCCCATTGTCACTCAGCTTTCCAAGTCTCGCATATCTCTGTCTTTTCTTCCCTTCCTCACATTCTCCGTCTCTCTCTGTCTCTCGGACCTACGACCCATTCAACAATTCTCGCACGAAGCCGAAGTCCTCATTCTGATCTCTTGTGGGCGCGCTACAGTGAAAAGCATTTTGTACCTACTGATCAATGTTCTGGAACCCTTTTACTTTTGTGCATTTTTGTGTTGACGGATCGATCTGTGACGCGTGCTATTGCAAACATACTCTCTCCTTCCTCATCAAGCTATTTTTCGCTTTGTTGGAGATTTTGCTGCTTGCCGGGTTCTTTTCACTCTCTTGGGTAAGGGGAGAATTCGTGGAAAGAAAGAGTCCCAACTCGTTTTGTTGTTGGTTTTGTTTGTGTGTCCGTCGTTGCCTTTGTTGTTCGGTAGTGGTGGGTGGTGATTTGTTTTGCAGAGATCAAGAAGAAGAAGAAGAAGTAATGGCGATGGCAAAGGTATTCTGCAAGACACCCAGTAAGAGCGGAGGCAAAGTTGGGAAATGGGAGAGATGTCCATTAAAGGATTGCATCTCCCCTGAGCCTGTTGTCAAGTCCAAAACTCCAGGCAGACCGGTACGTGATGATGATCCTCTCTCTCTCTCTCTCTCTCTCTCTGACGGATTCTCTTGCTATCTGTTGGTGTAGAAGTTATTTTCCTTTCTCTCTGGTTGTGGCATATTCATAGACTGGAGCGATCCAAGTGATTTTGATCATGACGAGCAGCTCCAGCTAGACATCTGCACAAAGATTTACAGCCAAGGCGCACCAATGCCCATGTTTTCTCGTATAGTTTTGCCATGAAAACAAGGTTCTCTGCCAGATCGTAAATGGTTTTGTTCTTTATGTTCTCTTCCACAGAGTGATCGATTCATTACAGATCGCAGTGCTATGGATTTCAACGTTGCAAGCTTCAGGCTGGGGATGAAAGAAAACTCATTCACAGATGCAGTTCACTCTCCCTCGAAGGTCTGTGATCTCAAGCTTTCCCTTTGTTCGTTTTTAGTTTTAGGGCTTAACGAGCTTCAAACCCTTGCTTTCCCAATTCTCAACCCTTCTCCTTCAACCCTTGTTTTTCCTGTTTCAACAGTTTTGAACTTGGGATGATGAACCTGGCTGATAATATTTCGCAACTCATATGCAGGAAGAATACAAGAAGCAGTTGGCTGAGAATTTGCTGAATGTTGAGAATGGACAAAAGCAGACACGAATTCTTGCATTCAAGAGCAAGCCACCACCACCTCCTGAAGGTTTTGACAATGGTCGAAAGCTGCTGTACTCACAGAATTTGGCAGGGGGTCAAACAAAGCCCCGCAAGATGTTCCGCCATATTCCTCAAGCTGCTGAAAGAACACTGGATGCACCTGACCTTCTTGATGACTACTACCTTAACCTACTTGATTGGAGCGTGAACAACATCTTGGCAGTGGCTTTGGGTAGCACAGTGTACCTCTGGGATGCAACTACAAGCTCCATTGAGGAGCTCTTGACTGTTGATGAAGAAGGTCCTGTTACGAGCATTTCATGGGCTCCTGATGGCAAATACATAGCTGTGGGGTTGAACAATGCCACTGTCCAACTGTGGGACTCACAATCTCTCCGATTGGTATGAGAATTTGATAATCTAAGGAGTCTTGTTTTGATCTCAAATACATTCTTGCATGTGTTGGTGGTGTAGTAGTAGGAGTAGCAGTAGACAAAGCATTTTAAGTTCTGGATTTTCGCTTGCAATCCATGAAACAGAAAAGAACTTGAAAGAGCAAGAGTGTATTTGTAGTATAACACTTTTAGTATTATGTGGAAAAGATCTGTCTCTCTTATCTCATGCCTCATAATTGTTGGGTTGGATTGCAGTTGAGAACATTGAGAGGCCACACTGCTCGAGTAGGCAGCTTGGCTTGGAATGGTCCTACACTCACTACTGGAGGGCGTGACACTTTGATTCTCAACCATGATGGTACAGATTCGCTCACACATCCATATGGAATCATACTTGATTTTACGAGATCTGGTTTCCTATGCTAACTCAAATTATAGAAATTAGTTTGCACTGTATTTTAAGATGCAATTCTTGACATTCATTCTTCCTGAAGCCTTGTGGCCAAAACTGTGCAAGGACAGCAGTAAGCTGGTATCCTGGCTTTTTGAAAGCTCATCATTCTTTTGTGCTGCTGCAGTGAGAATCCGAGAGCATGTCATTGGGCGAATGGAAGATCATGAGCAGGAGGTATGTGGTCTGAAGTGGTCTCCATCAGGACAGCAGTTAGCAAGTGGTGGTAATGACAACTTGCTGCATCTGTGGGATGCCGCTGCAACTTCCTCACAAGGTCCTATCCCTTATTTGCACCGCCTTGATGATCATCAAGCAGCAGTGAAGGCCTTGGCTTGGTGTCCTTTCCAGAGCAACTTGCTTGCATCTGGTGGTGGAACTGCTGATCGATGCATCAAATTCTGGAACACCCATACAGGATCTTGTGTAAACAGCATTGATACTAACTCTCAGGTGAGAATCTGCAGTTCAACTAGCCTTCTGGATCCCAACCCCCCTAAATCTCATCTCTTCAAGATGTCAGTTATCTTTTATCACCCACTCACACTTCTGAATACTTACTTTGAACTCTCCTGATGTGTGGCAGGTGTGTGCATTACAATGGAGTAAGCATGAGAAGGAAATTTTGAGCTCACATGGTTTCAGTCAGAACCAACTATGCCTATGGAAATATCCCTCTATGGTCAAGATGGCAGAGCTTACTGGCCATACTTCAAGAGTTCTGCACTTGGCACAGGTGTGCATCCTATTCTTTCCTCATACCGTTATTGGAACTTTTCAACACTGCTATGTGCAGTGTAGTCATGCTTTTGTTTTTGGCCCCTGATACATGGAACCTGATACATGGAAATGTTATTGATAACAAGAGGCTTACTCATATGAGTTGGTTTTTTCAGAGCCCAGATGGATATACTGTGGCATCAGCAGCTGGAGATGAAACTCTTCGTTTCTGGCAAGTCTTTGGAACGCCAGAGACTACAAAAACCACCATTAAAGCCAAGAGTAAGAACATGGGTAGTGCTCTAAACTCATTGAACCGAATTCGCTGAGACTTGTAACTGCTTCAAACCTCTTCTTTACTTGCTGCTGCAACTTGACCCCCAAATCATGCCAGGTACGTTAGTCAAAACCAAGCTAAATGTAAAATGTTATTACACCATGTTTTGTAATATGTTAAGTGTATGTGCATAATAGAAGGAAGATAAATAAGTATGCTACTAACTTCAGTGACTCTGTTAAATATGATGTTGGCTGCCATTTGCCACCATCCTATCCCGAAACGATTCACTTGACGGTGTTTATTAAACGCCAACATATCTATGAGAAAATGGATAAATCCTTCGATCAACAGTTGCTTGATTTTCAAAGCAGCCCTCTGAACAATCCAAAATTCTTCTACTGAAAACCTCTTCAATTTCTTTATTACTCAATACCTGCTTTGGTTCCTTGATAAATAGTTCTCTTTGGATTATAAGCTTGTCAACAAGAAAAAAATTGAATCTACTATTGTGCTGTAACTCCCTACCCTTCATCTATGACAAAGGAAAAAATTGTGGGACAGTGAAATACCACAGTAAATAGCATCTTTTCATGTGAAATATAATTGTGTTTCAAACTAATAATGGCAAACAGAATATATTATGTCACACATATAGTGGCCAAACTGAGTAACATGAAAAAAAGAAATTATGTTGAACAAACAGCATAATATTTTGCAGAGAGAAGCTTACAGGAAATATCCAATTTAAAATTTTTAATGTCTTCTGATATTTGAATATGAAGAGCAAAATATGCCAGGGGGAAAGCTGAATATTGATAACACCTCCTCCGTTCACAAAACATCAACAAAACTCATTTGGTCGTTACAAATGTTATTTCTGCCACGATAGAAGTTTTATTTCTTACATGTCACTGTTTTAACAGTATGCTGAAGTCTTAAAATTTCCAGGAAAAACTTAAACTGACACCTGCATGGAGGAGGAAAGAATCCTTATGTAAACCACTTTTGCACTTCTACATTTCAGTTTCCAAAACTAAAATATCCTAGACAGTTTTTAACACAAGATAAATTACAAAATTGAGAAAAGCTCCACAAGAACAAATGTGCCATCCAAATCTGTAAAAGAATATATGTCAGCAATCAGCGAAAGCAGAAGACATATGGCATAAACAAACAGCAAAACCTCTCATATTCATCCACAGTCCGGGGAAATAACAGACACATTAAATTTCCTTGCACAATTTCCCTACACTAAACTGCTGGCAACCTTTCCAAATTCAATTTGTAAACTGAAAAAATTCAGATCACCAGGGAGTAAAAGGTAAAACAGGAAAATGAGATGCAAAAGCAATGTACTGACGTCAGAAACATTACACTTTGGTGAAAATTGAGAATCAGAAATTTATGCCCTGGAGATTTCAGTAGTCTGGGTCCAACACAGAGGATTGAGACACGAAGGATGAAGTCTAGAAACAGCCACCTGCTGTCTCGAACTAGAGAACAAGAGAACAAAAAAACACATGTTGTAGATACCTTATGCACTGTCCATTGGTGAATCATGAGCAATTAGCATTTGGCTTTGACCCACACATGTGAGAGATAATGCAGTTAGGGATCAAACTACTACATAAAACCAACCATAAGATCTAACTAAGAAAACTTCAATTAGGAAGCTTCACACTACTTTCTTCACTCATAACTAGTGGGTGCCCATGACCTTCGGCCACTGTGAAGTCCCCCGGTTTCTTTAAACTTGGTTAGCGTTTTAATTTTTTTTTAGAAACTTTTAACTTTTTTATTTTTTTATTTTTATTTTTATTTTTATTATTATTTCATCCATCCCCTTAATTGGGACGGACAGTAGCTAAAAGAAAAAAAGCTTCCCCAAAATTTGTCCCGTCATCAAGCCGGACGGACATTTCATCCATCCCCTTAATTGGGACGGACA
>Ga0116229_10004829_pt1 | contig 22082 bp, 14 predicted proteins | sample S1TSphgellanicum_3_FD_87313 | JGI IMG/M metagenome (GOLD analysis project Ga0116229, IMG submission 87313) | Host-associated microbial communities from peat moss isolated from Minnesota, USA - S1T2_Fc - Sphagnum magellanicum MG | ecosystem: Host-associated > Plants > Peat moss > Unclassified...
ACGTGATCGCTCGGCCGGACGAAGAACGGAGCCAGCCGCGCTAGATCGAGCAGTCCGTTACCGGTCGGCGCGACGCCGGGCGGGAGGAGCGCCGCCCGCCAGCCGGTGCTGTAGGTCTTGGGAAAGACCAGCAGGCCGCCGCCGGTCCGCAGCCGGCCCGCGACCTCGGAGGCTGAGGGCGACGTAGCTGCTTCCAATGCGGCGAACGGGGTCTCGACCGGCCGGCCGAAACTCAGGAACGCCGAGGCGATCGTGCTGTCTGTCCCGTTGGTCGCCGAAACCACGTGCGGCGGCCCCGCGGCGACCGGTTCGCGGCCGTAGGCGAAGAGCGTCGGGTACATTTGCGACATGCCGGCCAGCCGGTAGTTCAGGGGACGTGCGTCGATTTGCGTCTTCGGCAGCAGGCCGTGATCGCGGTCGAAGAGCCAGTCGTAGGTCCAGCGTTTCAACTCGACGTTGGCCAGCGTGATGTCGGCCGGCGTCGGACTCGTGACCGACGCGTTCCCGGAGAGCGCGAATTCCAAGTGCAGCGCGACGAGCTGCGGGCGGCGCACGAGCGGAAGTTCGGAGGCGTAGACCGACGGCAAGTCGAGCGCGTAATGCTGGAAGTCGACCGCCTCGAGCGAATCGGGCCGGTCGCCCGCGAACCACGGCACGCCAAGCGGTACCGGAACGACTTCGGCGAGGTTGGTGAGCGTGCTGACCCATTGGGGCGGAATGCGCGGTTCGCTCGATTGTAAGAGGCCGCGGTCCTGGGGAAAGACCGAATAGAGGCGGTGGGTGTCCGGGTCGCGGACCAGCAGCGTGACCTTGGTCGCGAAGAGCGGATTGGCGGCCAGGAGAAACGAGAGCTGTCGCCCCCGATCGCCGTTGCGAACGGGGACGTCGAACTCAACGCCGCCCCGCACGTCGGGTAAGAGCTGGCTGATCGTGGCGATGCTCGAGCGCTGGATGCCGACGGTCGACGCGACGAGATCGGTCGTGGTGCCCTGGCGCAGGACGATCGCATCCGGCGTCGTTTCCACGACCGTGCCGCTGTAGGCCGTGCCGTTCGCGAGTTGCAGGGTGACGTGGTCGCCGGGGTGCGGATCGTTCGGGAGAGCGAGCTGCGGCGGTGGTTCGACGGTCAGGTTCAGGTGTAGGCGCGAGCCGCTCGTGTCGATCCGCTCGACGTGTACGTTGGTCACGCTGAGTCCGCCGAACGAGCGCGGTTGCGAAAAATCGCTAACGAAGACGTCGCGGATGATCGGGGCGCCAACGGTCGATTTCGGAATGGCCAAGGTCGCGCTGCGGATAACGGCGGTCGAAGCCGCCGCGGCTGCGTTCCCCGCCTTGACGATCTCGAGTTGAACGTCGTGGAGGACGTAGGTCGAGGCATCGTCATGCGCGGTCGAAGCGAATTCGACCAGCGATCGCACGTCGAGGGCGTGCTCGCGCCGTTCCTCGGCGCGGCGGTCGTCCAGCGCGCGCTGCACCGACGGCGTGAGATCCGTCGTGATCAGGTCGCTGGACTGCGGGACCGTCACCTTGAACTCGAGGTGATCCGCGTCGTGGGTCAGCCCGAAGACCAAGCGTAACGAGTACGGCGAACGCGGCGCGACGTAGCGCAACGACACCTGCGGCTGCTGCGCGAGCGGAATCGCGAGCCCGCTCATCAAGCGGAAACGGCGGTGCCCGGGCTGACCGCTCGGATACGGTTCCGACAGGGCGAGTTTGGTTCCCAACACGGAGCGGCTAAGCCCGACGTTCAGCGTGGACCAGCGCTGTTCGAAGCGGGTCGCCGGCGACTTATTGGTGACCTTGATGCCGGTGCTCACCGCGAAGCGACGTTCGTTCGCCGCCGCCGCTTCGAGCGCGGGCCCGACGTGCAACGTGCTAACGCCCAGCGGCAACAAAACGTGGCGCAGCGAAACGCTCGGTGCGTAGTTCAGCACGTCGAGGACGAGACGCGGTGGGGCCCACGCGAACGCGCGGGATTCGCCCAGCGTCACTTCAAGCGGCATGCCGTCCGTCTGCATCGAGACGACGCCCGGCAACTCGACGTCGGCGAAGGCCGGCACCGACAGCGGGTTGATCACGTCGAGGGTCAAGCCGGCGCTGCCGCCGGTCATCCACGGGATCCCCGGCCGACCGAGCGACACGACCGTCGGACCGCTGATCGGTTCGTCGACGGTGAACCCGTTGGGATCGACCAGTTCTTGCGCGAAGGAGTTCGTGAGTTGCGCGAGCCCGCCACGCTGAAAGTCTTCGGCGAGCAGGGTGCCCTTCACGTCGGAGCGCGGTTCGATGCGCAGCAGCACGTTTGCGACGTCCGCGCGCGTGCGCAGGAACGAAAAGCTGAAGGACTGGAGGTCCCGGCTGAAGATGTCGTTCGTCGCGCCCTGGTCGAAAGCGAAGCCCTCGAACGGCTTGGGAACGTGAAGCGCGATCGCCGACGTTTGCGCCAGCCGCGAACGCAAGGTGCGGGTCGCCGGATCGTCAATTTTCGTCTGATCCTTCGACACGAACGGTACGCCGTTGACCACGTTGCCGGCCCGCCGGAAGGTGCGCGGGTCCTGTTGTTCGGCGAGCAACACCGCGGCATGGTTACTCCACAGATTCGTGCCGACCAGCGACGTCAGCGAATCGGCGCTGCCGTTGAACGCGACGGGAAACGGTGCCACGAACGCGGCTTCCGGGCTCGGCTCACAGCCGCGCAAACGGAAGACGAAATAATCGCCCGAGGTGTCGCGCACGCCGGCCGGCTGCGGGATCTCCGCTAGCCACGCGACCCTGCGGAAATACGCGAGCGCTTCGCCGCGCGTCGTGACGCGGTTGAACGGCGTGTAGAGCGACGAATAGCGATCGGGGACGACGGTCACGTAGCGCACGCCGCCTTGGCACAGTAACGCCTCGATCAGCGGCGAGTGGAAGAAGGCCAGGATGCTCGCGGGGTTGGGATTGAGCTCGGCCAAACCCTCGGGCGCATACGCTTGCGCCACGTGGAACGCCTCGACGCCGGGATGCGTCACGTCCGGTGTGAACGCGGACGGCATCGACGGGAAGTACAGGACGCGTCCGGGCGCGTTCTCCGCCGCCAAGAAACGTTGATAGCGAAGGTCGCCGGCGGTCGGCTGCGTCGCGCTAAAATTCGAGAAGCGCAGCGGGTTGAAGGCGTCGCTCATCGCCGCGACCCAAAACGTCGCCAGCACGACCGCGAGCGCCGCCGCGACGCGGCGCCGCCGGCTCGCGCGCACGCGAACCCCGACGGCGTGAACGAAGGTCGCGACGCCAAACGCTTGCGCGAATTCGATCAGCGCGAACCACTTCGTCGAATCACGGAAGCCGGCCATGCCGGGGACGTGTACGAAGATCCACACGTTCAACGGTCCGGCGATGCTGTGCGCGCCGCTCGCGAGGATGACGGCTCCGGCCCAGAGCGGGACGAACGAGCGGACGACGGGTGACCGCCAGCCCAGGGCGAAGCCCGCGACCGCGCACGCCGCGACGATCAGGAACGGCCACTCCACGGGATAGGTCGCGAACGGATCGTTCGAGATGATATGGTGGTAATACGGATAGAAGCCCGCGAAACCGTGGACGAAGTCTTCCATGCCGACCAGGCTCAGGAACGAATCGAGTCCGGATTCACTTTGTGGAAGCGAAATCGGGCTCAGCGCCGTCGGCACGATCCAATAGAGATTCAGAACGAGCGTGCCCGCCACGAACGTCGCCCAGAAGGCGGCGCAGGCGCGCCACGCCGGCCGCTTCTTCGTTTGCGCGACGCCGCTCAACCAGAGCGTCCCGCCCGCGAGTACGGCCATGTAGGTGTAGCGCGGCTCGAGCATCGTCGAAGCGAATCCGGCCAGCGCGAGCAGCGCGCCGAGGCGCGCGCTCGGGCGTTCGACCGCGCGAATGCAGACCAGCACCACCGGCGGAATCAGCGCGTACGCCATCAGCGACGGCAGGTGTCCGCGCTCGATCAGCCCGATCGTCCAGGTGTTGACGGAAAATAATAGCGCCGCCGCGGCCGCGGCCCAGCGGTCGCGCAAGACCCGGTAGACGAACGCGTACGGCACGCAGACGATCAACGCGACCAGCGGAAAAAGGAAGAGAACGCGCTCGATGACGCTCCAACCGGCGCCCGCGTGCGCGAGGATGCCGGCCACCGTGAGGATCGGAAACATCGTCGACCAGAGCTGCGTGTTGAGGCCGAATCCGTAGGTCGGATCCCAGGAACTCGGCCACAGGTCGCCGGCTCGCAGGTAGTCGATGTCCGACCAGCCGAACGCGCCGAAATCCTCGCCGGCGATCAAGCCCGGCATGAACCAGGCGCGGACGATCGTGACGAACACGGCGAGCGGAATCAAGAGCGGCCAATGCCGCTGGGCGAAGGCCCGCGCGAGCCGGGTCAAACGCGGTCGCGGCGCCCGGTTCGGGCCGGCTTGCGCTGCGCCGCCGCGCTCGAGCGTGGCTGTCGCCGTCACACCGCGGGCTTCTCCGCGACGACGATCAGGTTGCTCGCGAGCCCGGTCACATTCGAAAAGAGCCGCTCGAAGGGCGCGGCCGGCGCGATGCCGAGCATCTTATCGAAACAGGCACCGCGCACGCGCGTGATCCGGAAGCCGATGTCTTCGATCAATTCGACTAACGCGCGCTTAGTGAAGATTCGCAAATGGCCTTCGACCATCGGATTGCGATTGCCCAGCGCCGCGAACACGCGCCCGTATTTCTTGCGCGTGCTCGTCTCGGTGAAAAACGGTTGAATGCCGGCGAGCAGCAGCAGGCGATTCGACCAACTGGCCAGGTTGGGCGTCGTCAAGATCAGCGTGCCGCCGGGCGCGAGTACGCGTTTGATCTCGTCGAGCGCCGCGTCGGGATCGAAGAGATGCTCGATGACCTCGCCCATGATCACCAGTTGCATCGAGCCGTCGGGCAGGGGCAATCCGTCCGCGATGCTGGCTGCGAACACCCGCACGCCCGAGGCTGCCGCTTCGGCCGCCGACAACGCGGAGATTTCCACTCCGAACAGTTCGCATGCCGGGCACGACTGCTGCAGCCGGCGAAGCAACGTGCCGCGGCCACAGCCGATATCGAGCGCCGTCGCAGGCTTGACGGCAATCGCTTCGTGCAGCACTTTGCTCAGACGGTCGTCGTCGAAATCATCGGTTTGGCGCGTCTGATAAAATGCCGCTATGTCAGTCATGGCCACCGAAGCGCACATTGGCGGGCCGGCGCAGGCGAACCTCGTTAACCACGAGCGACCGTATCGCGGGCAGAATCGCTTCGTCGATCGATCCCGGCTTGAGCCGGGAATTCCACGCGTAATAAAGCATGCTGCCGCTAACGATCCAGCCCGGTTCCGAACCGGATTCCTGGCGCCAGCCCGATTCGTAACCCGGATAGATGACGGTACTATCCGAGGGCACGTAACAGCAAGCGTCGTTCACGTACCCAGCCAACCACGTCTTCCCCGGGATGCCGAGCGCGCCGCGCTTGAACGCGAGCGACCAGTGAACGAGCGGCTCCCCCGCCATCGCGATCACGTACAGGGGCGTGCCGGCGGTGCCGGCCGGCGCGAAGTGCCACACGCTCAGGGCTAGCGGCGCGGCCGACGGCAGACCGCCGTTTTTTTCGTAGTCGGCCACCATCACTTTCGCCTGCCGGCCCCACGGGTTGTTCTGCCCTTCGATCGCTTTGAAGTAGGCGAGGTCGTATGAATCCAGCGGTACCGAAGCGCTGTCGGCCGCGGCGGCGACGATCGGCCCGATCGGCTTGAGCGACGGCAGCGCGGCCTCGACCGCGCGCGCGATGTGGGTGCCGGGCAGCAACGCCGGATCCGCGCCTTCCATCACGTTCGGATTGGGGTTGAGGTCGCCGCTCGCTCCGGTCACGTAGAACGCCGTCGCGCCCGGATAGTCGCTTTCGAGCACGGCCTCCGCAGCGCCCGGAAAGTCAGAGTCGTATTGGTAGAAGAGGGGCCCCGGCTCGAACCGCGCAGCGGCGCCCGTGCCGGCCACGATCAGCGCGTGCGCGGCGTACCCGAACAGCACGGCGGCGAGGCCGGCGTGTCCCTGGACGGCCAGCACCGGGATATCGGTGAGCCCCGAACCGCTGGTTCCCGCGTCGACGAACCGTTCGGGCGCGCCGACGGCTCGCCGGTTAACGGCGAACTCTTCGCTCGCGGGCAGATGGGTGACGCCATAGGCCAGCGTGACCGGTTGCAACGCGGCGGCGACGGCTTTCTTAATCGTGGCGGCCGTCGTGCCGGCGAGCCAGTCCGTGTAGCGCCCGGAGAGCGCTTGCTGCGGCGTGGAGAGGTCGTACATGATGAACGGATTCGGCTGCTGGCCGACGACCGGGCCGCTGTGCGTGTGCGTCGCCTGCAACAGTACGTCGCTCGCGGGCAGATGCAGCGATGCGATGCCGGCGATCACGGCGTCGTGAAAGGAACCCGGAATCGTCAGGACGTCGAGCGAGACAAAGACGAACGTGGCCGTCGTCGAGCGCAGCGCGAGCGCGCGGACGGAGAGCGGACGCCCGACGCTCGTCGCGGGCAGGGTGCGAAAATTGAAGCCGCCCAGATACATCGTGGGGAAGCCGTGATTGGGCGGCGTGATGTCGGCCTTCGCCGTTCCCGCCAGCATCGTCGCCGGCACGGCCGCGGCGGCCGCGCAGGCGCCGCCCAAGCTCGCGGCCAGGAACGACGTCAGCGCCAAGGCGGCGCGGAAGCGGAAGCGTTTCACATGCCTTCCTTCGCCGCGCTCACTTCGCGAACCGGCGGCGGCCGGCAACTACGTTGCGGACCGCTGCCAGGAAGCCGCAGAACGCGGCCAGCTCGAACGCGAGCGCAACGACGGATGTGGCGTGGATCAGGAGGACGCGCCGCGGCAACGTGCGCGCCGGCAAGAGCCAGCCGTTGAGCGCGGCGTCCAGCCGAACGTGCGGCAAGAACGTCGCGCCGGCCAGCCCGATCCAGCCGGAGTCGTACGCGGTTAGGAAGCGCAAGACCGGTTCAGAGCCGCGGGGCACCTCGACCGAGACCAGCCACGGCGTGATGACGGTGGCCCCGGCCGGTCGGAAGGATGGCGGCGGCGCTTCGGGCGTGACGCCTTCGGCGTTGCCGCTCATGACGACCGCGCACGCGCCCTCACACCGCACGATCGTGTTCGCCCGAGTTTCGCCGGGCGTAGCGGGCGGTAGCGCGACCCACGCATAGTCGCGGGTATCGCCGGTCAACACGTGGCCGCGCGCGTCGAGGAGCCGGCCCCGGACGTTGGCCAGGATCGACGCGCCTCCCGGGACGGAGAGCGGTGCCCGACTGCGAGTGTAGGCGCCGCCGAAGGCCTGGCCCAGCTCCGGGTCGCGCGCGAACGCCAGGCGCGCGTCGATCCAGGCGGTATCCGCGTCCACGCCGAGTCGGGGCGCGGCGACCGGGACGAGGTCCGCGCCAGGCATGCGGTCGCCGACGAACTCGTTGCCGGCGCCCGTCCTGGCGCAGAGCGAGCAGAGCCGCGGCGCCCCTTGAACGGCCACGAGCGGCGCGCCCGGCAACGAACCGCTACGGCAGGCGGCCGAACCGCCGCGGGACGGCGCGCCGTAGACGGCGTTCGCCGTTCGCGACTCGGCGAATCCGCCGCGGCACACCACGGCGGTTACGCCGAGCCGGGTCGCCGCGGAGGCGTCGCCAGTCCACGCCAGGTGTTCGAGCGCGGTGCCCTCGGGGAAGCCGGCGAGGTAGGTATTGAGCGGCGTCGCCGCGAGGCCGGGCGGCGCCAGCGCGGGGTCGAGTCCGGACCCGCGGTCGAGGTAGTGCTCGGGTTGCAACGGCGGCAAAAGGGCGTAGCGGCCGGTGGGGACCGGCGGCAACGCCGCGATCGCGCGGGCCGGCACCCAGTATGCGTCGGGTGGACCGTGCCACCAAGCCGCGGTCAAGAGAACCGCCCCCGCGAAGAGCGGGAAGCGCCAGCGTGGCGAGGCGTCGAGCGCGCTGGCCGCGAGCACGGCATAGCCTGCCGCCGCAAGCCCGACCAGATCGTAGAGTTCACGGTAAAAACCGGCCGCCGGAACCCGCGCGAACACGGCGCCGAGCACCGGTCCCAGCGGTCCCCGGATGCCGGCCGCCAGAACCAGCATCAGGACGACCGCAACCGGGACGAAGCGCGCGGCCGGTCGCCGCACCAGAACCGCTCCGGCCGCGGCCGGCAACGCGACCAGCGCCACGCCGAGCGTTCCGAGCCACCCCCGGAACGCGCCGTCGTACCCGGCGAAGTACCCCCGCAGTAAGAACGCGTCGAGCGGCCCCACCGACTGGTCACGCTCCCAGTGCAACGTGAGCGGCGTCGCGGCCAGCGCCCCGGCGTGGGACGCGATTCCGATCGCGTACGGCAGCATCGCCAAGCTTCCGTACGCGAGCACGGCCCGGGCCGCCGGCCGGCGGATCAGCGCGAGCGCGGTCAGGGCGACGATTCCAAAGAATTGCGGCTGAAACGCGACGCCGAAGGCCGCGAGACCGGCGATGCGCGGGTCCGGCTCCGGGGCGCTGAGCTCGGCCCACACCAGCACCGTCGCGCCGAACGCGACGAGCATCGCGAGATGACCCGCGACGAGCTCCGCGTACGCCCAGGGGTTGCACGAGAGGAAGAGCGCGAGCCCGGCCGCTCCCAGCGGCGTGGCGCGGTGCCGTAAGGCCAGCCGGTGGGCGGCAGCGCCGGCCACCGCACCCGCGGCCAGCAGGTAAGCAGCCAGGCCGGCCGCCGGCCCGGCGAGCCCCGCCGCCAACACCAGCGGAACGAAGAGATATTGCGTCACGTAAGGCGAGGCGTGACCGATGCCTCCGGGGTCCCAGCCGCTCGTCCAACCGGTCACGCTCGTTACGAATGCCGAGTGTTCGAGCGGCCATAACCAATCGTGGCGGACCGCGGGCACGCCGTTTATCAACGCAGCGAAGGCCCACGCGCCGGCGCAAACGGCGTAGGTCAACCACCAGGGAAAAACGATGGCAGCGCGCGCCGTTCCGCGCGAAAATTCTCTGCTGAAAAGGGTCCCGTCGGGACGCGATGGAACGGCGCGCACAACCGGGTTTGTTAACCCACCCATTGAGGCGCTCCTCGGGCTGACCGGTTCGCGACCTTTATTATGAAAGAGAAATTAGAATATGTTTAAGGTCGGAATGTTCGGAGTCGGCTATGTGGGCTTGGTGACCGGAGCCTGCTTCGCTGAGCTCGGTAACCGCGTCACCTGTTTCGATACCGACGAACGCAAGATCGCGATGCTCGAGCGCCATGAGGTGCCGTTCTACGAACCGGGCCTCGCCGAGATGATCGAGCGTAACGTGGCGGCCGGCCGGCTTTCGTTCACGACCGATCCGCGGGTCGCCGTCGAATCGTCCGACATTATTTTCATCGCCGTCGGGACGCCGATGAGCGAGACGGGGCACGCCGATCTCACCTATGTTCGCCAAGCGGCGACGAAGATTGCCACACTGCTCGACGGTCCGAAGATCGTCGTCAATAAGTCGACCGTGCCGGTCGAAACCGGCGACGTCGTCGCCGGCTTGATCGAAGAGCACCGGACGGGGCCGCACAAGGTCGCGGTGGTTTCGAATCCGGAGTTCGTGCGCGAAGGTTCGGCGATCGCCGATTTCATGACGCCCGATCGCATCGTTCTGGGCACGAACGATCCGCAGGTCGGCGAGACGATGCGCCGGCTCTACGCGCCGCTGAACGCGCCCGTCATCCTGACCAACGTGCGCACCGCCGAGATGATCAAGTACGCCGCGAACGCGTTCTTGGCATCGAAGGTCTCGTTCATCAACGAGATCTCGCGCCTGTGTGAAAAACTCGGAGCCGACGTGGCCGACGTCGTGCAGGCCGTCGGAGCCGATCACCGGATCGGCACGACGTTTTTCCAGCCGGGACTTGGTTTCGGCGGATCGTGCTTCCCCAAAGACGTGATGGCGCTGCGGCGGATCGCGGAAACCAACGGCGTCGAGCCGCACATCCTGCGGGCCGTGCTCGACACGAATGAAGAGCAGCAGGATCATTGCCTGCAAAAGATAGACACGCATTTCGAGGGCCGGCTGGCGGGCAAGCGAATCGGATTCCTCGGGCTTTCGTTCAAGGCCAATACCGACGACGTGCGCGAATCGCCGTCGTTGCGGCTGGCATTGCGCTTGGTCGACTCCGGCGCGCGCGTTTTCGCGCACGACCCGATCGCGACCGAAAACGCGCAGCGCGCGGCAGCGGGCGCCGATCTGAATTACGTCGACTCGCCGTACGCGGCGGCCGAAGGTGCCGAAGCGTTAGTGATCGCGACGGAATGGAATGAGTTCAAGCAGCTCGATCTCGAGCGCCTGCACGCCACGATGGCTTCGCCGGTCATCTTCGACCTGCGCAATATTGTAAATCTCGCTGACGCGCGCGAGGCCGGCTTCAAGGTCGTCGGCGTCGGACGCGGCAGCGACTCCACGGGATCCGTTCTCCAACGCGCCTCGGGCGCGTAACGCGTGCGCGTCCTCGTGACCGGCGGTGGGGGCTTCATCGGCTCGCACCTCGTCGACTACTATCTCGCGCGCGGGCACGAGGTCACGGCGGCCGATAACTTCATTACCGGGTCGCGCGCGAATCTGGCGGAGGCCGCGAGCAGCGAGCGTTTCCGGCTGATCGAAGCGGATGTGGCGGATCAATGGGAGCGCGTGGAGGCGGCCTTCGCGCCGAACGCGACGCCCGACTTGATCCTTCATTTCGCTTCGCCCGCGAGTCCGGTCGACTACGCGCACCGGCCTATCGAGACGATGGCCGTCAACAGCCGCGGCACGGAAAACTGCCTGCGCGCGGCGCTCGCCTGGGACTGCCGCGTGCTCTATGCGTCGACCTCGGAAACCTACGGCGACCCGCTCGAGCATCCGCAGCGCGAAGAGTACTGGGGCAACGTCAACCCGGTCGGTCCGCGGTCGTGCTACGACGAGTCCAAACGTTTCGGCGAAGCGCTGGTCACGACGTACGTTCGCGTGCACGGCATCGACGCGCGCTTAATCCGCATCTTCAACACGTACGGGCCGCGTATGCGTCGCGACGACGGCCGGGTGGTGCCTAATTTCGTGACGCAGGCGATGGCCGGACTGCCGCTGACGATTTACGGCGACGGCAAGCAGACCCGCTCGTTCTGTTACGTCGACGACCTGGTCGAAGGGATCGTGCGTTGCGCGGCCGCTGAGTCGACGCGGGGTATCGTCGTCAACCTTGGAAATCCCGACGAGTATCCGATCCTGACGTTTGCCGAGATCGTCTGCCGGATCGCCGGCGTGCCGCTGGTGGTCGAGCCGCACCCGATGCCCACCGACGATCCGGGGCGGCGTTGCCCCGATATCTCGCGGGCGAAGCAGCTCTTGGACTGGGAGCCCCGCGTCGGCGTCGATCTGGGTCTCACCCGGACGCTGCAGGCCTTTGCCTACGCGGGCGTCGGCTGAGAAGGGGCTCGTGACCAACCTCGCTCTGATCGGCTGCGGCTACTGGGGTCCGAACTACGCGCGCACGATCGCGCAGGTCCCCGGCGCCCGGCTCGCGTGGTGCTGCGATGTCTCGGAGGCCGCCCTGGAGCGCATTCGTGAAGAATATCCCGGCGTAAAAACCTCGCACGACTTTCGCAAAGTGTTACGCGCGCCGGATTGCGACGCGGTGATCGTCGCGGTTCCGACGCAGCACCACGTCGCGATCGCGTCGGCGGCGTTGGCCGCCGGCAAGCCGGTGTTGGTCGAGAAGCCGGTCGCGCCGGACGCCCGCGCCGCCGACGAGCTCGCGGACCTCGCCGAACGCAGCCGCTTGGTGGCGATGGTCGGCCACATCTACGTCTTCAATCCCGACTTTCGCGCCGTCCTCGAGCGCGTGCGCGGCGGCGAACTGGGCACGCTGCGGTCAGTCCGCTGCGAGCGCGTCGGCTTCAGCCCGATTCGCGACGACGTCGATGCGTTATGGGATCTCGCGCCGCACGACGTTTCGATGCTCTTGAAGCTCACGGGGTCGTTGCCCGACCTCGTCTTCGCCGCCGGGAACGACTACGTGCGCAAAGGGCGCGCCGACGTCGTATTCGCGACGTTTCGTTTTCCGGGCGGCGCGGTCGCGCAGCTCGACGTCAGTTGGGACTTTCCGGAAAAGGTTCGCAAGTTGACGGTCGTCGGCGACCGCTCCATCGCGATCTTCGACGATGGCGCGGCCGAGGAAAAGGTTCGCGAGTTCGTGCGCGGCGCGACCGTGCCGGAGCCCGGGTCACGCGAGTGCGAGGTCATCTTACCGCCGCCCGCGGACGGAAATCCGCTGGCCTTGCAAATCATCGAATTCCTGGCGGCCATCGAGCGCGGCCACGCGGTCGAATCGGACCTGCGTGAGGGTGCCGCGGTCGTCCGGGTCCTCGAGGCGTTGACGGAATCGATGCGCAGTGCTCGGCCCGTAGCCTTGCTCGAGGGCGTGCCGACTTAACCGGTGCTCTGAGAGCGCGGCGAGGGAAACGTCCGCGCGGAGCCGCGCGTTACTCCGTTACGGCGTCTTCGCCTTTACGGTGGGTCACGTCCGCCCGATCCCCCGCGTCCCGGATTGCCTGATATGAAGCGAAAGTAGTAGAGGAGAACCGCATGAATCGTCAAGGTCTTTGGAGTCTGATCGTCGCCGGGCTGTTCGCGCTGGGCGCGGCGCCGGCCAATGCCGCCGCGACGCTGCAGCAAGTGCAGCAATTCCTCAATTCCGGCGTCAACACGAACCTCACGATCGACTTTCCCGCGCCGCCCGCCGGAACGCAGCTGTTCGCCAAGTCGTACGCCGGGCCGATCGACGTCGCGGGCATGGCGCAGTTCGCGCCGCATGCCGTCGGTGAGGCAAGTCCCGATTACATCGCCGCCGTTTACCTCTCGCGGACCGAGCGGGCCTTGGGCAAGCGCGATCCCGCTCAGTGGCTCCTGCAGAACTATTCGATCGCGGAGTTCCAAGCGCCGTCGCCGGCGTTCGTACCGGAATGGGAAACGTGGGGCAACAATCAGTTCACCCGCTTGACCAGTTTGACGTGGACCTCACCGGGCGTGCGCACGCACACCGATCAGAATGGGACGAGTTCGATCTGGCGCTTCGAACGTACCGGCGGTGCGAGCGATCCGAACCAGTTGACCATCATCTACATCGACATCGTCCACGAAGAGCGGACGCCGCAGATGATCATCCGGCGCTACCAGTTTAGCCACTTCAACGGTTAGCGACGCCGATCGGCGCGCGTTTCCTGCAGCGTTACGCGATGTAACGAAGCAGGAAACCTGGCCGCGCGGTCGGAGTTCAACGCACGTGTTGGCCTGGAACGGAGTTTGTGTCGGATGCGATTTTTCGCGCGCGCCGGAGTCGGCTTGTTGTTCGTTACGATGCTCGGGATGTTGCTGCCGGCGAGCGCGGAAGCGCCGCTGATCAACGACGAGGAGAACTATCCGGGCGGGAAGGTTATCTTCGGCTGGAATACCGGCTACGGTAGTGGCATCGAGGGTTCCGTGGGCGCGAACGGCGGGTACGGCGTGCTCGGTCTCGCGCAGCCGAAGTCGGCGTCGAGCGTCGGCGTGTACGGGGAGACGACGGGTCCCGGTTCGATCGGCGTGTACGCGCAGTCGGAATCGACGAACGACGCCGACCCGAGCTTCGGCCTCGAAGCGATCTCGAAGAACGGCAACGGCATCTGGGGCATCACGTTGCGGCCCGACGCCGCGGCGGTGCTCGCGACCAATCAAGTCGGCACGACCGGCGTCGGCTTGCAGGCCATCGCCACCGGCAACGGCATCGTGTCGTCCTCGACGCATCAGAACGGCCTGCTCGGCACGTCGAACGTGATGAACGGCGTCGTCGGTCAGACGGTTTTCAATAGCGGCCTCAGCGGCAAGGGCTTCGCCGGCGTGCTGGGTCAGGATCTCTCGACCGATAGCGGTGTGGGTAACGCCGGTGTGGCCGGCACGTCGATCGGCGGATACGGGGTCGAGGGAACGACGACGGGCGACGGCTCCGGCGTCGCCGGCTTCTCGACGACCGGCGTGGGCGTCTACGGAACGTCGTCGGGCAACATCGGCCTCTTGGGCACGTCGAGCACGATCGGCGCGGAAGGCACATCGCCCGGCGGCATCGGACTGGTCGCCGACACGTCCGCCGCTCCCGATTCGACCGGCGTGAACGGACCGGCGGCGCTACAGGTCTCCACCGATAATGGGTCGCCGGCCATCAAAGTCGCCGGCACGAACGGCGACGTGTTTTCGCTCGACGCTGCCGGCAACGTGATCGTAAGCGGCAATTTGACCGTCGACGGCACGGTCACGGAAGGTCGCAGTGCGACCTGCACGTCTTGCCCCGAGCCGCTCGCGCACCCGCAACGGACCTCAGCAAACGTCGCGGTCGGCACCTACGCGCCCGAGCAGACGGTGCGCTCGATCGAGGACGTCGGTGAGGGCCGGCTGGTCAACGGCGCGGCCCTCGTGCACCTCGATCCCGCCTTCGCGGCCGCGACCGACCCAAGCGCACCCTACCTCGTGTTCATCACGCCGCAAGGCGAGAGCAACGGCCTGTACGTGACCGGGAAGACGCGCGGCGGCTTCGCGGTGCGCGAGAACGCCGGCGGACGGTCGACGATCGCCTTCGACTATCGGATCGTCGCCACGCCGTTCGGCAGCACCGCGGCCCGCCTGCCCGTGCTCGCCGCGCGCACGGCCACGCTCGAGCGACCGTTACACACGAGCGCCGGGTTGCTCGCGCGCATCCGCCGCTCCGGCGTGCGCCACGTACCGCAGGTCCGTAACGAAGCGGGCTTCGTTCCCGCGCGTCCGGCGGCGCCGCCGAGTCTGCGCAGCCCGCTCCACTGGTAGCGGTAACGCGCGGCGCGGGGTCGACGCAGGAAGCGCCGGTCTCGCGCCCCTAACCTCCCGGGGTGTCGCTGGAAAATGCCGTGCGGGTGACGATGGATGAAATCGTCGCGCTCGCCAAACGTCGCGGATTCATCTTTCAATCGAGCGAGATCTACGGCGGCATCGGCGGTTTCTTCGACTACGGGCCGCTGGGAGCGATCCTCAAACGCAACGTGAAGGACGCATGGTGGCGCGAGATCGTCGAGCTGCGCGACGACGTCGTCGGCTTCGATTCCTCGATCATCATGCATCCCAACACCTGGGTCGCATCCGGCCACGTCGCGAATTTTGCCGACAAAATGGTGGATTGCCGGAATTGCAAGCACCGTTTTCGGGCCGATCATTTGTCGTCGCTCGAGAAGTGCCCGGACTGCGGCATGAGTCACACGCTGACCGAGCCGCGCAGCTTCAACTTGATGATGCAGACGAGCATCGGACCGATGGAAGATTCGGCCTCGCGCGCGTACTTGCGCCCCGAAACGGCTCAGGGCATCTTCGTCAACTTCAAGAACATCTACCAGAGTTCGCGCAAGCGGCCGCCATTCGGCATCGCGCAGATCGGGAAGTCGTTCCGCAACGAGATCACGCCGGGCAACTTCACGTTCCGCGTGCGCGAGTTCGAGCAGGCCGAGCTCGAGTTCTTCGTGCCTGACGACGGCAACGACCTCACGTGGTACGACACCTGGGTCACCGCGCGAAAGAAATGGTATTCCGATTACGGCGTCAACGCCGACCGTCTGCGCTTCTACGAACTGACTGACGCGGAACGGCCGCACTACGCGCGTGCCGGTACCGACGTCGAGTATCTCTTTCCGTGGGGCTGGGGCGAACTCGAGTCGATCGCGCACCGCGGCACGTACGATCTCGACGCGCACATGAAGCTCTCGGGCAAGGATCTCACCTACTTCGACGAAGCGACGAAATCGAAGTACACGCCGATTCTGATCGAGAGTTCCGCCGGCATGGATCGCACTGCGCTCACGATGCTGATCGACGCGTACGATCAGCAGACGATCGTCGATGCCGATTCGGGCAAAGAAACCAGCCGCGTGGTCCTGCACTTTCATCCGAAGATCGCGCCGGTCCAAGTCGGCGTCTTTCCGCTCGCGCGTAACAAGCCCGAGCTCGTCGAACGCGCCCGCCACATCGAGCGCGGCTTGCGCGCCCACGCGCGCACGTCCTACGACGAAGGCAACGTGGGCCAGCTCTATCGCCGCCAAGACGAGATCGGCACGCCGCTGTGCATCATGGTCGACTACCAATCGCTCGAAGACGGTACCGTCACCGTGCGCGACCGCGACTCCATGCTGCAAGACCGGGTCGACGCCGCGCAATTGAGAAACTACCTGACGGAACGGCTTTAGCCCCGGGCCAAGCCGCGTCGCTAGAGAACTATCAATAAGCATGTACGTGCTTCCGGAAGGCATCCGGTCGCGCATGGTCCCCGGCATCAACGGGCTGACGATGCACGTGCTCGAGGCAGGCTTTGAAGATGCGGGAAGGCCGTGCGTCGTCTTGCTGCATGGCTTCCCCGAACTCGCCTACAGTTGGCGTAACGTGATGCTGCCGCTGGCCGCCGCCGGCTTTCACGTGGTCGCTCCGGATCAACGCGGCTACGGCCGCACGACCGGATGGGACGAACGGTACGACGGCGATCTCGATTCTTTCCGAATGCCGAATCTCGTGCGCGACATTCTGGGCCTCGTATTCGCCCTCGGCTACCGCAGCGTCGCCGCGGTCGTGGGCCACGACCTCGGTTCGCCGGTCGCGGGATATTGCGCGCTGTTACGCCCCGACGTTTTTCGATCTGTCGTCCTGATGAGCGCCCCTTTTCCGGGACCTCCGGCGATCCCGGCTGAGCCTCCCGTGATCGGAGATTTCGCGCTGCTCGATCCGCCCCGCAAACACTACACCGCGTACTTTTCAACGCCGGAAGCAAACGGTGATATGCTGCACGCCGAGTCGGGAATCCATGCGTTCCTGCGCGCGTACTACCACGTCAAGAGCGCGGATTGGAAGCAGAACGAGCCATTCGAGCTGCGCTCGCGAGCGGTTGCGGAGCTGGCGAAAATGCCTCGCTACTACGTGATGGATCGGGATAAGACGATGCCGCAGACGATTGCGCCGCAGACGCCGTCGCCCGCGCACATCGCAACGTGCACGTGGCTCTCCGAAGACGAGCTGAACGTCTACGCGGAAGAGTTTGGAAGAACGGGCTTTCAGGGGGGCCTTCAGTGGTATCGCTGCAGGACCCCGAAGCACGTGGCGGAGTTGCAGACGTTCTCCGGGCTGGCGGTGCGCGTGCCCGCGATGTTCGTCGCGGGCGCGAAGGACTGGGGTGTGTATCAAAGCCCCGGTGCGCTCGACGCGATGCAAACCACGGGCTGCGCGCGCTTCGAAGGTACGCATCTCTTGCCGAAGGCCGGCCACTGGGTTGCGCAAGAACAGCCGGAAGCCGTGAGCGAAGTGTTGGGAGCGTTTCTCGCAGCGTCGCGCTCTTAGGCTAGCCTCGACTCGTGGCGCGGGCGGCCGTGGCTTGCATCGCGCGATCGATCGTCACGGTTAGGCCGCCATGCGGTCCGCGATAGAGATCGAAATGATCGCGATGTGGGACGAACGTGATCTGCGCGTCGCTGCCGGGCAGCGTGTTGAGCAGCGCCTGCAGGCGATGCACGGGGCCGTCGAGGTGGAACGTGTCCCACGTTCCGACCCACACGTGCAGTTTTCCGGAGAGGTCGGGGCCGATCTGCGGCCACTGCTCGCGCACGCGCCGCACGATGTCGTAGCGGGCGTCCCAAGTCGCGGCGACCACGGGATCGATCGTGCCGGTGCGGCGATCGAAGAGCTCTTGCGGGCGACCGTCGGCGCCGCGCGGGCCGAACACGGCATCGAAGGAGCCGAACTGTCCGCCGTACTCCCCCAGCACCCGCTCCTGCCGAATGTAATCGCTCAGTTGCGCGACGTCCTCGCCCTTGATGCGGATGAACGGGTAGGGCCGTCCCTTGCGATCGTGATACATGTTGCCGCCCGGATCGTCGACCAGATCCGGTCCGGTGAAATCGTGGAAGTCGAGCGGATCGGGTGAGGTCGACCAGGTGCCGCCGAAAAACGCCGGATACGCGGTCTGCAGCCACATCGTGGTCCAGCCGCCCGACGAGTGGCCGGTGAGATAGCGCGTGGCCGGTGTCGCCGTCATGCGCCAGCGTTCCTCGAGGCGCGGGATGAGCTCGGTCGTTAGCGCGCGGCCCCACGGACCGTTGTTGTCGGAATCGGCGAAGGCGCTGTGACCGAGCGGAACGTGTGGATCGAGGTAGACGTAGATGAGCGACGTCCCGCCGTTCTTCGTGAGCGTCTGCGCGCGATACGCGGCAGTCTGTGGGATGTTCGCATACGCGCTTCCGTAGCCGCCGACGACGTAACACGTCGCGTAACGTTTCGTCGAGCGCGCGTAGCCGGCGGGCGGCACGACGTAGGCGTGCATCGCGATCGGACGGCCCGCGAATGCCGAAAGCGCGGGACTGACGAACGATTCCCAACGTGCGCCCGGCGGGGCGGGCAGCAGCGGACGGCGCGGCGGCGACGGTTTACGAAGGCCCCCAACGCCGATACGTACGTTGCCGCCGCTCGCGATGGTCACGCTGACGTTGCCGCTGTCGGGATCGCCCGTCAGGCCGCCGTCGTAGGTGTAGTCGTGCTGCACGTCCAGCTCGGCGCGGGCGATGTACGTTCCCGGCGTTAGGTCGCGCAACGGCACCGGATATGCCGGGGCATCGAGCGGCATCTCGATTGTCGCACCGGCGGGGGCATCGATCTCCGTACCGAGCACCTCTACCTCGCGCGGACGGATGAAGCCGGGTTCGACTTCCCCCTTCGGCGGCGTTTGCGTCAAGAACACCAGCAGCCGGCCGCGCAACGCACCGAGCTCGGGATCGAAACGAACGCTGACATGGGGCGGTGCCGATGCAGCGCCGAGCAGTGGGATTAGCATCAGCACGGAAATGACGCTCGATGCGAGAATGCGAGCCATATCGAACCTGTGCGGTCGCCGCCTCATCAATTCCTCGCAGCCGCGCCGCTGATCTCGGCCGTTTCGGGCGGTACGTGTAAGGTGTTGGGCGATTCGCACGAAGTAAGCGCCGAACCGGCGACGCATCTAGGCGAGTTCGAGAAAGACGGAAAGGAGGCGCCGAACCGCGCGAAGCGTTGCGGGCGACGTCTCTTCCGCGAAATCCGCGAGTCGCGAGCGCCAATCTAAGCTGTTGATCTGATCGACGAGTGCCACGCCGGCGATCGAGCCGGTTCGGGACAATGGTATTTCGAACGGATAGCCCTTCCGCGTCGAGGTAATGGGTACGCCCACGGCGCGCGAGGTTTTCGCGTTGTACGCCCGTCGCGATAAAATCAGGAACGGACGGCGCCCAGCTTGTTCGCGACCCAGTCGTGGGTTCAGTGAGATCCACACGATATGGCCGGCGTCCGGTACGTATTGTGCTACCAAAGTTCGGCGCCCATGAGTTCTTCGAGAACAGGCTCATGCAGGTTCTCGGGCGTGATCCGCTCGATCAACTCCGAGAGTTGTTGCGATGCCGCTTTGCGCATATGAAGGACGCCATCCCCTTCTGCGACTTCGACTGACGCGCCGTCCGACAGGGACATCCGGTCCGCGATCGCGTGCGGAATGCGGATCGCGAGCGAGTTACCGGCTTTGAAGACGCGCGCCCGGCTAACGACCAGCGCGCTGAAATCCACGTTCATACATTGTATATACCGTAGCCGGCATCTTGCGTCAAGGTGCGTGGGTGCGTTTGTATGCGAGGCCGGCGAGCGTTTCGAAAATGACGCGGTGGGCGTTATTGATGGTTTGATCGGCGTGGTCGAACGGCGGTGAGACCTCGACGACGTCGAGCGCGACGACGTTGGCGGTGGTCGCGAGCATGCGGACGGCTTGCAAGAGGTCGGCCGGCGTCATGCCGCCGGGTTCGGGCGTGCCGGTGCCGGGGGCGAAGCCGGGGTCGAGCACGTCGATGTCGACGCTGACGTAGAGCGCGTCGCAGCCTTCCATCGCTTCGGCGACCGCGCGGCGCATGACGTCGACGATGCCGTGATCGAGAACTTCCTGCATGAAGTGCCAGCGCATACCTTGTTCTTGCATCCACGCGAACGTGTCGGCGGGTGGCCAGTAACCCCGCAACCCGACTTGCACGAAGTTGCGGCCTAGGACCGCGCCGCTTTCGATCAGGCGTCGCATCGGCGTGCCGTGCGACGCGAGGTTACCGTCAATGATGTCGGCGGTATCGGCATGCGCGTCGAAGTGCACGATGCCGATCTTGCCCCAGCCGTGACGGTCGGCAACCGCGGTCGCGGCGGGCCACGTGATCGAGTGGTCGCCGCCGATGACGATCGGCATGATGCCGCGCGAGGCGACCTCGCCCACGCGCGCGCGAATGTTCGCGTGGCTCGCTTCGGTGAGACCGTGCGGGCAATGCGCGTCGCCGTAGTCGACGACGGTTAGCGTTTCGAAGATCTCGACGCCGAGGGTTAGATGATAGGTGCCCGGGTGATACGCCTGCGCGCGCAACGCGCGCGGGCCGAAACGCGCTCCCGGCCGGTACGTCGTCGCGATGTCGAACGGCGCGCCGACGATCGCGACGTCGGGCCGCACGCGGTCGAGGTCTTCCGGCTTTTCCAGATACATGCATTTTGCGAATGTCGCAATTCCCTCGTAATCGGCCGGCATCGGCGGGTCGTTCGGATCGCATGGCGAGCGCCCTTTGCTTCACGCTGACGATGAATCGTATAGATCGGCGCGAAGTCCGAAGGGGACGAAGGGTTCCGAAGGAAATTTGTTGCGTCAATCAACTATTGAGAATCCGGAGGGTGCGTTATGCCAACGGGGAGTTCACGGCGTTCGTTCGTCAAAGGCGCGGGCGCGATCGCCGGCGGCGCCGCCTTAGCCGGCGGGATGCCGGGTCTCTGGCGGCCGGCGGGCGCTGCGGAGGCCATCAAGGTCGGGTTCATCAGCCCGCGCACCGGACCGCTCGCGGCGTTCGGCGAGACCGATCCCTACGTTCTCGAAGTCTCGCGCAAAGCGCTGTCCAAAGGCCTGACGATCGGTTCGAAACAGTATACGATCGAGATTCTCGATCGCGACACGCAATCCGATCCGGCGCGCGCGGGGCAACTCGCGAAGGAGCTGATCAACGGCAGCGGGATCGACTTCATGCTGACGACCTCGACGCCGGAAACGGTCAATCCCGTTTCCGATGCGTGTGAAGCAGCCGGCGTGCCGTGTCTCTCGACCGTCATGCCGTGGGAAGCGTGGTACTTCGGCCGGGGCGCGAAGCCCGGCGAACCGTCACCGTTCAAGTGGACGTACCACTTCAGCTTCGGCGTAAAGAACTTCTTCGATTGCTACGTGTCGCAGTGGCACGAGATCTCGACCAACAAGAAGGTCGGCGCGCTCTACCCCAACGACGCCGACGGGAACGCGATCCGCGCCAACCTGATCCCGCTCTTGGAGAAGGCCGGCTTCACCGTCGTCGATCCCGGCGGCTACCAGGACGGCACGAGCGACTACTCGGCCCAGATCGCGAAGTTCAAGGCCGAGCAATGCGAAATCCTCAACAGCTTCCCGATTCCGCCCGACTTCGCGACGTTCTGGCGTCAGTCCGCGCAGCAGGGGTACACCAAGATCGTCAAGATCGCGCAGCCCGCCAAGACCGGGCTCTTACCGTCGACGGTCGACGCGCTGGGGTCGCTCGGCAACAAGATGGGCAGCGCGTGCTACTGGCACAAGGACTTCCCGTACAAGTCATCGCTGACGGGCTTGGGTGGCCACGAACTGGCCGACGGTTATGAGAAGGAGAGCGGCAAGCAGTGGACGCAGCAACTTGGCGCATCGCTGTCGCTGCTCGATGCCGGCGTCGCGGCGCTCAAGAGTAGCGGTAACCCCAAGAGCAAGGCGGCGGTGCAGAAGGCGCTGGCCGGCCTCAAGACGGTCACGATCGTCGGCAAGGTCGACTTCACCTCTGGTCCGTTCCCGAACGTCTCGCCGACCAGCATCATCGGCACGCAATGGATCAAATCGAAACCCGGGAGCAAATTCGAATACGACTACGTGATCACCGAGCACGCCAACGATCCCAAAGTCCCCGTCACCGCAAAACTCCAGCCATATAACTAACGACGA
>Ga0116229_10004832_pt1 | contig 22074 bp, 15 predicted proteins | sample S1TSphgellanicum_3_FD_87313 | JGI IMG/M metagenome (GOLD analysis project Ga0116229, IMG submission 87313) | Host-associated microbial communities from peat moss isolated from Minnesota, USA - S1T2_Fc - Sphagnum magellanicum MG | ecosystem: Host-associated > Plants > Peat moss > Unclassified...
CCCCCAAAACACTCCACAAGGAACGGGAGCCAATGGAATTACGTGAAATGACGTCAGAGAAAAAGAAATAAGTAAAAAATAAGTAAAAGACGAATAGACAGATAGACACTGTAACTTTAATATATAAGATTATTAGGTACAACAACATTAATAATAATAATAATAATATTATTATTATTATTATTATTACTATACATTATTATTTAAATTCCAAATTAATAATTGATATTATTAATTATTATGAATTATAATAATTAATATACCTAGTAGATAAATTATGTTAAGATAGAACCACTTGTCATTGATCATTGGTTGATGACTAAAAAATGTTGAATTTTTATTATTTATTGTCTATTTTGTGTGATGTAAAACATGCATCATGGGAATGCCAAGATAAGCTTTACATTGTATGTTGTAATTCCAAAAGGAAAAGAACAACATAGAAGAAACACAGAACATTTCGAAATCACATAGTGTGTTTTTTTTAATGACCTTTTATTTTTAAACTTCATATCTTCCTTTTTCTTCATTTTTAGCAATTTAAAGTGCTATGGGTGTGCCAAGTTAATATTTACATTAATTATTTGAGCTCCAAAGGTAAAGGAACAACACTAAAGAGCCATGAAGAAGACAAATGTGTTAAATACCAAAGTGTGAATTAAACTAGTGACCAAACATCGACTTTGCTTACTTTTGACAATCATATTTTCCTCATTTTGTGTCATTTTTGAGTAATTGATTATGGGTGCACCAAGTCAAGGTCTAAAAAAACCTTATGCATTTGAAAAGAAAAATGATAGTTTATTAAAATTTAAAGCTTTTTAAAAGCTTAAATGTTTGTTCGTTAACATGTTTTATAGTAGTTGCAACTAAATTACAACTAGGACGTAACTAATTTTTTATCCCATATTGTTCGTCCTACCTTTCAAGTTTGTAAAACATATAATTAAATGCACTAAGAGTATTATAAAACAAGTGACATTTGGAATAAATTAATATTAAAAAATTGGCCTTAAAGGTTAAACCCAAAATAAAATACGATTATCCCAAATGACATATCTACCTAACCTAAGCCTACTTATCTATTTAAGCCTAACTACATCCTACCACTTAACCTAAGAAATGTAGGTGGTAATGCCTACATACTTTAGGCCTACATACTTATTGACCTAAGCACCATGTGTCAACATCTTATTAACCCTAAGTTTAATGATATAAATTAAATTAATAAAATATTAAATATATTTTAAAAATAGAATTTTCACATGTCCTTTGATGATTTGTCAGCACAACATTGCCATGTCAACACATTGTTGTAATTGCATGACAGTTACAACGTAGTGGCACAATAGTTGCAATGATATAATTGCAACATAGTTGCACAAGTTACATATGTATATAGTTTCATATATAATGAATTATGTCGTTGCAATTCTTGCAACTTGTTTGATAACATTCAAGCTATAAAAATACATAGAGTTGCAAATGGTTGTGACAACTCAAAATTACAACTAAAACCCAATTACAAACCTAATTACAAAACACCTATTTTTTCATAATATTTAGGGGACCTTAGACCCCAAATAGGGGGGCGGCTTTAAAGTGATGTGCCATTTAAGGCGATTTTATGTTATTTGGTTTATGTGTGTGTGTGGACAACAATAGTTGTAAGTGCCAATGTGGTAACTCATGACAATTGTCAAAAATCTCAATTTAATTGCCCATTTAAGTCATAATGATGTTTGTTGTAAGTTGGGTTAATGCAATTAAATGTGTTTTAACTTAGAACTAATTCAAAATATTTTGTGTTTGGGATAGAATATGAAGTTGTGTTTGCAAATCACCAAAAGTGATTTGAAAATCCAGAACACACAAGTTTTTTGTGTTTTAATGTAATCTCCATTGTGACACATGGTTTCAATGTGTGTGTTCCATTTTGTGTTTTGGGCTTGGAATGCTATTGTTTGCAAGTGAATAATGTTTTGTGTTTGGAGGTGATGCATTATTTAAGGTGATTTTATGTAATGTGGTTTATGTGTGCGGACAAAGATAATTGTAAATGTTAATACGGGTAGTTCATGACACATAAGGATTCAACCCAAGTATTGAAAACAACACTTGCAACATTAGCCATTGAAGATAATTCTTGGATACTTAATAGGGGAGCAACTAAGTAGGTAATTACTTAATCAAACAAAATTTGTTAATGGTGAGGCACATGTTGTACTTGGCAAGGCTGATTTGAAGCTCATTTTGTCTTTTGGAGAAATAAAGACCATCAATGATAAATTTTATGTTCCCAGCTTAAAGCATAATCTTCCTTCCTTTGTTACCATCATTGATACAAGTTTGATTGCATGATTTGATTCTAAATTTTTTTACTTATCACAAAGTCGGATTTTAAAAACCACATAATATTATAGCCCAAGGAAAAACAAACCACAAATGTGGTCTTTGTAAATTATTTATATAGTAAAATAGATTAAAACTTTATGTAGTTGAGATATCAAATGAGGCCTGCATTTGGCATTATAGACTTGGTCACATACATTTTTGAAATCTTCATCATCTTACCACTAGAAAAATAACTACATGAATACCTTGTCTTCCTCTTTTAACTATAGTGTGTGATTGTTGTTAATTCATAAAGCAAATGAAACATACAAATTCAACAAATACAGATTGTGCTTGTTGGCCTATAGCAAGTGGAGCTTGTAGCTAATTTGGGATTCCACTTGGCTTCCCAAAGAAATGTGTTCACAAAACCTACAAAATCCTAGGATTGATCTACATATTAATTTTTCCCCAGCCCCTAGAATTTAGATTATTTAAAAGGTTCAAAGTATTTCATCAATTTTATAAGCAACTTTTCTAGGAAAACATGGTTTTATTTCCTCAAAGGGTAGCATAAAACATTTGTCAAATTCAAAAAGTTTAAATCCTTGGTAGAATTACAAATTGGTGAAAGGATAAAAATTGTAAGATCTTACAAAGAAGGTGAATACCTCTTTATTGATTTTGAAAACTTCTATAAGACCTAGAAAGCATTTCCATGCAATTGACTACAATGAATAAACCTCGCTAAAACAAAATTTCAAAACATAAGAACATGATATTCCTCGATAAAGTTAGAAGCATGGCATTTTCATCAAAACTACATGTGTACCTTTGGATAGAGGTATTCAACAAGGCAAACTACTTAGTGAACATGTCATTAGTCAAGGTTAATTTGAACATTGAACATGAGCAGATATATTGTAAAAATTTCAAATTTGTCAAATTTAAGGGCATTTGGTTGTGATTTTTTGTTAAGACAATTGGGAAAATAGCTTCTCATTTTTAAAAATGTGTTTTTCTTGGGTATAATGATAGGTCAAAAGTTTTTATTTATTTATAATCCAATGAGGAACATTCACATAATTGGGGATGTTTGTTACAATGAATCAAGTTTCATCATAGTGACCAAGTTCAATACAAGAGATTCAATGATGCAAAGCTCCTTTACCATTCACAATTGATGTCTATGATTTTTCATCAAAGCAAAAGAAAATTTGATGGAACAATAGAATGAACCAACGGAACCTAACATGGAAGCACCAATTCAAGAACATGTAATACTATAACTAGTTGCACCTTTGATGATGCATGAAGAATTGATTGGTGAATAATAATCAACACCACAACTCAAACATTCCACCAAACAAAAACAACCATCTATCAAACTTTCAAATTTTGTCACTTTTGTTAAGCTTGGTGATGAATGTCAATCTTTCAACAAACTTGTTCAATGTGAGACATGATGTAAGACTATGGAGATGGAAATGAACTTGACAATGAAGAACCATACTTGGGAGTTGGTGAGTTTATCTCTAGGAAAGTCCTTTATAACATTAAAATGGGTTTTCAAATTAAAGGAATTTGTTGATAACCAATTGAACATTCACAAGGCTTGCCTTCTTGCAAGAGGGTTCAAACAAATAAAAAGACTTGACTACACAAAGAATTTTCTACTTGTAATCAAGTGGGGCATGCTTTGGATAATTGTGGCTCTAGTAGTGAAGCATAATTGGCCAATGTTCCACCTTTCAATGCGAAAACAACCTTTTTCAATGGTGATTTATGTGAAGAAGTCTTATGACCCAACCACAAGGCTTCATTTTGGCAAGACACGAAGATAAAGGTTTGTATTAAAAGAAGTCAAGTTATGGTTTGTGTTAATCACTTCATGCTTGGTACAAAATTTTTGATTCATACCTAAAGTCCAAAAAAATTCATAGAAATGGTTACAATAGTAATTCATTTTATGCATTAGAAGAGGGAAAAATATGGATATTTTTTATATATGTTGATGATTTGTTGATAACATGATATGTTATTAGTAAAATCTATAAGTTGAAAGCTCATTTTTTAAACAAGTTTGAAATAAAATATTTAAGTGTTACAACACATTTCTTGAAAATGGAATTTTGTATGTAGAAAAGGACACATGCTCATGACCTAGAAAGGTTCCATTTAGAAATTGTTTAATAAATTCAACATGGTTAACTATAACTCCACAACTACAACAATGCATGAATATTCAAAACCTGTGGCTTGAATTTGCTCACCTTATTGAATACTTGAAGCTCAAGTGAGAAAGTTGTTATACTTGGTAAATGCAAGATTAATAGACATTGTTTACTCTATTGGCATGTTCAACAAATTCATGCAACTGCCCAAATTCCACATATAAATGTTGCCAATAATGTGTTTCAATACTTGAAGAGATCAATTAGCTTGGGATTATTTTTTGTTGAAGGGGTGATTTAAAATTTTGTGGGTTCTTTGATTTAGACTAGGTTGAAGACCAAGTGGGAAGTCAATCAACCTTTGGATACATGTTTCAATTTGATAAATCCTCCATAACTTGGAGCAATTGAAAACAACCTATGGTGGCACTCAACTCCACCAAAGTTGAATATATGCCCTTGTTTGAAAGTATTAAAAAATCCATTTGATTACAAAATTTTGTTGAAAAATTCAAGTTACCTACTACATGTTTAATGGCATTTATTTTGACAATATGAATAGTGTTAAAATCACTGGGAACCTTGTGATGAATGTTATAATTAGACAAATAGAGGTTCATTGTCATTTTGTTAAATAACATGTACAATAAGGTGAAATTGATCTTCAACATGTTTCAAAAAATTGTTATGAAAACATAAATTTAATGAGATCCAATATATGTTGGGGATGGTTTCACTAATTGAACTAATCTTGTTGAAGTCCCAAAATATTTAAAATGAAAAAGATGTAGGATCATTGTTAATTGATGGATTGTTAAATGATAATTGGTTCAAGAAGTCAAAACATATAGTAAAGATTAAAATGATGTGTTAAAGTTCATTTTCCTTGTTATTTGTGTGCTTTTGTTAAGGGTGTTGTTTTATTCCTTTTAGATTACAAAATTTATATATATATGTATTTTTTACTTATTTCTTGTAGAAATCAACAACAAACGAAATATGTGGTTTTTCTACTACAAAAGACCTATAGTTATTCTTACTTCCTCCTAATTGTGTGTTTAAGATTGCCTTAGTGTTTCCCAAATCTTCCCCCTTTGGGCAGTCCATGTCACATCATCATAATTCCAAACCAAGAAAAATTCAAAATTCAAACCAACAATGTTCCATGAACAATCAATGTCCTGAATGTCTTGTTCATCCAAACCATGTAATCATCCCACCCCCTTAATAGAAGCTTTTATTGTTCTAATTTCAAATGTGGAAATTCATATCAATTATGTTCTTTGTAAAGAAGGAAAAAAAAAAAAAATCTTCTTGTTTTCCATATTTTTCATATCTGAAATATTTTATTTTGTTGTTTTTTATTTCATTTCAACAAAACATTGAATTTTGATGTAATTCTAATGGAGTTTTAGTAATACAAAGAATCATAGACTTCCATAGTGAATTCTATGTTCATATTGTTGTGTGAATTTTTTGTAGTATCAAAATATGATGAAATGAATTATAATTTTGTTTTAGAGTTATTTACAATGTATTATGAGGTGCAAATTTTGGTTATATGAAATAATCATGAATCATGTGTTTTAATGAACGGTAGAGTTAAGCATGTTGAAAATCAAGGCAAAAATAGTGAATGTATGCATATGAAGTGTAACTTTGTTGTTATAATAGTGTGGAATAAATTTCACTTTTACCAACTTCAAAAAAATAATCAAAAGTGTATTGAATCATAAAATCAAAACGCAATGAATTCCAAAAAATAAGAAGATAAATCCTATCATCCTCAAAAATCTTCCCATTTGTACCAAGTCATAGTGTTGTTTCAACTTAAATTAATCATTAGCTAGTACAACTTAAAATCAAAATAGGAAATATTGGTCACATGTTTAAATTAACTTGTTTTGTGAACAACTGATTATTGTAATAGATCGATTATTGGTTCACATAATAGATTAGTTAATTTTTAAAGAAAATATCTAATAATAATTAAATAGTGTCAACATGGAATTGTTTCACTGGTTACCAGTTGGTACAACTGGTCACTATATACATACTGAAAAATTGGGTTAACATTACCCCCTCGAAAACCAAATTTCATTTCTGAAATTAGTCACCATTAACTACATGGTTTACATTTGCAGTTAAATCATCAATAGGTTTTTCACATGTGGTATGAATAAGTTTAGTTAAAACAACATGTTCACACCCCGATCTTTAAGCAATAGGTGTGTTTTTAGTACTATATTTGGAGTTCTAAAAACTTCAGAGGCATGTGTGATAGTATCAATTAATGTGACTTCTACACTTGCTTTAATATCTCATTTCTAAATACTAATAGCTACAACATGTACTTCCATAGTTTTTATGGGCAAAGACAAAGTATTAGAAGTAGTGGTAAGCTCAGCTCTTCCTTTGATATGTTATGGTTCCTCTATGGTGATGATAGTCGGTTCACTATGAGAACTCATAATTACAATTGTTGGCTACATAGCTGAAAACTTATGAAAAACATTAATAGGTACTTCAACTAGTTTGCCATTAAACCGATCGTACATATACCTTTCAAATTATAACCGGTATGCAACTAATTCATTCAAGTAGGCCTCTTAACTTGCACGAATAATCTTAAGATTATCCTTGATATGTTTTTTTGTAATCTCCTATATGGTTGCCACTATTCTTTCCATTTTGGATTCTTATCTACCAAGGCTTGGTTTTGCACCTTGAACAAGGCATTATCCAAAAGTAATCTTCAAACACCCTTAATCGGTTATCCATATAAGTAGTTTGAAAAGCTTTACCAAGCGATTGGCAAAATGTTTCCAATTCGCCTTTAATGCTTAAATTTGTACCTGGAGCTCATGGGTACAATTTTCCATGTCCATGTTGACCTTTGTCACTTGCTTTTGTTACTATAAACATGTATTCTTTAGATTTGCAAAAGTTTTTTCTTGTTGAACATTAAAAGCTTCCATCTTGCCATAATCCCTTGTCAACTAATCATGGTCAATTTGTAAAGGCCTTAAGGTCATCATGGGTCTTAAAATGAATCTGGTTCAACTCATTGTACACATCCTATAGGGCTTTAGCCTTCTTGATTGCCTTTTCTACTTCAGCACCTTTGGCAAACAAACGTTTGTTTCTATCTGTAGTTTAAGGATATGGGTTTTTATAGTAGCTAGTTCCTTATCCCTATTCTACAATGCTTACTTATTGTTAACTAGTTCTAGGCAACGAGCCTATAATTGATTGTTCGTGTCTTCTAATAGGCTTTTAGTAAAATTGTACTTTGTTCTCAAGTTAGCTAAGTTGTTTACTATTTAAGGCTAGGTTGGGCCACTAAGGCTACTTGCTCAAAGAAAAACATAACCTATTTGAGACTTTCATGTTAAGCATAGGCTACATATGTCTTAGGAAATATATAAACAGTTTAGGTTGAACTAGTTGAATAGGTTCAATATTTGTTAATAATAGGTTACTAACATGTGACTTATAGAAGCAGGAAGTTCCTTGAACAAGCGAAGGCTTTTAGTTTGTTACTTGTTTAAAATCATGTTCGTTTCTATCCTCCCTGATTTGATCACTTTCCATCCGAATTGAATTGTCATCTTGTTGTGTTGTAACATCAGTATCCATCTCTTCATCTTTTCTTTCCATGACCTAGTTGTGGCGATATGTTAACAGAATGAGTCGGACGACACTCATTAATAAATTGATCCTTGGTGACAACCTTAAAGGAGGCTTTTATGGACTGTTCACCAAGGATCTTCTTCTTCTATTTTTTTAAGCCAGTTACGATTTTGGAGATTCAATTGGTGTATCTTCATTTGTGATTGGAAACCAATGCCTTTAACAAACATCTATCGCTAGTCCTAAATAACAAGTGGCTACCTTCTTGTTGGGCATTATTAGTCTTGTTGTAATCAATTTTTGGTGTTTTGTCCATCGAATCAACTTTATAAACATATGTGTCAACATAATGAAACATTAGTTGGTCCTTTCTTTCCTTTGTTTGTTAAATTAAAGGTAATGGCTATTCAGTTGCTAAAATAAATTAACCTTTATTGTTGGTAGATAACTTATAAAATTGTCGCAAACTTGCCATGATATTTTTCCTTCATCAAGATCGTGTTCCATATCCCCTTGTTGACAAATGCATTTGGTCCAACTATGTTATTTAATGTAACCTATGCTTTTTTTATTAATGCATTTGCTGCATCAATCATTCTTTCAACACTTACTCCAAATTGTTAAGCTATCAACATTTGATCAATGGTGATCTTGTCACCACAAAAAAAATGTTCAAATTTGTCCATCCTTTGTGGACTCCTAGGTGTGCAAGAATTCTTCCAAAAGTTTGCCCATGGAATTGTTGAGTGAATGGAAAACAAGGCACCCAAATTGGCTCACTTTACCCATTGTCACTATTTGGATCCCATCTAAATCCATTGCAACATCTTTTGAATTTTTTCCCTTTAGCAAGTGTTCATTTCCAGGTTACTTTGGTGGGTTTCAACCACCTTCTTCCATTGTTTCTTTTCCTTTGCACCTCATCATACACTTAGACCGTGCCTTGGTGTGCACAACAAGTATATTGTGTGAATCATGTTCAACTTCAAAGAACCTTCCTTGAACTGATTTTGACAAAAAATCTACCAGTTGTTCAACTTCAGAAAGTTGATTTATAGCTCTATTTTCAACTTATTATTCCTTTTCATAGTCACTAAAAACAAATATTGTAGGTGTAGGGGGCAAAAAATGTTGTCTAAGACCTTGCAATGCCTTTTCAAATCCTTCTCCCATAATGGTAGCACGTTTTAAAGCCTTAAAAATTTCTTTTTCTATGTTTTTATCTTCTCCAGAACTCTCGTTACTTTCTTGAAATGTAGGAGGTGGCCTTGATGCAAGCGGTTCAATGTAAATTGCTTTGGTTGCATTAAAAACTTACTTTCTAATTCTATGTAGCTCTCTTTCTTTCTCTTATTTTTGTTTCCTCAATTTTCCCTCTTTCTTGCTTACTCTCCTTCTCAATTGATCCAAGGCACTCATTCCTTCATCTTGGTGCAACAAGAGGTATAAGGAATTTGAGAATGAAAAAATGAAAAAACACATCAAGAAGTACGCCAATTCTTTATACTGCAGCCGATTGAATGTATGTTTGGGTGGTACCACAAGGAATGTCACACCATCATTTTCTAGGACCCATCAAACTTTGAAAAAATATAGGAAACATACAAAGAGAGGTTTTTAGTAAAAACATTTGTTGAATACATTAACTAGGTTATATAAAATTTGAAACTTTAACAATGTAAAAAATATTTTGAATTTTGTTCTTCCTATTCATTACATTCACACAAAGTTTCAAGAATGTCACAATTGTTATTTTCCTTAAACTTTTTGGTTAGGAACATTTTTCAAACAAGGTTTCGGTTTTTTTTTTTGTAAATATAATTTCTAAGGTAGTTTAGATGGTATCATGTTTGATGTTTTTATTGGGTAATTATTTGAGTAGATGTAATTTAGTTGTGAATTTCCAAATTGTAAAAACTTGATTCCTAAAGGGGCCACATCAATCAAGAATACAACTTTATAAGGATTTCCACCTTTTTTATAATGGAAACTTCAAGCCATATACTTTGGCATGCAATAAATAAACATGAGACAATTTTTTTTGTAATTATGAATTTTTTTATTTAAAAAGGGCCCATGAATATTATTTGCCCAATTTTTGTTCCTTGATCGTCCTTTGAAGTGGTTCCTAATGGGTCCACCCAAGCATACTTTCACCCAACCATAGAGTGAGAGGTGGTGGTGCTTGGAAAGCAATGTGACCTTTAGGGCAAACTTTTTCTAAGAAACTAACACTTGGAACTAGGTTAATTGAAATATCATTGGTTTGCGTGGGAATAGGGCTAACATGTACTTCTTTAACTAGTTACATTTTCAACAAGTTATTAGTATTTTCTTCAATCAGTTCTTATTTGGACATATCACAACTAATTCTCTTTTTGACTTTTTTATTGATTGTTATACCTTCATTATGTGATTTAGCTGGTTCCTTAGTGAACAAGTTACCAGAATGGTTTGTCTCAACCGGTTTCTCAATGAATAGGTTATTAGACTGGCATATTTCAATTGATTCTTTTGGCAATAAATCACTAGGTTTAGCCACAATAGGTTGAAGTGTCTGATCCTTTATAAACTTATAAGGTTTTAACTTGTTAATGTTAACTAGTACTGGATTAGGTTCAAATTTATCAATGGTCATTAATAGCACTATGTTGTTAGGTAGACAATATTGGATCTTATAAGGTCCAAACCATCATCTCTGAAACTTAGGGGAATGTATTTTGATAGCCCTTAAAAACCATAAAGTTCATAATCCCCAAACTAGTATTTGGTTTCAATATACTGGTTATGGAACAATAACAACTAATTCCACTAGTTAGAAGCCACCAAGTCTTGTGTTATTAACTAGTTCTCTTGAAGTTTCTCTAGCTCTAACATGTGATTGGTGAGAACTTTAACAAATGTTGGATCATGGATTTGTCCTAGCTTGGATGGTAATAGGTATTCTATTGGTAACAACGAGTGCAATCTGTAAACAAGTTGAAATGGAATGTGAATAGTTCTAACCTTAAAAGTAGTTCTATAAAAAAATAAAATTGTGGACAAATGTTCATCCTAGTCATTTCAATTTTTGTTCACTAGTTTTGTGAGCAATGTACCAAAGATTTCATTAGTAGACTTAGCTTGTCCATTCCCTTGTGGATAGTAGAAAATAGAGCTAGTATGTTTTAGAATAAATGATCGATTAAATAAGGAATGGCATTGTTAATGAAATGGGTACCTTGATTAGTCACAATTGTAAGTGGACAACCAAACTAGGTGAGAATGTGGTCATATAAGAACTTTGTGGTAACAACAACTATCTTGGTGTGCAAATTACTAGAGTAGCAATTCACTGATTTGATGGGTCCAATGAAATCCAATCCTAATTTTTTGAAAGGGTTTTCAGGTATAGTAGTAATTAATTTTTCCATATTCTATGTCAATAGGTTACCTGTTTTCTAGCACAAGTCATAGGTTCAACAAAATTCACAAACATTTATGTTCATAGTTGGCCACTAGTAATTGGCATAAAAAATCTTTCTCATATTGATGTTAGAAGAAAAATGTCTTCCACCAATTCCACCGTGCAACTCTTATAGTATAATTGGCATTTGTTTTGGTTGCAAAACACAACAAAACATGTTATCTTATCCAAATCTATAAATAACTTTATTTTGTAACACAAATGGTTTAACTTTTTGAGTTAAATAATGTTTCTATGAAGTAGTAAATCGTTTTTGCTTCATCCCCTCTTATAGGTAATCATAAACACTTTATAACCACTTTGAATATAAAGTGAACATGTGAACATCAATGGTTTGATAAGGTACACCAATTGGTTTTGCTTGGTTGGGCAGTCTTTTTAATGCATCTGTCATTAAGTAAGATCTACTAGGTTATAAATAGTTTTGAAATCATATTCCAAAAATAACAGTATTTATCTAATTATTTAGCCAAAGACTTGTGGCTTGTTAACTAAGTACACTAGGGCTATTCAGTCAACATAAAATACAAACTAGTTACCCAGTAAGTAATGTCTGAATTTGTGTAAAGTGTAGACCATAGTTAGTGCTTCTTTCTTAATAGTAGTGTAATTTTTTTTAGCTAAGTTTAGTAATTTGGAGGCATACATAACTAGTTGATCAAACTTACCAGTTGGGTTTTGGGTAAATATAACTCCTATTGCTAGCTAAGATGCATATGTGTGTGCATGAAATTCAAGTTCCCAATTTGGACTAATCAAAATAGGGGTTTGTACATAATGGTTTTTAATCTCTTCCCAGACATTTTGGCATTTTTTTGTCCATTCCAAAACTTTAGATTTTTTGAGTAGCTTGGTGATTAGTGACATGATTGAAACAAAGTTTTTGATGAAACACCTATAGAGCTATGGCATCCCATTGAAAACTTGAATTTCTTGAGGGGTAATAGGTGTTGGTATGTTTACTAAAGCCTCAATATTATTAGGATCCATGACTTTGCCCTCTTTGGCATTATGAAACCTATAATGATTTCTGAAAACACCACAAATGCACATTTGTCTGGGTTCAAGCTAATACCAAACTCTCCACACTTAAAAAAACATTTTATGAGTTTTTCAAGGTGAATTAATAGGTCATTAAAAATTGTAAAATTGTCAACAAAAATGTATTCACAAAACATTTTGGTTACTACCCTATGATAAGTGAGCAGTCCATTTTTGACACCAAATGGCATCACAACCCACACAAAAAGCCCCTTTGTATGTCACAAAGGTGGTTTTGTGTTGATCTTCTAGTGTAATGGATATTTGATGATATCTTGAAAACCCATTTAGAAATGTATAAACTTCATGCCCAACAACAATGTTAATGACCTCATTTGTGAAAGGCAATGGGTAAGGGTTTTTTTTGTTGTTGCATTAAACTTCTTGAAATTAACACAAATTCTCAACCTCCCATTCTTCTTGGGAACAACCATTATCGGTGATAGCTAGATTATTTCCTCAATTAGTTTAATGAAACCAACTGCAAGTAACTTGTCTATGTCTTGTTTGATGATAGTAGCATAATTAGGATTCAACCAATACCTTACTTGATGAATAGGTGGTATTATGGTATCAAGTTCAATCATGTGTTGAACAATCATTAGTGGAATACCTTTTAGATCTTTGTATGTTTAGGCATAAAGGTCTTTGAACTCTTTCAAAAGTTCAATTAGCTGTTATGAAGCAACCAGTTCAAATGAAGCATTCACTTTCACTTGTTGCACATTCTCCTTAACGCCCAAGTTGACCTTGATTAGTTGTTCCTCCTTAGTTATTGTCCAACTAGCTATGGTTACTTCTTGTATTCACTCTCAAACATGTGTTTCATCAATGATCATCTCCCCCATTTTTGGATGAAAAAAGGTTTCAGGTAGGTGTTGTTTGACAATGTCAAGTGGTATAGTTAGGTTAACAATTAAAACACATATTGATTCAATAAGTTGTTTGGGAACCAGTTTTGTTATACTCAAATTTGGTATGAAGGCTGATTTAGGAACAAATTTAATATGATAAGTATTGCTATAATTCCTATAGAAAATAGGTTTAACTTTGTGGCAAACATCACATCCTTTTTTTCATTCAATATTCCAAAATGGAAATCATAACACACTAGGACTTCTAGTCTTTTGGTTTGAACACCAAGTTTCTTAGTAATAGGTATGGTCCTTATTGTACCTATTCTTTGTATAATAACAATATTAGTCCCCCAATTGTGGGATACTTTGGCATCTTTTACCCATGGGTGTCTTAGCAACATTGAGTAGCTAGAATCTAACACATTAATGTTAATAACAATAAATGTAACAATGTAAGGAATTCCATGAACGAATATCTTCAAATCCCTATTAAGACCAAATGATTTAACTATAATTTAATCCACCATATGTAGATTGTAAAACACTGGATTAGGCTTTGATAGACCTAATTGTACTTTTAGGTTCTCAATAATGATATTAATTCCACAACATCCATCAATTAGTACATCATCAATAAAGTTATTACCAACTTGAACTTGAATCATTGCCATTTACTAGTCAATAGTGACTGGTGCACATGCAGGTTCAGGATGAACAAGTTCAGGTTGCATTGGTTGAACAAATTAACCAATTTGAAAATGTATCGTTTGATGTCTGGCATAATCCTCAAGAGTTGCCCCATGTTACTCACATATTTGGTCTCCAAAACTTGAGTGCTGATGTCTTTCAAAATCTCTTCCAAAGTCTTTTCTAATAATGTTGTTTGTGTAGTCAACTAAGTAGGTTGCTTACAAGTAACCAGTTGACTTACTGTTTTTTATAAACCAGCCCAATTTGAACGACGTGGTCCATTACGATCAACAAGTACTTGTGATGTTGAATCATTCCCTTGTAGTTCTTTGATAGTATGAACAAAATAATCATGCATTTGTTTTTCTATTTGCCAATTAGCTTCCACTTTTGCCTTCATCGGTTCACGTTCTCTAAGCACCTATTGCTCTAATACTTGGCTACATGTCACGATCACAACAACTACATTAAATAGTACATTATAAGGTTTATAAGGTTTTGTTACTACAATGGTAGTTGTTGGTTTAGTCCAAAACATGTATTGAACTTTTGTTTTTCTAGGACAATTGGGTGCATGGTGTTCAAAGCTAGAACATATAATACACAAATACCTCAACAATACTCTAGTTGGTTTAACAAGTTGTGCAATAACTTTAGCTATTGGTTCAGTAACTTTTGTGAGTACTACAAGTTTTTCTCTCTTCCTGTTTTGACAAGTTTCCTTGCCATGACCTATTTTTCTATAGTTTGAATAGGTTAGTGGTTATTTAACCATAGTATAGTGAACTATTGGCTGTGCAACCGGTTTGGATTTTGGTTGAATTATCAAAGTGTTAAAATTTGTTATAACCAATCCATCTTTTTCACAAATCACTACAGCTTCCTTATGCTTGATAAAGGTATCTCTTATCATATTTTTTTATTGTCAATTTGAGGTATGGTTGCAAACCTGCTCTAGAAATTATAGTAAAAAAAACATCAATAACTTTCACTTGTAAACGATTAACAAGCTTTAGCAAACGTTTGTAGTAGATTTCTATTTGTTCATCGACTTGTTGTTGGAAATTCTTCAATTGCATGTAAATTTCTTCGTCATTTTTCACAATTTGAAAGTGTTTGCAAAATGCTTGTTCCAACTCCTCAAAAATGCAATAGGGGTGATCTTGTACAAAATTTTCACCCCACTCCAAAATGTTGTCTGGTAAAGTGAAACCAAATAGGTTAATGATATTAGCCTCCATAGTCTTGCCGTTGGTTCTAATTGCCTTCTTGAAAACTTTAATGTGAACATCACGATCAGTGTCCTTCATGTATGTTGGAAATTGAAGCTCTCGATATGGCAATTTATCGGTTGGTTTAGATTGAACTACAAACGTTTGGTATGATGGTGGCATGAACATCCTTGGATTGGGTGTCGGCCATTCGTAAAGTCCAATAGGTGGATCAAGTGGTGGTTTTCCAAGCGGGTCTCAATTAAGTGATTTTTTTTTTGGCAATCCTCCATTAGGTGAATCTTTACGCGATTTTCCATCCAGTTGTGAATGTGGATTAGCCTTTATGGGCTAATGAAATGAAACACCATTACCATAAACATGTTGTCAAGTGGCAACATGTATGTTAATAGGTAGAGTTATTGTCGTTGCTTGTTGAACAAGTGCACTTCTTGGATTTAAAACTGGTTGTTTTAATCTAGAAATTGGGATTTTAATAGGATATTGAAAATGCTCCATTTGTTCAATAGGTGGCATTGGTTTTGATTGGGTAATATTGAATGTGCATATCTCTTTTTTCTTCAATAAATCAATGGATCAAGTCCTTTGATTCTAAAATAGTACATGGAATACTTATTAAGATCCATGGGGTACAAAAGGTGGAACTATATTATACCACATTAAATATGGTGGATATGGTACAATTCTAGGTTGTCTTATTATTAGTGGTGTGATAGGTTGTCGCCAACCTAAATGTTGATTAACTAATGTTGGGTTAGTAACCAAACCCAGTCATGGTCGAATTTGTTGCATAGGTACACCAACATGTGTTGTTGGTCTGCTCAATACAATAGGTTGTAAAAAAGTTTTGAATTTTTTTCTCATCAATAATTTTATTTTATCATCCACAAAGGAACAATTCTTGAACTCATGTCTAACTTGTTGACAATATGCACATGCTAATGCAGTTTCAACATTAGTTAGTGGGTTTGTAACCGATATACTTTGTTAAACATGTGATAGTTCAGCAATTCTTATAATAGGTACATTCGGCCAAATACTTTGAATAAGCGGTTGTGTTTGTCGAACAACAAATGCTATGACTACTTCCACTAATTCTGCATGTGGTTGGGAACTAAATTGATGTGAAGGTCTTTGCTCTAGGTTGTGTATTTGTTCCAATTGGTTTAAAAGTGGATTGCACTCCAATTTTGAATCTGTTATGCTTGGATTCAAAATAGGAACTAGTTCGGATTTGTAATATCCAACAACTGGTGTTGATCAGGTTGGTACAATGGTTTTGCGAATGTAGTAATTGGGCATTGCAGATTGCCATCTTTGTCCTGCAAAAGTTACTTCATCAACATGTCAAACATGTGCGATGTTTTGACCATCTAGTTTTGCATTCAACCTTTGTTGTAGGGATGACTGCTAGAGTGTCAAAAATCACTCCGTTGAAAGTACTTGTGATTCCCTTCTTTCCTCCTATTTTGCTAGTATTTAAGGAAGAGGTAAATCTACTGTAATCGGTTGTTGAGTTTCATTGTTAAAAATATCAACCAATTAAATTTCTTTGATTTGAGAATGTGTTTGTCTTTGTGGCTAAATCACTTCATGAACAAGTTGTTGTGGTGTTCCTAATTTTGATTGCCTTTTAAGGCCCCTTGTGACTACTCTTGACATCTTTTACTGTTTTCAAACAAATGTTAATTCAAATTTCTTTTGATCAACAAGTGGCTTTATAGATAGAAAAAAAACATGCAAATTTTTAAAATTCTTTAAACTAACTTTGTAGGAAATCAAAAACTCGTCAAGACATAAAACAATCCTAGAAAGTTCTACTAAAATTAATACAAATCCAAACTAAAACTTCAAAAAAAAAAAAACAAAACAATTGTTGAAACCAGAGATTGTAAACATGATTTGTTTTTTTTTTTCCACTATGTTGTCGCCAAATGTTAAGGGTGTTTTTAATTTCTTTAGATTACATAATTACTCTTCTCTTTGTTTTTAATACTTTCTTACATAAATCAACAACAAACAAGTTTTATTTTAGATATGGAAAATATGGAAAACAAGAACATAAAATTTTCCTTTCTTATTTACAAAAAAAAACTAATATTAATTTCCACACTTGAAATCAAAATGATAAAAAATTCAAAAAAGAAATAAGAAGTGTACTATTTCATAAAATCAAATTTCAAAAAGTTACAAAAAAGAAGAAGAAATATCATATCATCCTCAAAATTCCTCCTACTTGTACCAAGTCATAATGTTGTTTCAACTTAAATAGTCATTAGTCAATATAAACTTAAAATACTAAAAAAATTGATCACAAGTTTAAATTAACCTGTTCTATGAACAATCAGTTACTATAATAGATTGATTACCGGTTCACATAACAAATCGATTAATTTAAGGACTTGCTATCCAATAATAACTAAAATAAATTTCAAATGGTATTGCCTCACTAGTTATCAGTTAATACAAATGGTTACTATATACATATTGAAAAATTGTGTTAATAGCCTTTGATTGAACTATATCACAATTGCATGACATAGATTGTAGATGACATATAATAACTATTGATATGGACACATTATGGTTTGCCCCCTTTCACTAATTTGTTTTGATGATAAAATTGTAGATTAGCTTCTTCTTATTTTGATCAGTTGTCAACATTAAACTATCTAGTCCACATAGTTAGATTTTAATATATATGTATTTATTTATTATTTTAATATTATTTTTCTCATTTGAATGCAAAATGAAACTCTTGGTTCTTTTTCTCACACACACATAAGCACATGTGAAAAAATAAATGATCCTTGTTGAAGAAAACAATTTAAAAATCGACAATTCGCAAAGAACATAAAAACTAGAACACTTCTCACTCACACACTCTTTAGCGAGAAAACAAAAATATTCACTCTCTTGGTGATGACTCTTAGCAATCTTTGCCAAAGAGAAACATAAAAACAAGAATACTTCTCACTTATCCACTCTTTTCCAAAAATACTAGAAGGTTCATTACCAAAGATGAAGCAATGCAAAAAGAAGCTTTCAACCTTGCACTCCTTGCTGAGAATTCTCCTTCTATAAAAACCTCTCTCAACAACAAACCCAAATGCTCTATGCAATGCAAAACCCTAGATATAAGAGATTCAAGGCACCTAGTTTTACCCCTACCATTTTTTATTTTGTAAAACCCGAGTCATTAATTTGCAAGTTCCCATCCATATGGCCTGAATTGCCCTATTTGGCACCAGGTTATGACCCCTTTCCAAATAACTTTAATATGAGGTACATACGTGTCTCAAGACTAGTACTAGGCTGGTATGTTCAAAAGTTGATACAAGATTGACACTAGTTAGGACAATACTCAACCAAGGGTTTAACATCTCACCTTAATATTGCCCACAAAAGGACATGGACATGAAAACTTGGGTGTTTTTTTTGGGGTATTCCCACTCCCCAGTTATATGCACACATAGTTTGAATAATCACATTATTGAGAGTTAAAAGTTTCCTTCCTTTCTAATGAAGACTTATGACAATAGGGATAACAATATGTCTATCAAAGTTCCCAGTTCAAACATCACAATAAAGTGTCAAGAAAATGTCACTCTCCAAAATTGGATTTCAAGAATCCCAACATGAATATCAATAAGGGAGCCAATGTTAACCTAGTAATGTAGTTATCGAAGTTGAATAATAGGTTCACTAGGTCTCTACCAAATAACTATTTAATTTTGACAAATAAAATGTTCCCAAATATTTGAAAAAATGCTTCATTTTCATGAGAAAAATAGTTTTTTTGAAAATCTTTGCATGTCTAAAAATAATACAAAATTTGGGTAAAAACAATACAAAATTTGCTAATCAACTATGGTATATCTGCCAAGTGAACCTGCACACGAAGATGATTTGTAAAGGTATATGCTTGTGGGATGATGTCAAAATTCCTCGATTACTACCAAAATTTGAAAATTGAAAAAATCTCATGGCCAACATGAAGAAGGTCAATTTGTTTGTTGGGGTTGAGTTTCTTGTGCAATGAAACCATCCTCAAATTCCCCAAACTCAAAACTTCTTCTTGACTACAAATTGTGGATAAAACATGTAACCAGAGAAATGCATTTTTTTCTACTTGTCTGAATCTTAAGCAAGACAACCGAATACGAATCCACAGAGTAAAAGTGATGTGTGTAACATGCATCATATTAGAGACAATAACATTTTGTTCGAGTGGTTGAAGACCATTCTAGAGGAGGTCAAACCCATCAGCATGATGCCACACGTCTGGAGCTCCTTGTTAGCCATTCATGTTACTTACACTAGTTTACTTTAAACTTTTAGTTGGCTAGCTTTCTGGATTGCCAACAAACAATGAGTTTACACTTATGATCCTTTTGTGTGCTCCAATGGACCCATAATGTGCAAGTACAAGTGTGGGCATGCGCCGGAGTAACTACTATTTTCACTTAGAAAGAATAAGAAAAAAATAAAATGATAATTTACTAATTTCACTTCAAAAAGAAAATTAAATTAATGAAAATATAATATTTTCATTTAAAAAGAAAAGAAAAAGAAAAGAAAAGAAATGATAATTTACTATTTTCACTTCAAAAAGAAAATGAAAAAAATATTATGATAATTGTTTCACAAGCCACCACTTTACAGTCCATGTTCATTAAATTGGGGGGGGTTCTACAGCTGAGCTGAGAAAGAAAGACAAGTTCGACCCAGCCTGGCCAAAGCCCATTGTACTCAATGTAAACAACAAAAGGCAACGGGAAGGTGCATAGTTTTGCCAACTAACTATGACCGAATATAAAATATATGACTCTACTATAATACATTATCATATTATGTCATGACTACGTGTGTCCCCGCGTGAGCAAGACTTTGAGCAAAGCTTTTGTTGATCCCTTGTGGACTCCCTCCCTCCCTCACTCTTGGTATGTGACAAGATCATGACTAAGTGAACAAAGTAAGTAAGAGCCCTTTTGTAATAAGCCCCTTTGACCCCACTTTCATTGTGGACTCTTCTCTTTTGTGACATTATTATAACCGAGTGGTGACTAAGAACGTGTGTACTCTATGCTATAATATCACAACCCAAACCGAGTGACTACTAAAAGTGAGTGAGTGACTAAAAGTGTGTACTTCTATGTGATAATAACATAACCGCGTGACTAAAAGTGTGGTTGATCGACGGGTTGACTCTTTTTCCACTAGTGTTTGTTTGTTTGTTTGTTTTTTGCTTTTTCCCCGTATTGGCGGTGAGGGTGGTGTGTATGAAGCTTCACACTTGAAGGGTGGACCTTGTGTCCTAACTTGACTTCATTTTAGAGGCGGTGGGGGGAGGGTTGGGGAGTGGTATTATTACAACACTCACTATTTTACCCTTCTTAAGCTATAATTATTCTTATAGTTGCCATTTTGACACCCTATTTTTAATAGAAAAGAATTGAGGCAAATCCAATGGCTCCCCAATCCAATGGCTTAATAGTAGTCTTCCCTAAATTTATGGTAGAAAATGAAGGTGACTTGCCACTAAACTTAGCGGTAGCTACTTGTGGCGGTGGTGCATTTAGTTAGAAAAGTACCCAAAGCTTAAAATTAAGAAAAGTTGAGTTCCAAAGTCAATGCATTAAAACTACTACTCACTCCTTGGCTTCCTAGTGGCCACTAGTCTAGTACCCCAAAAAATTAGGGTTTTGCTCCTCTAATTCACCAATTTGGCCCCCATTTTTTTGGGTGGATTTTGTGAACCACTTATAAAAAAGAAAAAGAAGAAAGGGGTTCAGCCATGTAGGCCCATGCTAAAAGTCTTATACCAAGTGATCCACACCAAGTGATATTTGGGCCCCACTTTTGACCACTCTAACTTCTTTAGTGGGCTCCTTTCTTTAATGGGGGACCTCTCCTTGAATCAACCTACAATGTAGGCCTAACATCTAGGTGGTGGTTGACATTGTGTTAATTTGTTGCAACTTCCAAAAGTCCCTTGTGTCTACAACCTTCTATTTGTCAAGACAAATTAACTTCACAAGTACCTACTATTTAAGATTTATTTGAGGAAAAAAATTGAATGTGAGTTTCTTTAGGGGAGAGTGGGTTCCTTAGCGAGAGTTGCAACTTAAGAAGTTGTTGAGCCATGAGGGGATTAATTTTAGGAGGAAATTGAATGTAGGTTTGTTAGTGAGAATGTGTGGGTTGCCTAATATTACATGGGGACTATTTTAGGAGGAAATTGAATGTGGATTTTGTTAGCAAGAGTTGAGAAGGTATTTGGTAGTTGAGCTTTCCCAAATTTTGTATGTGAGATTATCCCCTCTTTTTTGTCAGGCTATTTTTGGTCAATCATTCAGCTTGAGAAATCATTTTAAAACTGACATTTGGTAGTTAGGAAAGGGGGGTAACTCAGCCCAGAATTTATCTATCTCAATGTTGGATATTTGGAATATATATATATATATATATATATATATATATATATATATATATATATAAAAATAATAATAATATAAATAAAAAAAATAAGACACTTTAGCCATTTGGGTGGGTTTGAAAAACAAATGGCATGTAAACATTAATATTTCAACCCTAATTTGTTGGACTAAATTTCTCTTGCGTATATGTGAAGGGTAAAGCCCAAG
>Ga0116229_10004833_pt1 | contig 22072 bp, 11 predicted proteins | sample S1TSphgellanicum_3_FD_87313 | JGI IMG/M metagenome (GOLD analysis project Ga0116229, IMG submission 87313) | Host-associated microbial communities from peat moss isolated from Minnesota, USA - S1T2_Fc - Sphagnum magellanicum MG | ecosystem: Host-associated > Plants > Peat moss > Unclassified...
AAACATGGTTTATCAAAAACTTTAAGCTTGTTTTGATACAAGTTTATGTTTAAATATTTAGAAATGAAATTTTTTAAATAATTTAATAAATAAAGTATATGAATGAATTATAAATGGTGATAATAATGACATCAATGTTTTGGCTATAAGCCATATATGGAAGTAAAAATTTGTTAAAATATTTTTATATTTTGGCTACAAGTCTCAGAACCCATTATAGAATTATATCATTTTAATAAATATATAATTTTATAAGAGATTTTAAAATCTTTTGTTGATGTTGGTGGCCCTTCTTATGTTTATGAAATGGTGGAAATTCACCACACAAAAAAATCAGTTAGATCATTAATATTTTAAATTTTGAAAAAAAATGGATAAGGTTTATAATGATTTCAAATATTAAACTTTTAAAATTTCAAATAATTTTGATGTTGGAATTGTTTATTTGTTTAATGTTGGAATTATTAAAATCATTTTAGAAACTTTTACTCATGAGGATTTTATTTTTTTGAAATTTGTGATTTCAATTTTTTTGTTGTTTACATTTTTTTTGAATTTGCACTATTTTTTCCATTTTTCTCCAACAAAAATTACGAAGTTAGGAAATTCAAAACCAAGAAAACATGTTGGTGAAGGTGTGACTGAGGGGGCGGGGGTAATCTAACTATTTAAAACCAAAATTTCACCAAATTAAATTTCTTTATATATATATATAGACATATAGTTAATTTTTTATAATAAAATATTTTTAGTTACCATAATATTGAAGGATTTAAACCAGTTTCCAATTAGATTACTTATCTATAACCAAATGTGGCAATTTTCTTATGGATGATTACCATTTCAGCAACATTGCAAAAATAAATAAATAAAATTACCTAATCATATGGGGGAATTTGTTTTAATTTTTAGCAATTTCACAAAAATTAAACACATTTTATGTAATGAAAATAAAATTATAAAAGACTTAATGAATGCATTTTTGAATTGACATTGAATTTACAAAATTTCCAAGTTAATTTAAATATTAAAATATTTGTAAATTTATTCATGAAATGCAATTTCAATTTTTTAAACCCTTTAAATTGAATTTTGTAAATCATAATTATTTTTCTGAATGCATTATTGAATAAGCTTCAAAATCATGTTTTCATTTGTAACATTTGATAAAATTTGGAATATATATATATATATGTTAAAATTTGAATTTCCTAAACAATTTCATGTCAAACACAATACAATTAAAATTTTCATATTTGTTAATAAAGCTTTGAAATGGTTTGGTGGTTAAGACCATGGTGTATTCCTATGAGGTCTTGGGTTCAATCCTTAATGGATGTGTGCATTAATGTATCTCGTATAAATGTAGTTTACAAACATGTACATCATGGTGAATGGCATCAAAAACTTTTTGTTGACCAAAAAAAAAACTTCATTTTTTTTTTCACAACATGTTGTGAAAAAAATGCAATTTGTGATTCCATGATCTGAAAATAATTTAAATAAAAATAAATTACATAACAAATAATTTAAATAATTTTTTTTGAGGGGGTATGATGACATGGCACATTATTTCACATCATATTAACTTGGGACCTCATATATCCATGTCATAATTTTTAAATTAAAAGTTATTTAGTGCAACATGTGACTATCCAAAATGGCTTTAAAAAACATTTCATTAAAAATATCTGAATCAACTAATCGTTTTTACCAAAATCGTACAAATTGCATATTAGTCAATTTTGTTCTATTTCATTAAAAACCTAATGAATTTGGGTAGTGGAAAAAGACAAGATTTCTTCTTATGAACATCGCATTGCAAAATGGTGTGTTTTTCTTTGAAGCTTCAACTTTTGTTTTTGTTTTTGTTTTCTTTTACAATGTCAAATTGTAAGTGCTTGTGTGGTGGGGATGGTTGGGGGGGTGAAGAGAGAGATTGTTGATTCAAATGAAATTGACTAAGGTTTGTGGCTAGTTTCTTTTGTCTTTATGTGGCTTGCAAGGAACAGTGCAAATGAAAACAAACGTGTAATTTTTTTCTTCACAATCATGTTGTAAAATTGCCTTGTGTTTGTGGAAAAAGGTTCTTTGGAGTGCAAAAGCAAGAGTGGTAGCCTTTCTAGGGAGTGGAAAATGTAAGAATTTTCACATTTAGGGTTATAGAAAAAGAGGTCATCGAATGACAAGGATGATGACAACAATGATCATCGTTAGGAAATAGAAAAAAAAATCAAAAAACAAGCTTGCAAACATGCACTTCAATTTTTCTTCCTGTTTTTGGGGAGAGGTGTTTGTAATTGAAAAAAAAATCCAAGGAAAAACATAGGAACATTGTTATTGCTACTATTGGATTCTTTGCAGAGAACTTTAGGTCCTTAATGAAACAAAGGTGGTCTTTCTCAATATAGATAATACTATAGGTTTGTTAATTTTTACTATATCAATACCTTCTTAAACTTGTAATAAGCTGGCCTATGTCATTAGCAACACATGAAGGTTGGAACAATGATGGGTGAATTCAAATGGCCTAATAAACTATGTCTTGAAATTATTTGGTAGCATTTTTGGTTTCATGTCACACCATCTTGGGTGGCAATTATTCTTTTTTTCGACATTGGGTGGATGTGGCATGTCATATTTAACATGATGATATATTGTTTTAATGTGAAAGTATTGATGTGGGTAGAAGTTTTATTGGCAAATACACATATTTGATTAATAGTTTCGTAGTTTTTTTGCATGTTGAAAAACATCAATCCGACTATTTTATTTTATTTTATTTTTTGTGTGGAAGGATCAAACAAGGTGTAGGTCGACAATTCACATCAAACATCTTGCACATAAACTCTTGAGTTATTGGAAGCAAGGAGACATGATCCAAGGTCATTTCCAAAACATTATACTTATCAATAAAGGCAGAACAGTAACATGTGCCTTTCAAGTGCAAAGTAATGGGGTACAAAACAAATGTGGGATGTGCCATGTACCTTTTTTCATGCTACCAAGTTCTACCAATCCTTATTCAATAGAATTTTAAATAAATGGCATGTATATAAATTTGATAATGTGCATAATGTTTATTTTTGCAATGACATAGTGTGATGTAGTAAGAATATTATTACTTTATCTAAATTTCTACACTTAAATTCCTATTATTGATGTGGGAAAACCCATTTTTGTCAAGAGCCAACTATCTAGATTAATAACCCTTTGTCTAACCATAATGATAGCAACGGTCACATATAAATAACTTCCATTTTCTAGAAAGTAATTACATTAGTGATATCCATACTTACATGTTATTCCTAGTATGGCACAAATTTTTGTACCATAACTATTTAGTCTTTTTACTCCTTGTATTGTCTTTGGTATTAGTGTATTAGTTTTAGCAATAATTGATATCCTTCCAACAATTCCAACATCTCTTACAACTTTAAGAGCTCCAATAACATTAGCCACGTCAATAAGATCAACAACATTGGTAGCACCTACAATACTTGTAGCACTAGCTACATTGGTAACACTAGCAGCATTGACAATAACTGTTGCAACAATAACAACATTGGTGATAGTGCCTACATCACAAGCACCAATTATGTCATTAGTTACCACCATAGCAGCCCTTTCAACTTCAACACATGTGTTATTAATTCCTTTGTCAATTACAAATAATCACCTATCATCATTGCAAGGAAGTGTTAGTGTTATGATTACACATGTTGCCAAAAACCATTACCAAATAATGGGAATTACTTGCCAATCAATTCGCCCTTCACCACAACACACAAAGGGGAACTTTTCTACACAAGCCCCTAGGATCATGAGTCTACCATCTACAACAACTATTGTAAAACCTCAAAGAATTATAACACATTTGCCAAAAATGATGAACTAGTGAATTTAGCGAACCATCCTTCACTTCAATAGCACAACCACCTCAGAAACATTAGGTATTTAACTTTGGCTTCCACTACCCCCATTTCAACAAAAGCAACCGCCATTTTAGGTCTTGAATGCCCTTATTCCTTTTCATAAACATTTAGAACATAGGTGTCAATTTTCCTTTAGGTTGTAAAGAACCTACATAAACAAAAGCTTTTTGGAGTCGACTTCTATTATCAAGGTTGCAATGCCATATGTTTTGTTATTTCATTAGGCTCCAATGGTTGCTACACAACACTCTGAATTTTATATGAAGTTTTGGCTCCATGTAAAAAAATTGCTTAGATCTTGTTATATGGTACCAGAGACATGGAGGTCATGGTGTACTTGCGGGCCAAAAGAATTGGTGGTAGGTAACTTGCACATAGTTATATTGTAGTGGGCTTCATTGAAGCTATAGGATTCTTAATGTGTTGTATGTGATGTGTTGGTACAATGGTAGAATGTACAAGCAAGTACATTCTTTAATGTGTTTTCATAGATTGGCCAAAATTTCTTTAGTTCATTATTGTCAAGATGTTGTATTGTTCAATGCCTATCCAAGAAATTGTAAGGAACTTGTTTGTCCTCAACAAGTGATATTGTACAAACTTTTAATGTTCATAGTTATGCAAGGCAATGGTGCTACTGGGAACAACAATCACATGTGGAAAGGGAAAGGAAGAGGTAGTGGAAGTGGCAACGGCATTGGAGTAAGTAACTTTGACCTATACCTTGACATTGAAGAATTTTCTAATGTTCCCCAATGTTGTGGTTATGGAGTTATTTTGTTTTGTTAAATTATGCAAGGAAACATTAATCATTTGATTTTGGAAATACATTGCCTGGAACCACATTTTAGTTGAAGGGATTATTGTCTAAGATTATGTTCATGTTCAGTACCTATCCCAAGTTTTCTATTGATCTCACCATATGTATGCATTTTGAATCCCATTGTGGTTGTCTGAAGCTTACATTTACTTAAAATTTTGCACTTCTAAAGATTTTTTAGATTGTTATTGGCAATTAAGTTACCAAGGCTTTAGTACAAGCAAATTGTGTACATTTCACTAGTTGTTGGACAAGCATTTGGAGTTTGTTGATTGCTTGGATCATTCTTCATAAAGGTCCAATGTGTAATTTTTTGATACATGTTCTAAAAAATTACTAGGTGGACACATCTATGGGCATAGTTCACACACCCCGTTCAATATTTCATTGAAGATTTTTTTATCTAATGTTCTTGTGTGCTATTAGATGAGAAAAAAACCCTTTTGAAAATTATATGTATATGCAAAATGTTGTTAGGATTTTGGGGACACAATAAAAACATTGGGAATTTCATTAGTTGAACGCAAAAGGAATATAATGTTTTTGCCTTTACAGTTTAATTCCCTTGAACCATGCAATTTGTTACATGAACAACAACAAACAAACATTTTGCATAATGTTGAAAGTAAAGTTAGTAATTTTGAGTCATAGGGTAGCTCCTTCAAAGTTGTATTTTTCCTTTAATTTTTAGAACCTATAGTCTTTTTCATGGATTTTCTAGGAAATATTATATTTAAATACACAATACATCATCATTTTATATTTGAATGCATATCATAAATATTCACATTTTGACGTACAATTTGTTGTTTATCATTTTTTAATTTAAAAATATTTATTTTTAATTATCAACCTTTGATTTATACATTATACATTCATAAAACATACCCATATTTAAATCAGAATTAATTTGCAAAAGTTATTTACTTTTATCATTCTATCATTCTATTGTGCATTTGTTTAATTGCATATGTATGTTAAACATTAACAAAAAAATTGTGAATTCACATGTGATTTTCCAAAAAATATGTATTATATAACTTAGGAGTATTTGAAAAATATTCATTTACAATTTTTTTAAAAATTCACAATGTTTGGAAAAATATTTTCAAATGCATGTTGAATAATGAAGTTATGAATTTATTTTTTTAAGGAGAATCCAATTTTCTTGTAGTTTCCAAATCTTGTAGTTAACTTAAAAAAACCTTTGTAGTGTTTATTTTAACCCATGACCAAATATTGTCATGGAAAAATATATTATTTAAAAAGTCATTCATTTACATAATGTGCATTGTACTTATATTTGTTCTAATTTCAAGTTTGCATGTATGTTTGCAAGTGTTTTTTAATTGAAAGAAAAGATTGAAAGTACTTTCATTCATACATGCATAACAAAATGTATTTAACAATTTAAAATGTAATTTGTTTTACACGACCTATAATAACTTAAATACATAGGAAATATGGATGTTTCATTATTAATATGTTTGATAAAAGATTTGTAAAACAATGCACTCAATAAATAAAATTATTTCAATAAAATCCTTAGAACGATCCAAACTTCTAATCCTTAAAAAATATAAGGATGTTAAAAATTTTCATTTCACAGTTAGACAAATTTGACGAAATTGGATATCCATCTTGACTACATCAAAAAATTGAAAAAAAAAAAAGGTTGTTAACCACACAACAAACATTTTTACTTGTGTGAATTTTCGCCCCCTGGCCACAAAAGTTTTTGGAAATCTTTGGAAAAAAGAAATTTAGAGAAAATTCAACTAATTTTGCTAAGAATTTGGAATTTTTTTGGCAATATTTCGAAACAACAAAATTGATAATTAAAAAAATAAATTAGAACACTGCACATAACACTTATCAAAACTGAAATTCGTGAGGCATCAGCCAACGCCAAGTTTCACTCCCAACTAAAAAGGTTAGGTTAATTGTGGTCCGGAAGTTAGTTAGGTTAGGTCTGGAGGTTCGAGGAACATCTTTAGGTCTGGGAATCGCGCCTTCTTCTTCCGCTGCTGCTTCATTTTTGTTGCTCCGAAACTCGTGGTCTTTCGCATCACGTTCAGTGCTCTCGCGAGGGAGACCTTCGAGTATCCGCCGCCGCCGCAGCAGGGGGTCGGCGGCTACCTGACTGTTTTTTGTGTGTGCGTGTATTTATATGCATTTTCTGGAAATTTTGTTTTCTGTCTATTTGTTTTAGTTCGCGTTCATTGAGCTGTTATTCGATCGGATGCCTATGTTTCTGTACTTGGCTGCGTGTGGTAAACCTTAGCGGAGTTTTGAGAGAAAGGAAAAGGGCATCAAGGAGGATTCAAGTTATCCTTGCGCTTTGACTGGAGGGCTTTTCGTCCTCCGATGAAGACAAGAGAATTTCCAGAACGCTAATCCTGGTACTGAGATGTCTCTTTTTTTCTTCATCTCTTCTTCTTCTTCTTTCAGTTGTCTCTAGGATTGTTTCAGTTCTTTTGCGTGGTTATTAGAGTTGCGTATGTGGAGATTTGACGTGCAATGGTTTTAAGTTTCGGTCGAGGATGTCGAAAATTTGCGTTATCTTTCCGAAACTGCAGACTCGTCTGCCTTGTGGAAGCAAAAATTCCTGAGACCTAATTTTTCTCTTTAACCGTCACCGACGCCCTGTTGCCGGGGACGAGTGCTGCTGTCAATCTTGTGAATAGTTAGATGTGTCCAGGTATTTCCCTTCAGATTACCGAAAGGTTAGTCTGGCTCGGTAAAGATTGCTTTGACTATGGATTTTAGTTTCAGAAGTTCTGTTTTCTTGCATTGCAATAATGAAGGCAGCTATAATAGTGAATGGCAGCTTCCTAAATCCAAAACTTTGTGCATAATTGAGAACACAGTCTACTACATTCATTGATCACATAATTAATTTGTGTCAGGGTGTTGTGCATGTCAGTAAAACTGTTTGTGTAAGGTTTGTTGAGTTCCTTAGCCAATGTCGGTATGTGCTTTGTCTCTGTTTCGAGAAATGCGATAGCATGTTGAGTTGCGAAGCCAATATATGGATCAAGATTCACATGCAAGGATAGACTCATGTACTAGTAGCCAGCAATGGCCATCAGGTTCCAGAACTTTGTCTATACTTCTCGTTGAGATGGGTGTTTTTTGCACAAGGATTGCAGGGTTGGAGGGTTGCTGCAGCCAGTGTCTCATAGCTATGATGACCTTGCTTTAGGCTGGGATCTGTGGTGGTACCTCTGGTTTACCTCCAGAAGTGCTAGAAGCAAATCAGGCCTTGAAAGATCTCAGAGATTGATCTTGTATAATTTCAGAGTGCATCACTAATACCTATGAATTATTCTGACCTAGTAATGTCAACCTGGTGTTTGTGCGCTTGCATGTGAAGCTGTATGTCTTTTTGAAGTAGTTATCCTCCAAACCTGCCCTATATCCTACAATATAGTGAGAATATATTTTTTGAAGCTTAAATTGAGTGGTTCACCAATGACTGGCTTGCAAGCACCCATGAGCAGCAGCAGATAGTATGTTGCTACCTTCCACTCTGAATGGTGTCATCATGCTGAAATGTGTATTGCTTTGGTTTTGTTTTTGGTGACTTGTTGAATGAGAAATGGAACCACTATTGCCACAGCATTAACAGGAATATTATTTGCATTAAGTTCACAATCTGACCTTACATGGCAATACGTAACAAGTAGCATCATCAAAGGAAGAAAGGAATCAAATAGCATGAAGGATTAGTGATGGTTGAAAATACCTGGAGCCTTAGCAAAGTTTAATTTTCTTGCATTATTGAGGTTCTGAAACTGATCGGAGTTGCTGGGTGTTTATAGTAAAAGCATTTCATTGTCTACTGCAGTGGTTCATAATTTTCTTGTTTCTGATTTTTGTGATTTTATGCTCATGATGTCGTAGATCTGGACTCTTTGGTTTTGGAGTCAGATGTGTCTTTTCTTCATGGAACAAGTATTTGTGGTGGTGATGTAGCAGGGAAACTTGAGGGTTATGAAGGTCTAGAAGCCTACAGTTTAGGGAGAAGGGGGAGAGAAATGAGAGAATAAATATTGCTATTCACAAAGCTCGATATGTTGGTCCTTGGCTTCACAGTTGAAGCAGCTGACAGCTCATGACCCACAGTTCCTTGCAGTCATTATCAATCTTGCTTCAGAAGTTGGATGCTGTTTCTGCTTGTTTCTTGATTATCAACATGAAGAGATGAAGAGAACTTGACTGGCATGGGGAAATTACTGTGTTACTTGAATCTGACAATCAACAAGGGTATGCTCTTGAGATTGGTTTTGGCTACATTGTTGTGTGGAATGGTGACTGCATAGCTTCATAGTCAATCTTCACAAACAGATACTCTCATTTGAGGTTGGAGACTGCTTATAAATTATGATGTTGATTGTGTGGAATTTGAAGTTTGAAAGTTGGTGAACTCTCTTGTAGGCTAATGCAGTGGCTATGAGATTCACAAGGTGGGTTTTAGTTCAGTTTTCCTGCTTTGAAAGCTTTTACTGCTCCAGAGGATAGTAGCTTCAGATTTGAGCGAGTATGAGGATTTCACCGCTCCTTTCACTCAGCTCATTTCAGGAGCAATAAAATGGAAGTAGGGACAGAAATCTGGAAGACACTGTAAATTGTGAACTTTTAAATATGATAGTTGAGTATGAGGGTTCATGTTTGGAAGCAACAATGGCTGTTGTGAAAGAATCTTGTGAAAGCAACAAAATGGCTATAAAAGTTCTTAGGTCTGAGGTGAAGTACTGGTCATTGAGATACTGTGTTCACTTCACTATAAACTTGCCATGCTGAAACCTTTTTTAATAGTATATTGCAGGTGCAATATCCTTGCAGAGATTTTTGTAGGTTTAGCATCCTCCAAGGTGTGTATGTCCATGTTGAAACCAGCCTTTAGGACATCACATGTGCAAACTCTGATTAGAATGATCTGTAGTATCATTGTCTGAATACTCTAATGTAAACCTGCACCACATTTCTTCAGGTGGGTCAAAGCTAGTGTCAAATTCAATGTTTGCCAAGCTTTATTAATGGCAAAGCAATGTTTATATTAGCAATGTTCTATCTCAGTCCTTGTTCTGCTGAACTCTTTTCTGCAGTCCTCTGTAACCAACAAAAGGGGTTGCAGCAAAGTGATTGTTGACCTTGGCAACACCACAAGTGCTTGTTGCAACACAATGCATCACAGTCACAGCATGATGGAGACGTGCAGTCACATTTGCAGAGAGAAAGTTCAAGGACCAGCAACTGCAGCACAAGCTGACAACAACTAAACCACCACATTTGTGTGCCATGAGCCCTTTACTCAGTCACAAAATATAGAATCTCAGAAAAAATTGGACGTTTCTCAAATGTGGTCTGCATATTCATTACACAAGCACTCACTGCATTCATCCACGTGGCATTATCCATGAAGAATATATCAAAAAAATTCATAACCAATAGACAGAAGATCAGAGGATAGAAAATAAAATATTATGCTGCAAGCTGAAATGAAAAAAAACTGGTGCTTCCCAGTGTCGCCACAATGTGAGAAAATATGTGAAAATTGCAGAGTTGGTATAATACTAATCTCAGCATTGTTCAAAACCCTACCAAATCAATATTAGTGCACATTCCAGATTAGCTATGGTGGGTTTGAACATGAACCATATGAAAATAACATGTATTGCATAAACAAGATCTGTACTCACCAGAATTTTTCTTTGTAGCATCCGAAATATGTGAACCTTGTGTGTAGCAATTGAAATCTTGGGGCATCAATTTTGACCCTAGTTCTCCAAAACTGGGTACAAAATCAAAGGTCAGGACCAAGCAGTACATGGGGAAAAAAGAGGGGACCAAACTAGTTTTCTAACCTATATTGGTCCCCACAAGAGTCTTACCCCCAGTTTTGGATTTGCCTCTACTGCACCTGCGCTGCTGGCTCATATTCTTCATGGAATCTAGTCTTTGTCAGAATAAAATCCTGCAAATCTTATGAACTGATACCCAGTTTATTAAACCAGACCCAATTTTGCTCACTTGATGGATACACTCAAATTAGGGATGAAATAGGGTTCAGAGCAGTGTTGGGTGGGCATCAACCATTGGTGGACAGTTATTTGATTTGTTTAACATCTACATCCTTCAATTCCAGATTTTTGAAAATTTTGAGAAGTAAACAACTGGTACAGTTTTGATTTTTTCAAGTTTGAAATTGAAGGTTCCTTATAGGACCAATTATGTCTTAACCCAAAATATGACCATTATATGCAATGATTCTTTAGTCTAAAGAACCGTGCCATATGACAGTTATGAACAGATTCTTTGAATCACTAAACAATTTGCAAAGCGTTGGTACGAGTACAAAATGTATCTTATATCTATATAATGTGAGAAGTGTTTGTCAAAAAGCAATGAAGAACTTGATATTTCATATTTGTTCATAACACAAGTCGTCAAATTGTTAGGAAGCCAACAAAATGCCACTAGGACAACAATTTTGCTCCTTTCCATGATACTAAGCTTGGTTGACATGCTTAAATAATAGATCCAACATGATTAAAAGAATATAGAGGATCAGTCTCAAGACTTTGCTGTCTAACAAAATGATGGCATACACAAGAGGAGGATTGGTACCTGCAAGCAATAAAAAATTCTATAGAATAATAATAAGAGCTGCACTCTTGGACAATCCATGTCAAAATATTTTGCAATATATAATGAAGCAATCACACCTTTCAACAAGATAGATATCCATGGAATTATCAAGAAACTTAGTCTTGAGCTTTGGGGTCACATCAAAGCCAATGTGAGCATTTCTTGCATGCCTTGAACTCATTGGTGGATGGTGGCTAACCTACCGGTCCTATTCCTTAGGTCTAGTGTAAGTATTCAAAAATTCATAAATCAACCTTGTAATCTAGTAAAGCTTTTGAGCAACCACAAGATCTTATAAAGTCATGAGGAATGTTTGGTAGTTAACCTTTTTAGAAAGAAAGGTGAGATCATTGTGGTTCACCATTTCATAGGTTTCTCCAACAATTGAGTTGAAAAGTTGAAAGGCTTTTGTGTCCTTTTATATCCATAATACACAAATAGTGCCCATGACATTGTTGCAACACCCTTAAAAATCATATAACAATTTTTTTTTCCACTATAACATAAGAGTTTCAATGAACAAATTTCAATGTCTTTGCCCAAAATCTTCCATTTTGTGGCCTCCAAAACCTAGTATGTAGCTTGGTGAGGAACAATACAATGTTCAAAAGGCATGATAAACTCATAGTGTACTGCCTTTGAGACCATGTGCAATATCTCAAGCGGGTTCAAAACATTCCCTAATTCCCAATGTAAACATGCCACCCAAGGATTAGAACACATGATAGATATTTAACAAGATTGACACAAATCATGTTTACAAATCCACAATATCATGATCATCAACTAATGGAAAACACACTTGCATAGACCACTTTCACATAAAGATCCTCACACTCATTAGCCATGTCGAAAAGGTAAGAGTATAATTCCATCCATTGCAAATAAAAATCCCAACATATGAGTTAAGATTGACAAAAAAAGAGGATTCATTGTCGAATTTTCATAAGGAGTGAATGTTCTCTATATTTGTAATTGAAATCAACTAAGATAAAATTGAGAGATAATCTAAAAATAAGGTTTTAGACATAATTAAAACCAACAAAACAAAATTCATCATTGAATAAATAATATTTTAAAATGCTATTCATTCACCACAAAAGCAATTTCGTGCCAAGGCAACAAAACTTAACCATTCTTTGGAATATGGTCATAGATTCAAAAATTATAACAATTTGAATCACCATTGAATTAACATCAAAACCAATGTATTTACAATTCATTTTCCAATAACTTTCTCTCTTATGTTCCAAAACACCAAATAGAAATGAATATCACTTTTCTTGATGTTAGAATCTAGTAAGTTGTCAAAATTGAATGCAGAAAGGGAGTTGATGTTTTAGAAGGTGATCTTGGAGTTGAATAAAAAATTCTTGGCTATGATCATGATAGACATTTGAAGCTCACCGTGATACCCATCATAATGGGAACTTCAAGAGAGACTTGATCTTGTTGTTGTCAAGATCTTGTATGTCAAATTGTTGTTGTTGCAAGTCAAGGTGGGTTTATTTCTTGTTCGAGCTTTTTGCATTCTATGGAAATTGAGAGAGGAGAGTTCTTCAAAATGTTTGCCAAGCCTTTTTTGTTTGGGATGAGGTGAAAGTATTGTTGGGTTGTTTAAATGTGTTTTGATTATGTGTAGTACTAAAACCACAAAAAAACAATGATATGCTCATGAGAGTAAACTCGAAAAGATTTGATCCCCCAAATGTGCCTTGAAAATAGAAATCATAGTAGATAGTAGTAGTAGTATATGTCACTCAATTTGAGCAAATGATTATCATAAGCTAGGTTAATTTGTTGTAATTGGTTGATGTTGTGCATAATTTTTTTAGTTGTTCTTTTTGGTTATAGGTATATGCTTGGTATATAGATTGGTATATAGATTGAGATGAAAGGAGGAAGGATTCATTGTCTACAATCACATCCAACTTTTCACACATAATGAGTATTGTGCATAATTAAGCTAATAGGTATGGGACTCTAGCATTGAATATTTTATTTGGCTCAATGTATTCAATGTGATTTATTTTCATAATCTTTGGAAGCTCATTGTTTTTTCTTGCTAGGTTTAAGGTGTATTCTACAAGTTTTGAATTTGTATGTAATTGGAGGTTTCTCTAGCCTTTGGTTTGTCATGGAAGTTATTTATGCATGGAAGCAACTAAATAATTAAATTTCATTTGTTGTTGTGCAAGTACCTCCTTTGAAAACCCTAAGTGAATTGAATTTGTTGAGGTTTTTTTCTTATTATAAGAGAGAGGGATTTTTTTCTTGTGTTGCACTACTAGTTAGCTAATGAATACGAACCTTAGAGACATAAACATGCTCTCTATTTCATTGGTTTAGTATGATGTTAATAATTTGAATGTCATTGAAATTTGGATTACAATTTGACAATGGTGTGTTGATTTAATATGCTTCATATGTTGCATAGGAAGATCTAGAATAAAGAACATTTCATTTTTGATCTTTTCAATAATTCTATATCTTCCTACACATATAGTGATTGAAATTTGCTTTTGCCACTACCACCTTGCATCTAATTGTCACCATGTGCATGCATGTTAGACCTTGCTTCATGTCTATTATTTCTACTAATAATTTGTGGTGATAAGTCATGCTATGAAGTTTTGAAGGAGTTGAAGCTTTTCTTGGCAAATTGTGTTTAGTTGTTTTAGTTTACTTGGCCATGAAGGTTTGGAAGTAGCAAACCCAAAGGTAGGGCAAAAGGATGTTGAAGTCATGGCAATCAAAAGCAGGTTCAAACATTTCTTCACCATGAAACAAGCACAAACAACTTATATATGTTGAACCCAAAAATCCATAGGCAAGCTCCCAAACTCCTTTTGTGATCTTAATCATTTCCCTTGTGCTTTTAACCTAGTATTTCTATTTTGCCTTTGACAATAGTTTTAAGTCACTCACACAATGGAAGAAAAATGAGAAAACTAGAAACCTCTTGCCAAGAGCATTCATCTTTAAAACAAGGTTTCACAAAGAGAAACCATAAACCAAAACAAAAAGCCCCCCTTTCAGTCTAAAAACCAATACTTATCTTTTCATGCCATTCTCTAGTGAATCCCTTGTGCTCCTTCATAGTTGATGATAAATTAATAGCAACAAACATGTCGCAACTCCAAAAGCCAATGAACCACACAATCTCCATCGCTAAGATCGTGGAACTTAACAATTTCAGCAATAAAACAAAGAAAATCCTAAGCTTATCCCATAATTTCGGCAACCATAACTAAATATTGACAGACACATCCACCCAACCATGGTGTTGAAGGATGAAAAACAAAAGTTGACAGACTTCTCTGGCGATTGTGATTGTGTCTGTTCACACTGAAAACGAAAAAAATAGTAGCCATCTCAGCCCTAATTTTATGCCACATACCTACCATATACCAGCCCAAAATTAGTATTGAACCTAATACCAGTACCAGGCTGGTATCAAAAAAATTAAAAGTAGCCAATACCGGTACAAGACTGGTATCAATTTTTTAAAAAAGTGCCAATAGCAGTACCAGTTGATACCGGACCAACACAGGTATTGACTATCAAATTTTTTAACATACCAGTTGGTACTGGTGTAAATATTTAAAAAAAAATTCATACCAGCTGGGTACTAATGTTGAAACTTCTTTTAAAAAATTCATACGAGCCTGGTTCTGGTATTGGATTTTTTAACAAAAAAATTTCATACCAGTTGGTCTTGGTATTAGGGTTCAAAGCTGATTTTTGGCTGATGTCTGGTAAGTATACAGTGTACACCTAGTATCAAGCCCGATATAGCCCGGGTCTTAAACTGGTGGTATTATCTCAAGTCCTTACGAGGCAGGGTATTAGTCGAACGCTGGTATCTCAGGTCATACCAGGCTGGTTAGTTCTTTTGGTACCAAGACCAGTTCCAGTCTATATATACAAGGGTTCCAAGTTGGTACCCTTCCAACACTGGTTTAGAGTGTCAAACTGGACTGGACTGGTTGCTTGTCCATCAACTAACTCCCTAGAATTATTTGAAACCTACTCTAGAAAAGCATCTCCTCCAAATGTTTATTTACATTCTTTCTCCAAAACTTAATCGCCATGATCATAATGATTTTTGCTTAGTTACTTCCAGTTTAAGCTAAGTACAAGCTACTAAAGGCAAATAGGTAGGGTGTTGGGGGGCAATTTTTCTTTTGGTTTTTGGGGGCGGGGCCAAAGAAAAGAGTTCCAATCATACCTCACTTTTATCCCTTATGTTTTGGCAAATGTTGTCCTGCTTTCACCTATATACCTGGGCCAAAGGGAAGGAACATTAGACCTCACAATAGGATCTTACATTTTGAGGAGGCTACAGAGTTTCTTTCTTTTTGATTGATGGGACAATCAAATTGGTTCATTGCAAAAAGAAAAAAATTTGAACTTGTGAGGCACCTCATCTAATGAATAGGAAAGGTGAGTGGCCACACATTTTAAGGACTGCATTCGCCCCAGAAATCCAGGTATGTAAAACTCCATAATAACTATCATTATTATTGCCCACAAACTTACCTACAGGCAATGTAGACAAATTTTGCAGAGAGCACTCTCAACTGGTTCCAAAGATATTTTGCATGGTGCCAGTTTATCTGATTTGATTGAATTTGGTTGGCATTGAGTCTGAACTCTGAACCCTAATGAGTGTGCCAGAATCTCTTGTTGAGGGATTTGCTGATCATGGTGGGGATATGACCAGGGTTTTTCTTCCTTTTTTCAATTTTGTATGTTAGGTGGACTGGTGATCATCACAAGAGGACTTGGCCAGATTTGGGTTCAGGCCATAGAGGAAAGTATAATGGCTTTGGAACCCTGTTATATTCTGGTGACATGCTACAATCTATGGTCTACATCTGTGTATTTCTACTATAGAGCAATGTAGACAATAGCTTGTCAAAATATGGTTAGTTTGCATCATCTTTACCCCCCCCCCCCAAAACAACTTTGTTGGATTTGCAAGTTCCTTTTTTTTTGTCACCAAGTGGCAAATTCCCTGCCCCCGCCCTCCCAAAAAAATTGAAAAGAATTTGGGTACTAGTCAGCCATGCAAGGGTTGATGGATGCCTTCTCCCATTGATCCTAGATGGAACAGAAGCCAGGTGGAAGTTGAATGTATCATCCATATAAGGCACAATTACCCACATATTTTACATGCCATAGTTCCCAAAGCCTAGAAATGGCTGTGTAGAAATTTTCTTGTGGATTTGGTGGGCACATTACACTCATGAATATCTGTCCTAGAAACGAGGAAGTGTATTATGTACACATATGTATACCTATATGAGTAAGATGCCTCCCACTCTCAAGGAGTAGGCCTAAAAAGTATTCCCTCCTAAGCCTCATGAGCTACAAATGTTTATGTTCATGATTTAAGAAATTTGAAAGAATATACCTAAGATCACCTCCAAATATCTAAGTTGACTAAAGGATTAGGCATATGATACCTCCTCTTTTCATGGATGAAAGGTGCCTTCCATAAACATGATGAAATGTCTTTGGGCACTTGAGGTGTGTAGTTGTTGTTTAACCCTTCAAGTTCCAGGCCTTATCACACTAAGGGCTGATGTGAACCTTGCCTCCCAAAGTGAAAGACTTGGTCAAGACATGCTGACATGCCTTTCGACTTAAGAGATGTCTTAAGTGGAGCAGGTGGGTTTGGCTAAAGTGATGAGTTCAGGCTTGCATTGGCTCCGAGGGCAACTGGGGAATGTCCTTGAGATTATAGTGCGAGGCACTATCCCTTTAAAGTTTTCAACAGTCGATTGATTGTTGTTCCAGGCTTACATGAAATGGTAGTTCACTAAAGCGCATTTGGGACAATTAGGGGTTATCCCTTTAAAGTTTTGACGCCGCTAGAAAAAGGTTGGCCCCGGGACAACCTGGTGTTGTCCCAGTTGAAATCCTTTTGCATCAACTCTTGGAGTTGGTTCCTAGGGGCCTCGGAGTGAAAGGTTCTCTGGGTTGTTCTAAGTTAGACTAGGATTTAGTCTGGTTAGTGAGTCTAGATAATTAGCTTAAGTCCATCCCAAGAGGTTGAGGCAATGAGACTAACCAAGTGTGTCCTGGGGTGCACAAGTAACTAGGAACTAAGGAGTTCAAAGTGACATGAAAAACTTGATGTGACGCATGGAACACAAGTTAGCAAGCACAAAAGGACCTCACACATGCCCTCTAACAAAAATTACACAAAAGAATTTCTAACACAAAGTTTCACAATTAAAAATTGACATGTGTGATGCATCATCCACTATGAGTAAATGTATATATCCATGTACATCTTTTGAAGGAACTTTTCAAAGTGCCCTTTATGTTGAATGATGGGGTTATGGGGGTCAGTAGTTAGTACCAGTGTGGGGCAATTCTTTGATTTTGCTATAACCTTGGTTTTGGGTTTTTTCAAAAATTTCAAAATCAAAGAAACACCAGTTCTGGGTTCTTGGAAACACTTCAGCATGCGGATTTTGGGATTTTTGTAAAAAGGATTTGAAGAACCCTTGAGATTCCTCAAAGAACTGGCAAAGAAGTGACAATTCAGGGTAGGTTCTTGGACCAGTTTTTTGATTTTTTTGAGAACCACGGTTTCAAGTCACAACTGATTCTTTCATTTCTTGGGAACCAGACTGAGCGCTCTCCCCCCTGGTTCTTTCTTTTCAAAAGAGAGAACCATACCACATGACTTGGAGTACGCATCCATGAGAGTTCAATGGATCTATTGGAAACCCTAAACCGACTAATGGAAAGATGCGGGTAGTCTGTCCGATACTCATCACAAGTTGCCATTTGGTGCTGCACAGCTGAGACCTTATGATAATTTGGAGTTTAGTTCTAGAGAACTATATGAATAAGGCACGAAGCTCAACAATTTTGGAGATTCTTAATCCCACTAATATCATGCTATAGAATTTTTTTTCTCCTTTCACAAGGAATAGGGCTCCTTAGAGTTTAAAGGATTAAAGCAAGCGAAGTTTGTGTGTAACTTCACATTGGAGCTGGCTATGTTTCTGATATTGGTCTCTTTTGTTGTCAAACATCTCATATTGAGACATGCTCAGCCAGCAATGCAAGTGTGCCTTTGCTTTTGGAGCATTGGCCACTACTCACTTCTCTAATGATATAACACAAGGTTGTTTACACATCAATCTTAGGGTTCAATTTTTTTCTCAGACTATTATGCATGTTTTTCTTTTCCTTTTGGAATGGCAACAAATGAAAGAAAATTTATTGCAAAGAAGGAAAACAGACCCATCATGTACTTCTTTTTTCATTATCAACCAAATCTAATACAGCCCACGTCATCCCCATTTTGGGGGGGGAAAAAAAGGTCATCATGAGGCCAATTCCTTTTACTCTATTGAATACATTTGGCATGCTCCCTCTCCCATGGTCATGTTACATGAAGCCCAGGTCTCAGGCTCAGTCACAAAGCTTACAGCCAGTGCAGGTCCCAGGATATATATATATATATGTCAGGTTTGGTCCTTACTCCAGGGTATTAGCTAGGACTTTTGTCCCCTCTTTTTCATTACTCACTCCTTCCACTTGGGGTTGTTTTCTATTGCAATGAAGTGTGACAGGTTTACATCATTGTGATGTGGTTATGAGTTCATGGTAACATTTTGTCTCTATCTCCCCCTGCTGCATCAAGAGTTTTTTTTAAAAAAATTTAATTTAATTTATTTTATTGGGCATCTTTTTTATTTCGAAAATTAGATGATTTTAGACTTAGTCCAAAAAAAAAAATCCAAAAACTTCGCTATTTTTTTGTCCAAGACAAAACAATTGCCCAAAAAAAAATGCTGTGCTGCATGCTTCAATGAAATTTCTTATGACCTAATAGTGTTTTTTTCTTCATCAGTCTTGTAATGTAATGTAGTGGAAGTGGCTATCATCCCTAAGAAGATTTTATCAAATTTGGTTATAATTAAGATATAAAAGTCAAGAATCATAGGCATCCTTCTATACATTTGGCTACCCACTCAAAACCTAGTGAGTAAAACCCTCCACCATGGGCATTACCAGAATTAGGGCCAAGCTCAGTGCCACCTTGTTGTACAAGCCCTTATTCCAGTAAAGCCAATGGCGGAGGGTTTTTACCCTACACTGAAGCTATTAACCCTCTCCAATATTTTGTAGTTACAGACCTACCACATCTGATTCCCACTTTTTTCTGATTTGTTGCTTATTGTTGGTAGCCTAGTTGAAATATGATCCTTACTATGGATGGGTCTTTGGAATTCTGAGAGTTGGCCCTTAGCAATTAAAATAGGACTTGCATCCTGTCCTCTGTTTCAAACTTTTCAGTCCTTTGTAGAAGGGGTTTCTGGTGATAAAGTTTGGCAGGCTTCCATCATTTCCCAAGGATACATTGATTACGAAGTTGTGGCGCAGGATCATTTTTCTTCATCTTTATCATATTAAATAGCTTTGAATGGGTCACTTTTCTTTGCGTACTCATAGCTTTGGGGACATGTGAACATTATTACATTTTTTTTGACACTAAATACATGAAAATCAAACATTGGGTACATTTGTTGTGGTTCTTATTATGTTACATTCACGCTTGGTGGAAAGTCATTCATAATTCAATGTTTAGAATTTTGAGAACATTGTTGGACTTAGATATAAAATGTTAACTAACAAAAAAGTTGATGTGGTTGCAAAGTGTGGCAAGTGGTGTTTTAACTCAATGTTAAGTGAGTGATAACTTAACACCAGATCTTCAAAAAACCTATATTTCAAGAAAAAAAATGATGTTAGGTAGCAACACAAAAAAAAAGGTTCCATAATTCAATGTTTGCATTGGGAACACATGTTCCCTGATCTGTAATGTGTTCCCATGTTCTCAAAGCTTGTTCCCTTAAAATGTTCCTTAAAAGCACATCCCTGCTACTTTACACAATCACCTCTGCCCAAAGAGCCCTCCCTTTTTGCTTTGCACATCTTTGAGCCAACCAAAAGTGTGCAAAGCAGAAAGGGAGGGCTCTTTGGGCATAAAATGGTGCCAAAAATGTCCATGGATGCTCACTTTTGGAAGGTTTTGGTTCTCTCAAGGCACAAAAGTGAGCATCCATGGACATTTTTGGCACCATTTTTTCAAACTATGATAAATCCAAGAATTCACAAGAATGTAAGCAATCTGCCGTTGTCAACACATGACACGTAATTTATTATTAGTTCTTGATTTTTTGAACACCTTAAAACTAAAGAACAAAAAAACCATGATCTTTGTGAAAGAAAGCATGAGTGATTATTTGTTTTTTGATGCATAATTCTTTGTTAACAAAACCATAAAGACAAATAAATGTTTCTTGATTTTGAAAACTTGCAAACATTTCAGTAGAAAAAGGTGCATTAGAAAAAAGAAAAAAAGAAATTGTTGAGAAAACATGTGTGAAATGCAAACATTACCTCTTCTTTGTAACATTCTTTGCTACAATAGAAACAAACATTGATAGGCTTCTTGATTTAGAATCCTCACAAACAAAAATAGAAGCATTAGGAAATTTGTGCTAGCATTGACCTAGCCATTAGAAACTTTTAAACAACTCTTTTAGTGTTAAGGGACTTTGGCACTAGAGTCCTTGAGTCCTTGACATCATGTATGGATGTAACTTTAGTGTGATCACACTTGAAGTAGTTGAGAAGAAAAAAGGCAAGCCTAAGATTCAAAGGATTCCATCAAAGGCAATAAATGAGGATGGGTTCCCCCTAATGAAGAGAAAGTCTTCATTTTTTTAGGGGAAAGGATAGTCACAAGGGTATGCTTAATGATAAAAGAAGAGTTGATGATGGTCTTTGGGACAAGGGGACAAAGTTCCAAAATACCAACCACCCATCAAGTGCAAGTGTATAATGATGACAACAATGATACTTCGGATGGTCATGTAATGGACAAAACTAATCATATGTGTAATTATAAAGTTGTTAATGAAGATGTGGCTTGCTTTTAAAATACATAGTCCAAAGGTATGACATGGTCACCTCCTTAGCTTTCATGAATCAAAAGAAAGGAAGACAACTATGAAAATTTTGAGGTGCAAGAAAAAGAGGAGGAGTTGGATTGGGTTAACACATAAGTGACAAGTCCTTTTTGGTTTTGTGTTAATGGATATAACCTTTCAATCCACACATGTGAATAAAGATGGAAACAAGATCTTTGAAACTCAACCTTTTCATCCAATTATGGAACAAAAGCAAACTCAATTAGTGCCATAATCATCAATTACCCAACCCAATTTTTTGACTTGATCATCACACTTAATCAATTGGGCGATGGGAGAAAATCACTTGTTATACTAAATAACATGATTTTAATTATCTATTTAATTAAGTTCAATTCCAACCTTATCATCACAAATTGTTAAATATTCACATGTTTTCTTGCAATCAAAAGTGCATGAGCAAATCCTACATGATATTGGGGTGGAACAATTAACATTTAAAAAACATTTCCAATGAAATAAGAAATTATATTCTCTATGAAAATTGCAAGTTATAGCTATTACAATCAACAAGATTTATACATAAGAATAAAAAATCTAAAATTTTGTGTGTTAACTAATAACTTTTTAATGCATGAGTTCACAAGGATTGTGAGAGTGCTGGGTGTTGGAAAATTGAAAGTAAATGCCCCAAA
>Ga0116229_10004834_pt1 | contig 22069 bp, 11 predicted proteins | sample S1TSphgellanicum_3_FD_87313 | JGI IMG/M metagenome (GOLD analysis project Ga0116229, IMG submission 87313) | Host-associated microbial communities from peat moss isolated from Minnesota, USA - S1T2_Fc - Sphagnum magellanicum MG | ecosystem: Host-associated > Plants > Peat moss > Unclassified...
GTCAATTACACATGCTATACTCGATGCGATGAAATTAGGTTTTTAGGTTTTTATTAAATTTCTTGAACTAAGGTAATCAATTGAGGATATACATGGGGCTTTGAATTTTAGGGTGCATTTCTACATTAGCTTCATCATCATTGTTTAGATGGTTTGAAGAACAACTTTCAAACATTGGCATTGTCAAGTATGGTGGCTACACACCATATGATTCTTATCTATCTACCTCTTGAGGAAGGTTGTTTATTTGTTTTGTATGTTGAGATCTCCCAAACCATGACAATTCCCATTGCATTCTTGTACGATTTGAAAACCCTAGATGAGTTACGGTGCACCTAGGCAAGTTTGTAATGTCTAGACCTATGGTGGAAGAATAATATTGAGCAATTTTATCATTGAGGCACACTCTTGATATTATTGGAAAGCCCTTGATGAGTGGGATTATACGGAGGTGATTTTGTAATTTTTAGATTGAGGTGCAAGGGATATTGAATTTTGAGTAATCTTTGTAATTGGAAATTCAACTAAATTACAAAAATTAATTTTGGCAAGAGAAATTAGTAGGGTACCAAGTTCACACTTGGCCTTGGACCAATGGCAAAGGCCACATGAGTTCTTTGCAAGTTTGAAGGCTTATGCCCATATGACATTATTGCTTGCAGGGATTGAATGCTTCAGGATTCATGCATAAGGTGTCAAAAGCTTTTTTTTTTTTTGAGAAATTATACAATTTTTAATCATATTTTTCACACATTAGGCATTGGTAACCATTGGGCATTTTCCCTCTGATTTAAATTTTGCCTAACTTTGTAGGCAGGTGTTCTTATTTTCAGGCACATTTTAATGCTTTAACCCCTAAATGCCTGATAAGGCAGAAAAACAATTCTTTGGAATTTCAAATGGATGTGGGTGATGAAACTTTAGCTATTTTTCAACTTCTGGGGCTGCATCAATGGTTTTTATTTTTTAATTCTTTCAATTTTGTGATGTTGATCAAGTGACAATCATCCATAAATATTTTAGCCAAATTTGACATTATTTAAAATATGAAAGTAAAAATCTTAAGCACCCTTTTGTATTGTAGGCAATTGTGGAAATTTTAGGTGATTTTTAAAATAATGATTTCATTTACTCATTACTTTTTTCTCAAAATAAAAAAGTTATGACCTAATATTCTTTTTCAAAAACAATTTTTGCAAAATGACAAACATTTTAGGCCAAAAACATCACAGGGTTGCAAGGGGCTTTCTGAGAGCTTTTCTGCCACAATTCTAGACACTCATAACTTGGGATTGCACCTTGCACTACAACAAATAATGGTTTTTCTTCTGGCAGCAGGCTTTAGCCCATGACACATACATGTGTGAGGTAAACTAAGGCCCACTTTACACTAGGAGTCAAGGCCAATGTTCACCTCAAATCAAGCCAAAAATGCTCCAAGTTGGCCCCAAGTTCTTTCAGCCCTGACTCCTAGTGTAAAGCAGGCCTAAGTATATTAAATAAATTAATAAGTGGTTTCATTCATTTCAATGTCAAATATACTGTACCCAAGGGTTAGTTTTGTCATTAAATAAGGTATTATATAGTGAAACAAATTTTGATGAAAATATGAAGCTAAGCTGTTTAAAACCATCATAAATTATTGCAGTCTACAATCTAGATAATTTCCATGGAGAGAAAAAGGAATTTCTGGGGATTGCTGTGCAGAATTTCAATTTATTATAAAGGAAACTAAACCACAGGTTTTGGAAGGAAAATTAAATTGGATTAAATGTTGTATGAGAAAGTATAAAAGATGGTGTCATTTCATTCAAAATTTGCTGTATAATTAAATAATGTCCTAACCATTTTTTCCGAACAAAGTTTGATGGTCATTTAGGGTTAATAGTTAATACTTTGATGTCTTTTGTAATGCTAGAAACAATTCAATATTTAAGATTGGAATATTGATTGGACTTGAGCAAAGGTTTTGAGTTCTGACCTATTTGGAAATGGAGAGGTTGGTAAATTGACAAACTTTTTTTATTTTCACAATTTTAACAAGTTTCTGAAATTCAAGATGACGTACAAGGAGTAAGAGAAATACACAAAGTGATTGAAGGAGATTTTTCAATTTGGAAACCCTTGGCATGGAAGATAAACTTTGCATTGCAAGGTTCATTCTATGTGTCATACAATGGATAGGGTGCTAAGGTGCTTGCTCCATTCTCATTAAAGCAATAACTCCAAATTTGACCCCTTGAAATTTGAATGCACTATCACCTCCTAGACACACAAGGTCCTCTACAATGTAATCTTGAAACAAACCACCACATGTCATTAGAGCAAAAAAAAGTGATAGCTTTCATGTTTGTGGCAATTCCACCATCACCCAAGCATTCAAGTGTGAGCAAAATAGACACACATTGAAAACCTACCACCACATAGCAAAGGATGGAAATTCAACTTTGATAATCAATTGTAATCGTTTAATATGTAGAAATTGAAAGAAAAGGCGAAGACAAGATTTTTTCCTTAGTGGCAATCAACATGATATGTGCAAGTTTTCAACAATTTCCCAACCAACACAATCATTCCAATGCTTGGAAGGATTGTTAAGCACTTTTTAAAAAGCAAATAGATTTCTTCATATTTTGTCATGGGCCTACCTTGATGAAGTAAATGGAAGATAAATGCAATTGAACAAGGTTTTTTTTCTTTCTTTCTACCACAACACCTACAGCTACATGGTTCAAAATACCTACCCATGGATACATATAAGCATTCATTAAACACATGTTGATTCATTTTCAAAAAATAGTATTCCCCAACTACCACATTTGCAATTGGAGTAACTAACTTCTTATGACCAACATGTTTTTCCACAAGGAATCTAGCTTTAGCACTAAAAACTTATCAGACTCCTAAATTTTACTACAAACTTTACATTTAACTTGGTGCACCTTCCCATCATCACCTACCACACATTTTGCCCAAGGCAATTTTGAAGCCCATGTGTCTTGGAAGTGAACAATGGTTCACTTCATATAATTTTTTTTCAATTTTTCCTATTTTCAAGATTAGGTTTTACTTGAGCTAGATCAAAAACAACATAATCAACATCAGCCCTATGACCTTGGCTAAAATTAGCACTAAAAGTAAGAGATGTAAAGGGAACACAATCACACAAAAAAAACTTGCGCTTAAAATCCTTGGGAAAACCTAATGGTAGCATTGCCCAAAGCTTCTAAATGTAAGCAAACTTGATGAATGTGATGCACAAGTGACAAGATTGTGATTAGTACATGACAAAATACATGACAAATGAAGAAAATGAAGAAATAATTACAAGGTTTTCTAGAAAAAAATGTGCATACAAAACAAGTCACACATTCAAATTACAAGGATCATGATTTAGATTTAAAATGTGCACATAAATTATAACCTACAACAAATTTGATTATAAGTTTTAAATTGCAAATATCAAGCACATTCACAAGGTCAAAGTTATTGCAAGCCTAATTAGAATCACAATTCACTAAAGTGAAAGTACATTACAAAATCTTTTTTTAAATGTCACACTTGTAATTTTCCCTACATTTCTTTGAAACTTAAATATGAAATTTTTATATTTTCATTGAAATATTAAGAAAGGGGGGAAAGCATGATTAGGTAGACCCCTAGGAGCCACTTAAGGATTTTTTTCAAGAATGGGTCAAAAAATAATTCATTTAAAAATCATGACCATTTTTGTAAATCTTTTTTTTCCTATTGGTGCACTAAAGTAACAAGGTTTACAAACATGAGTCTAGAATGCAATAATCTGACCTACATTTCATTACGGACTAAAGTCTTGAAATGTAAAAAACCATAGTCCCACTAGAGTCCAAATGTAAGAAACCATAGTTGAAATGCATTTTCGTTGTGAGCTTCTACTACTGTTGAATGCTCCATTTTGTTGAAACAACTAAACTTTAAAAGAGATTCAAAATTGATTGTCGGCGCCATGGTTGTCTTTTTTTTTTTCTCATGTGATGAGCTTTGGATCATCACCATTACGTAAAAATTTCATTTGTGTGATTTTTTTATTTTTTTTGCAAATTTTTAATCATTATTGTGTGAAATTTTCTTTAACATTGTGTGCAAGTTCACCATGGCAACAATGGTATGTTCAAGCTAAAGTTGTTTTTGTAATATTCATGGGGTGGTTTGAGGCATAAGTTACAACCAGTTTCCATTTCCAATGTTGTAGTAAATTTCAACTTATTTTCATTTGCATTTTTTTCAATATTGCAATTTAATTAATCTTATGAATGGATGTTTTCAGGAAACCAAGGTGGTGGACATGAGGTATTTCATGGAGAAACAAGTTTGAGGGGCATAGGTTGTGATCTCAAAACCCTAGGAGAGGCTAACATTTCAAAAGAAGAAGTGTGCAAGGTTCTTAGCCCAAGATTTGACAAGAATGGTTGGAAATTCAAATTGTACACTAACATTGCAACACAAGAAGCGATTGTAAACATGTACACACATGTCTATGAGAAAGAAAAGGTTTTGAATGACACGATAACTATGGAGTTTGCGTGTGTTTCAGTTGCAAAAGACAAAGGACTTAGATTAAATTAGGTAACATATGTTTTTGCTCCCCATGAAAAACATCTGTCTTTACAAGTTGCAAAGGAAGCTCCAAAGGATAATCAACTTATTACCCCTCCTAATTCAACACAAAATAGTGATGTTTTGCTAACGGGACTAGATTCAACACATCTACCTATTGTTTCCAAATGTGTTGGAAGTGCTAGAGGAAGTTCAAGTTCAAAAAGTCAACCTAGAGGTGGACACTCTAGATTGCACACACTACAAACTATGAAGGTGAAAATCAAAGTGGTTTTGCAAATCAAAACATGCCACATAGTCAACAAAAATCTGGTTCGTCTTTTTCATCAACAAATATGCCATCCCCATGGAGTTCAGAAGAGATCTCAAAAGTTTTTTATCTCTTGGTTTTGAAGTAATCTTACATTCTAAGGTTGAAAGAATAAATAGATGGTATTCAAAGAGACCTTGTACAAAAAAAAAATTGAGCAGAAACATGTTCGCCTAATTGTGGATATTAGGTTGGCAATGCATATTGAAGAAAAACTGAATTTGATAGGGTGAAGGCAGAGCTTGAAAAAGTTAAAAACGTTTTGTCCTCATTAATGTCTATGGGTAATGAGACATTTTTTTCTTCATTAATGTATGTGGGTGGCGATCACCCACAATCATTACCATGTACAAAGTTGATGTTAGATTAGGTTCTAGATGTTCTTAGTGTTACAATAGAATCAATTGAAGAATCAAAGCAACAACTTCGATATGAAGAGAAAAACATGTTGTAAACCAAGGGGAAGCTGTAATCAACAAAATTTGATAGTATTGTATGTGATTCTAACTTTTTCAAGTGTGAAAAAACATTGGGTTCTTCTTTGAATGGCATACAACTTTCCTGGGAGTAGCTTGCTCGTATGAAAATAGGCATTAGCCTTCATTTTCAACCACTTATAGTCAACAAACCATCAATTCCATTTAGCTACATCGTGATAATCAATGTTGAAACTTGTTTAGTTTACAATGAACAATTTTATTTCTATGACCTTTGCATTACATCATGTGGTCACACCTATCACCCATGGTGTTTAATTGTGCATACTATTTCCTCCAAAAATGTAGGGCCATCAATTGTGAAAAGGTCTTCCACGAAAGTCAATGCTCTTCATTTAGATTATCGAAACTTGTGGCTGAGGCATTTGGTTTAGTAACAAAGGTGGAGGATACAAGAGACAATGTGAGCCTTCAACAAACTCCATTAGGTCAAATTATACAAATAAGCATGAAATTTAAACTATATTTCAATTTGATTGATGGTAAAACTTTCATGTGTTTCCTTCTAGCCAAAGACTCTATTGCAAAATTTTGAATAATTTGTTAAGTTAACAAGGTCTAGATCTCAAGAATCCTAAATCAAGTCACTTTTTAAGGAGCTGCTAATATGAAATTATAATAAAATTTACAGTCCATAAATTTTGTAATTTCATATTAATAGTCCTAAGGATTGGAATGCATGTTTTTTGGTTCTAGTATGGAGGTTTCTTTTACATTATTTCCTTTCAAGGAAGGTTTACAATGTTGAATCCTAAATTAATGACTATAGGAAATAAGCCTTACTTTGATGTCCTTGTTATTTTGAGATGTCCTTTGTTGTTCATTTCTTTCTTGGAAATAATCGTGGCACTAAGTAACATCATAGGTTCCTAGTTCGGACAAAGGATGAATAAGTAACATAGTTCCTGATATGTAAGGTCAAGGAAAACCATTTTTCAAGTTGATCATGGGTAGTGTAAGTTTAGGAAATTATGGAACATAAGTCCTAATATGTAAGGTCAAGGAAAACCATTTTTTAAGCTAATCATGGGTAGTGTAAGTTTAGGAAATTATGGAACATAAGTCTTAATATGTAAAGTCAAAGAAAACCATTTTTCAAGTTGATCATGGGTAGTGTAGGTTTAAGAAATTATGTTCCTAACAACTGTTCCACCTTCATGAGCTAGGAACTTGCTTCTAAATACCAAGAACATTAGTTTTAGGAACACATGTTATTATAAATATATATTTTTAGGAACAAGTAATTGTGGAATCCTTGGTTAACTAGTTCCTACTACATTTTTTTAATCCACATTACATTACTAGTCCAAGGGTTTCATTTTATGTTGAAGCCTCATGAATTGTTGGGCTATGTAATACATTGCATAAGTTGTTCCTAGCTTGGAGCTCAAAAAGTGGAAGGAAGTTGGGGCCTCATTAAATTGCACTTAATTGGATCTTGGAATTTTCTTCAAGGATCAAAAATATTTGCATGCCTCTTTGTATTTGATGTCATTGTTTCCCTTTTTGAATCATGATGCCATGTTTATGTGATGTTATTGGTTTGTCTGACTTGCTGTTTTGGTAGATTTGTAGTAATCCCAAGTTTAAACTACACAAATGTTGTTTAACTCCACGATTTTTGTGCAAGTTTCTTTTAGGGAATGTTTTTTTCTCTTGCCATACTTGAGTGTTATTGCTTCACTATTGTGAATGCCAAATTGTTCACTATGACTATGCCATTTACATACATATTTTTTTATGTGCACAATATTTGGTTGTCATAGTTTAGATTTTAGGTTTAGGGTTTTGTGTATCCTTGAGAAGCTACTAGTGATGAGGTCTACTTGTTTCCTCATATGTGCCTTATCTAGTTTGAAGCATGAAATATTTTATAACTATTTTCTAATCATGGGCGAATATTTATGTTGTAGATGTATTATTTGAATACGATGCATCTACAAGTGCATATATTGGGCTCACTAAGGAGCCATCCATTGTCATGCCATCCCCTTCTAAGTCATTCAAAGGGATTACTATAGTTTTTCAACAAGTTTACAAGGTACATCTCCAACAATGATTTTAGAAGAAGCTAGCAAAGTTGCTTCAAAAAAACATTCTCCAAATTTGCAAGGAAATCACACAATACCTATCAAGCCATGCCAAAGTCTTGGAAAGAATATTACAACATCTAAACCTACTAAATTGAACATGCTTAAGCTAAAACCCAACTCCACATGTGTGGTTTGCTTTCATAACAATGAGGCAATAATGTCGATTGAAGTTAATATATGATCATACATTTTTGACCCCATATCATTATGTTTTAAATCAGTGTTGAATTTCAATTTGTCATTACATAAGTATGCATCACATGTGCATTCAATTATAAATTTTATTAGTCTAATCCATTTTTTTGTTGTTATGGCAACCGTGTGGACATGGAGGAATATGCCAAGGATGTGTAAAACAATTTTTTTTTTGTCCAACTTGTCATGATAAAATTGGAAGTGCAAAAGTTCCACTAATACATTGCCTCATTCAAGTTTTGCACCTGAAACCCTTAGGTCCATTTCAAGCATTCAATTTCATGGTTATTCCCAAAGTCTAAACTAAACAAAAGAAACTCACTATATCAAAGCAAATTCCATGTGCATCAACTATTGGCATAGACAAATTGGTGGAGCTTGATGTCAACTCTAATGAAAAAACAAGTGAAGATACATGTGATCTAGGTCAACCTAGCTCCCTTCTTGAAAATAGACCAAAACGATAAGTAGCCATATTTGGTCTTGCCAAGTTGGATTTAATGCTGGCAGTGAATGATGATTCTACTTCACATTCACATTCTGATAATGAACATGAACCTCATCCTCCAATTGTTGTTCTAATGCAGATATTGCCTTGTGAAGAAGTTAATTCTAAACCAAGTTTTCCCACTATTCCTAATCTACATAGTGTGTAGAATGATAAGGTAAAGGTTAGTGCAATATCCCAAAAACTAGCAACAATGAAAAGGAAAAATCCCATAGCTCTTGCAACATTCATAAAAGAATCACCAAGGCTAATGAAGGACTAGTTGAAAGTGCTACCATTGAGAAGGCAAAATCAAAGGGCTAACGTTAGAAGTTATTAAGTAAAGAAGTCCAAAAGCTTCTAATTAGTAGTCCTTCACAAAGTTCATAGAATTGTCGCACATGTGGGAGAATTTAATGAATTGCCATCCTAGACTAAAAGTACTTGTTTGTTAAATTAGGAATAGTAGTTATGCATGTATCTATATCTAGTATAAGTACGTAGAATTATGGTCTTGTTAGATCTAAGCCCTTACAATATTCAACTCTATTTAGTCCATAGAATTTGTAATTGCATGGTAGTGACTATTCAATCATTTCATTATGAATCCACAATTGCTAAAATATTGTAATGTCTTTTCAATTCATGAAATTTGGACTGTATACTAAATATGTTATTGTTTAGGAATTTGACAAGTTAAGAAGTGGTCATGGAATTTGCAGACCATGTTCATATGATTGCATGTTCACCTACTTCATTTCGGACAACATGTACCAACTTGATAAATCATGTACAAATTCCTAGTTTCTTTTCATCAAATTAGAATATCAAGTGGCTTTTGGAAGTTTTTTTGTCAACTTGAGATACTTGTTTTTTATGATCATGTGCAAGCACCCAATATGTGCACATCATCTGATAGATTGTTAACCAATTGACAATGGGATGTTTTTTCTTTGGATCTATACCTCAATGTGAAAGGTTGTTTATGTAACTTCAATGACTAAGCATTTAATAGGCTAATAGGCTACTTGTTAGGTAATAACCTAGTAAGTAGCTTAGCTAGGTAGCTTAACCTAGACCTATATATCTAGTAGGTTATTTAAGACATAGCCTAGGACTACTAATTAGTAGCCTATAACTAAGTAGTGTAAGTTTTCTAGATAGGTGTCCTAGGTGACTTAGGTTTACATATTAGCCATGTAGGTAACCTATTAACCTAGGCCTACTAAAGGTACGTAACCTAGGCCTACTAGGTAAATAACATAAGCCACCTAGGCCTACTAGGTAAGTAACCTATTCTACTAGCTATGTAAGTAACTTAAGCCACCTAGGACACCTATCTAGAAAACTTACACTACTTAGTTATAGGCTACTAATTAGTAGTCCTAGGCCTAGTAGGTAGGTAACCTATCCTACTAACTATGTAAGTAACTTAAACCACCTAGGCCTAGTAGGTAGGTAACCTATCCTACTAACTATGTAAATAACTTAAGCCACCTAGGCCTCCTAGGTAGGTAACCTAACCTAGGCTATTGAGGTTTATTTAGTAACTACATACATAGTGTAAGCCACCCAGGCCTACAAAGTAGGTAGCTTAACCTAGGCCATTTAAGCCTACTAGGTATGTAGTTTAATTTATGGCTTACTAGATAAGTACGTAACTTAACCTAGACTACCTAGGTGGATACAGAGCCTAACCTAGGCCTAGGTAGCTTAAGTTAGCTTAACCTAGGCTTATTAGGTAGGTACATAACTTAATTTAGGCCACCTAGGTTTACTAAATATGTACATAGCTAACCTAAGCTAGGCTACTAGGTAAATAACCTAATTTAGTATTAAATAAATAACTTAAATTTAAACCTATTTAATAGGCTAGGCTACCTACCTAGTATGCTTAGGTTAAATTTATTAATAGGTTAGTAGGTATGTACATAACCTATTAAATAACATAAACATAGGTAGCTTACTAGGTAGGTATAAACCTAGACCAAGTAGGTACCTATAAGGCCATGTAGACTATAACTTACATGTCCTAAGTTTATGCATTTATTAATAGGTACCTCCTACTTAACTAGGTTAACCTACTTATAACCTACCTATTTATGTAGATTGTGTAAAAAAATTCAAGTTCGTTTAGTGTGATATGTTGAAAAAACATTCATAGAAGTTGATTACAATATGTTGGTCCAAAATCATGTTCATTACAATATGTTGTGCAAAAAAATCACCTTATGGGGTGGTGGTGCAATGGTTAATGACTTAATTTTTCAATGTGAAGGTGAGGAATTCAAGTCCCCACATGTGCAACCTAGGCTATTTTGGCTATTTAAGTGGCCTAATTAGGTAGCCTAGGTTGTAAAGCCTATTAGACCACTTTAGCCTAGGATACTTGGCCTAACCTAGGGGGCTTGACCTAACCTAAGTGGCTTGGTTTAACTTAGTGGCTAAGCTAAGTGGCCTAATATAGGCTTAGGACATAAGGTGAGTAGGTAAATAAATAATATTTTTTGAATAATTAATTATTAGGTTCATTAATTAAGTAGGTAGGTAGGTAGGTAGGGTAAGGTAGGGTAGGTAATTAATTAATTAATACTTTCATATAGATTTTAGATAATATATTTAAAATAATATATACATTTGGTCACTACCCAAATTATATTATTGTCACAGTGGTTCATTAAAAAAAACTTGGTAAAAAAAACCAACTAAAAATAACTAGTCAAAACAGTTGGGTCCAAAATAATTTGTCAAGAATGGCATTTTGGTCAAGTTGAACATGGGGGAAAAAAATCATATGGGCGGGTGTTTTTTAACCAAAATTCCCAGTTAAAAAGGCTGTGATTTCTTATAATGAATGGAGTTGCATTATTGTTGCAACCAACCTATTTATGAATAAGGATTCATGAAATTTGATGGGGTTTAAGATAATCGTTGAGTCTTAATTCCAAATATTTAACCCATGAACCATCTTGATAATTGGACTAACTAGGAACCTAAACAAAAACTAGCCAAAAACTAGAAGTGACCAACACTAGTAGTATTTAAGCATGTAGCCACCAATTAGAAGTTGATTTTTTTTCAAATATAAGCCATATCTAGCATATAATATATTAAACACCAATTGGAGTACCTTTGGTTACAAATAAGTGGTACTACATTTCTACCCATCCAACATAATAAATTACTAATACTTATTTGGATCACTTCAAGTTAGATTTATGCCTCCAAAGTCATATGGAATCTAGGTTGGGTGCCCACCATATAAGAAGCTTGGCATGCAAGCAGTTCCCAATAAGTTGAAGGGAAAAAATTGTTCCAAGCTTCATTTAATTTAAGGATCATAAACCCTAGGGTGGTAACAAGAGGGTGTAGGCTTCAAAACAAGGGAGGGCCAATAGGAACAAGGTTAACACAATGTAAAATACAAAAGGTTTATGACATCAACAATGGAAGGTTTACTTTTTGGATTAACTAAGGCATGCTTCCTTGAGGATCAAATTGAGATACCTAATAGAACCAAAATAAATGATACACCACTAATTCTAAAAATTTGAAATACTTGCCAACTTTGGTGTTTGGAGATATAATGGAAATGGATTACATAATTGTTGAAAGCTTGGAAACAATGGCTAATTGTTAACCAACTTGCATGCAATGCAAAAACAACACTAGAAGTTAGAACAACCACTATGCCCTATGTTAATGGGTTTTTTTTTATTCCCATCAAAGTTTTTGACCTTTTATTTACCTAGTAACATGTTCTGAAAATAGTAACAACTATATACAAAATGAAAAACTAAAAGTCCTATGCACCACAAATTGCATGAAAAATTCAAAAAAACAAAACCAAAAAAATAGAATGTTTTAGTCCTTTATTTCAAAATGAAAAGAAAAAAAAAACATAATATCTCCAAAAATTTCTTTCCTCCAAGTTTATCCTCCAAGTTATATCAAATAATTCAAACTTAAATAAATTAAATAAATCATTTATGTCATAACCTTAACCTTGGGTTTGCGACCAAAGCAAGGGCGTGCAAAGGTGTGGGCCAAGAATGAAGTTTGGGAGTCACATTTCATGCTCACGGGAGTGCATGAGAGTGTGAGGGAATGAACCCACACATTCCCAAGTGGGCTCCCACTTTGGGAGTTAAAGTCCCAATGGACTTTTGAATTTTCAGAGGGCAATTGCAGGGGTCAAAACTCATTGGATAAAAAAAATTCCTTATACCATTGAAAAGCTCTTGCAACCTAGATGTTCAAAATGGGCTCGCATGACCCATTTGGGTACTTGAAACATAATTTATGGTCAAAAGAAGGGCCGGTAATCAAAGTGTCAATTTGACTCCCGATCCCTAAAAGTTAGGAATCTCCTTGATTTACTTGCATTCAGATGGTGTGCCACATATCGTTGGAAAGCTCTTGACTAGGGAACAACTTTGCTTTAGACCTCGTCTCAATCATAGGTTTTTACAAAAAATTATGGGCCTCCAAAGTCGCGAGAGTCCCAATTTCAGGAATTTCGAGACTCCTAACTTGGGAGTCCTGGGACAAAATGACATTTGGGTGCAGGCCCCGTGGCCAAGCACAAAAAATACTATAAAGGGGAAGTTGGTGGTTTCCCCCAAGTCCGAGCCATGGTGAATTTTGTGAGTTCGTGTTTGCCCGTGGCTCGTCCGTGCACCAAAAGTGCTCCAATTATGCACTAACCAACTTGTTATTTCATTTATGCAGATCCATGTGAATAAGTGACCCGCTTGTCATTCGTCCTATTCCCCATCCTAGAGCTCCAACATGCCCTTCTACCCTCGAAATGTTCCGAGCTAGGGAGTGTATCCTAATTCCTCATCTTTCTATTGTTTTCACCTTTGGACTTTCAATTGACCATCAAGGGTGTGTCAATTTAAATAGTCACTAGCTAGTATTGACATTAATAGTTCAAAATTTCAAAAATAACAACATGTTTCAAAACTATTTATTCTGTAGATTATTAATTCTACTACCTACTCTATCAACCACCTATTTTGTCAACTACTAATTCAACATGTATCACCGTTTAAACTACTATCAATTACATAATCATCAAAGACTAATCAAAGAACTATAGTTAACGTGTGTTAATAATGGGTGCCTATTATGACCCATTTATTGTCTACAATGTAAATTTTACATAATTTTCACACATTCAAGGCATGAGTTAAATTGTTGTGGCAATGGGTTACAACCATTGAATACATATTACTGTACTAATATTATAATGATCAATCTACCTTATGCAAGTTGCCACACTATGTCATTGCAACAATGCCCATGGCCCATGAATTCAATGTGTAATAATATTATTATTTATGATCTACCCAATGCGAGTTGTCATGCTACATTGCTACAACAACACCCATGGTCCATGAACTTAGTGTGTATTAGTATTGCATGATTGATCTACCCAACATAGGTGTTGCATTACATTGTTGCAACAATGTTCATAGCCCATGAATTTTGGAAAATAAACTAAGTTTTAGGCTCTATTATCTAGTAATGATTCATGAAAATGTTGTTCAATGATGCATGCATCATGCATATGCACAAGTGATAGTGCACATTACAATGTACTTCAACTTTTAAAAATTAAACACAATTGACAAGTAGGTAGATAACTTGTTGGGCCATGGTAGATGGGAGGTAGGAAGTAGAAGGTAGGAGGTATATGTTATACGTAGGTAGGTATCATACAATTATTTAGTAGATAGGAAGGTCGGTAACATAGAAAATTATATTAAGTAAATAGGGGAGGTACATGAACTTAGGTTGGTTGTAAGATATGGTCAATGCTAATCAATTAGGTAGGTATGTTCTAGGACATGGTAGTTGGGTGGGTAGGTAGGCAAGTAGGCAAGTAGGCAAATAGTACATTTAAGTGGGTGAGTGGGTAAGTATGTAGTTAATATGTAAGTAGGTAAATAGGTAGGTAGGTGGGTAGGTAGTATGTAAATAGGTAGGTGAGTGGATGGGTAGGTAGGTAATATATAAGTAGGTGGGTTGGTGGATAAGTAGGTAGGTAGTCCACTTAGGTAGGTGGGTAGGTAAGTAGGTAGCACATCTAAGTAGGTAGGTGGGTAGGTGGGTGGGTTGGTAGGTAAATAGGTTGTAAAATTATAGGTGGGAGGTTTGGGGGGACACTTAGTGTAAAATTTAAAACCTACATGTGTCAAATGACCATTTTTAAAAGGGGTATTATATTATTGTCCAACTTATTTTTTATCACATTATTATTATCTAATTATCTAATATATACATATTAAAACCATCCTATATTATTTATAATCCATTATTTGAGATTATTACATATCTTATATTATAATTAAATTAATTATTTAAATAAAAGGTACCCTATTTTCAACTAATTAATTTTTACCCAATAACCAATATATTGTACCATATATTTTTACTCACGTCTACTTTTTTTTTTTATTAGTGTCCCTTTTAGGTGGGAGGTAAATATGTAATAAACATTTAAGATGTCCCATTTGACTACATAACATTGGTCATTTTGACTATTGATGTCAATTTCTTATGTTTAGTTTGACTGAATGTTTCATTTGACTAAAACCCATTCGACATTTTGACTAAGGTTGTTCAACTTGATTAGATGTATTGGTTAAATAAATCACTATAGTCAAGTTGGTTGGTCAAAAAATACATGCTTTGAACCTTTAGTCAAATTGGACATGTCCACTTGTCAAAGAGGACTAGTTAGTCAACTTGGAGCATTTGGAAAACCTAGAATTTTAGTAGTGAATGTTAAGTAACAAAACTTTTGGTAATTGAAATTATAACAATAAATACTTCCAATCATAGCTCAAAGAAAATAAAATAAGAATGTTATATTGATATACACCTATTATAGTTGATAAAAAATGTATTTCACATGTCCAACATCAATAAAAAATTTAGATGCTTCCAGTGACGAAGAAGAAACAAGTAATTTCAAGTACAAACAAAGGTCATCAACTGAAAGAACAAAAAAAAAATGTAGGGAATCAATACCTCCAAGTGAAACAAATGGCAAATAATCAATCATAATTGTTAATTACCATCATAGGTGCTAACCATGTTGTGTCATAGCAACAAAAGGAAGGTGAGGATTTGTCAATGCAGGAACATTTGAGGAAGAATGAACCACGTAATTGATGATAATTGGATAGTTGTTCAAATTAATAAAACCATGACCAAACACAATATTAACATTAACAACTCCCAATGGTAGATGATCATGAATGGATTCCAAATAGTGCATTTACTTTAGAACCTTGTTTTTAAACAACTCATTGTACAAATTGTCATTAAACATATCAACATGAGATTTCTTGGAAGGTTTTTGAGGAACATGAACAATGACCTTTCCAATAGTAGAAATAAGTGCAATACCAAAATTAGCAACATCATTTGCAAGAGCCACAATATCAAAAACCCAAGCGCCTACTACAAGAAACTTAAATTCCAAAAAAATCATCAACAAAAATCTCTTACAAAAAAAGGACATCACAAAAAGACATTATAAAAAAACCAAAATAAATTGAAAACCGAAATGTATAAAAATTATAAAAAATATTTTTTAAAATCTTGCATTTGATTTTTCAAACAAAACTTTCTCATTGTTCAAAGTTTCATTGTAACAAAATAACTGACCCGCCTTCAATTCCCCACTAATAATGTGTTATAAAGTTTGGCCTTGTAAGTGTTTGTTAATTTAATTGGATCTATAAAATCAAAAAACTAGAAGGAAAAAAAAAATAGAAACATGGACAAACCGCAAAAAGCTAGAACCATAAATTAAATGGTCATAGAAGCATAACAACATAATACATAGTTGTGTTTTGCAAATCATCATGTTGTCAATTGGATCGTATTTATAATAAACATGAAATATAAATTATATAAAAAAGAATCTTAAAATGCTACATAAACAAAGAAAAAATAATTAATGAATAGAAAGTAGGGAACAAAAACAATTATAGAATACAAAAAAAAGGAAAGAAAATTTTACTTTCTATAAGAAATAAGATTTCTGTGGCCAATTACTTCCATGTTGTATTTGTGGGGAACAAATGCTTCTTCCATGGAAGTAATTTTGACACCTCTCCCATTTTTGTTAAACATCATATTGTTTTTCAAATGAGGAAAGGTTGATGTTAATTTATCAATAATGAGATGTAATTGGTTTTGACGCACTGGTGTAGTGGTAAACCATGCATCATCACAATACTTCCATTTTGACTTAGAGAGGAGGAACATGGGGTGTGAACTTGACTAATCAACGGGTTTTGACATTTCCTAAAAAGTGTCGATGACATTAGAAATGGGGTTGTTAATTAGAGGGTGATGCTTATTAGCAAAACACTATGTGATGTATATTTTCCAATTCTTGGAGACCCCTTGACAAAATTTGAAGACTAAATCAGTAAGTAGCTGCACAACATTAAACTTTTCAAAATCAACATTACATAATTCTTAACAACCACATGTATGAAAAAACTTCACATACAAAAATATCCAAAACACAAATTAAGCCCTATAGGTGTAATTAGCTGATATATATTTTGTTATAGCATCTTTTTCTTTTCATCAATAGTCATAACATCTGATTTTTTGATGACTTTACTAAAATTAACATTAGAAGCATGCAAAGTTGTTTTCTCACTAGCCATTTTCATGTGATGAAAGCAAACATCAATAAAAATGTTGAATGGGACTAAGGGAGATTACCAGATTTGATGACATGCTCTTCCTCTTTTTATTTGATCAACCTTTTAATGGCTTTGATCAAAACTTGAATGTTGCACATAGAATGAAAAATAATAAAAAAATCAATTAGCTACCTTAATAAGAACCTAGTGGAATATTTACAAGCTATCAAACAACTAAAATAAAAACCTTAAAATTCACTACAAATAAAATCTAGAAAAAAATTAAAATGAAAAAAATCAAGATTACATACCTTGTTGGAAGGTACAAATTGTTGTCCTTCTTTGCAACTTGAAGAATGAACGTGGCTAGCATATCAAACAAAACCATGACATATTGTTCACCTTCTAAAGGTCTTCATTTTAAAACTTTGAAACTCATGCCATTCATCAAAGGCATTTCTGGTCCACATTTTAGAATGTTTGTTTGTTCACCTACTACCTTTGTTTACATTCTGAAGTTCTTTTTCATTGATATTCAATAATTGGGATTTCAGTAAAACATCACTAATAGAATCAATATAAACAACATCATTAAAATCATCAACATTCTTGCCAACAACAATAGATCTAAAATGTGACGAAATAAGGACAAATTTGGGATGCAACGTAGGAAGAATAGATTCAAAATGTGGCAAAGGAGGAATTTCTTCAAGTTCTAAAAGGATAGGGTTAAAATGACCAAAAGCATCAAAGTCCTTGACATTTAATACAATGGAAAGGACATAAAAACTTACAAATAAAATGAAATTAGGTTAAACACAAGGATTAACACCACTAGGTGATCCCATACGTTCAACACCATCCAATGATTTTGCAAAGAATTCAAAAACATTGTTAGCCCACATATCATCATCATTAAAAACAAAATGAAGATTAGAAGGAGTTATAAAAGCTGATGCAAAAGATAGCAAATCTAAAAAACTACAAGAAGCTTGAAGCTTGAAGATTAACTAACTAGTTATTAGTTATTGTTAGATTAGATAATCTTGGCAAAAAATCCATGGAAACATCAATGGAGTACTTTGGAACATTAACACGATGCTTTTTCTAAGTTGCTTCATCAACATAATACATGGTGAAAAAAGAAATAAAAATGGAATGAATAGGAGAAAAACATAATGAGAAGGAGAAGAAAAAATTAAATAACTTCAATGCAAAAACATAATGGATAATGCAACAATGTTTGGAGATGCACCAACAATAGCACAAAACAAGCTACAAAAAAGAAAACATCAATAAAATACAAAATACAAAAATTGGAAATTGCAAAAACTTGGAAACCATTGCAAAAAAAACATAGAAACAAAAAAAATCCAAAACAAGAAAAAAAAAAGAAAAAAAGAAAGACAATTGCTACTATAGAAACAAATGAGTAAGAAAGGATGAAAGGTAAAGAAAGAAGAATAACTTCCTTGAAAAAGAACAAGTGTAGTGATCTAGACAAAGTTGAAGAAATCAACCAATCTATAATCAACAAAAAACACAAATCAAAAGCTAGAACCTACAAGCAAAGAATGAGTTCCTCTTTCGAAGCTTTGGAGAGCAATGATGGAAAATAGGAAAGAAATGTGCAAGAAAACAATGACGTCGTAAGGAAAGAAAAAGCTCTTCTCAAGAAGCTTTAGAGTTCGATGATGGAAAGCAAAGAAGAGACATGCAAGAAAATAGAGAAGCCGTAAGGAAACAAGGAGCTTTTCTCTAGAAGCTTTGGAAAACAATGATACGAAGTAGGATAAAAACTCTAGAGGCCAATGAAGCAAAATAGGAACAAACAAGCAACAAAATAATGTAGCAACAAGCAAAGATAATGAAATTTACTTAGAGCTTTTAACAATGATGAAACTGCAAATATGACAACAATGAAGTTGCAAAGATGAGCGCGATGAAAGCCACATGCAACAAGGAGGCGCAAACATGAAAGCAATGAGACAAAGATGCAACAAGGAGTTGCAAATAAGAAAGTGATGTCATAGAAAAAACTTGCAAAGTAGAAAGCAATTGTACAAAAAAAATTGTTAAAGAAACCTTAAAAGAAAAGAAAGTAAAAATTGAAAAAAAATCTTTCAATGACTTTACACATGGTTAAGATTTCGTTTAGAAAACCTTCTAGGAAGTTCGACATAACCTTCAACCTAACAACCTTGGAGTAGTGCGTTACCTCCCTGAAGGTCCTATAAATGAAACCGTACCATATACCAACAACCCAAGGCAATTAAGTTAATATTTGTTGAAATTAGTCATTTGCAATAATTGGAAAAAATCAAGGCACTTTCAATGATAGATTTGTTGGAATTTTTGACAAATATTTGCTTGCTATGTCAAAAATTTGAAAACAAAATTAGAGAATTTTTTCAAAGGGAAATGTTGAACTTTTGAATTGTAATCTCCTCTATTTTGAGATGTCACATATAAACAAAAGAAGGCTTCTCTTAATTAGTCATTGGATATGACTTATGCAAGCCAAGAACTTGTGCATTCAATTTTGATAAGTGTTAATTTTACGGTTCTATGACATGTCATACCTTTGCATTCTCAAATCTATACCTAGTGACTAGTTGAACAAGTCTTTTCTTAATTAATCACTAAACATCACTTATGGCTGTGTTTATGTCATTTATGACCTTTATAGTCATTGCAAAAATATGAATTTTTAATTAAAAAAACTCCAGATTATTAGATATTATTACACTTATTGTCGATTGTAAATGACCCAAATTTTTTTATTAAGCACCTTGCTACCGAACCAGGCTAGGTGCTACCACATGGACCAATGGTTTCAATTAGACTGATATTTGGAGGAATGTTCACCAGGTGACGTTATTGTTAAGTATGAATTCAAATTTTTGAGAACTTCATCAAATTTCCTGCTTCAAAGTGTTACTGGTTTGAACTTTGAACTTGTCAGGCCGTTACCATCTTGCAACTTGCAGTTGCAGGAGAGGCCTCTTCTAGGCTTGGTGTTCTTCCAGGTTCTTCATCCATCTCTTTGCACAACTTGCTTCATGCTACCATACTGGTGACAGGTTTAGGTTTTAGGTTACTTGATTTCTCCTCTTAGGGCTCCCCACTGTGTGTATTGTGCTTTCCAGTGTCGTCTTTTGTTTGGACTTCAATCCTCTCTTTTTATTTCTTGTCTTGTTCCCTTGCCGGTTGTTTTTCCTTTATTTATTTATTTGGTAGAGCCATTTTATGGTATGATTAGGTGTTTGAACTTTGAACCTGCCACAAAAGCCAGATGTATTTCCAGATCCAATAAAATTAACTGGATTTGCACTAGGAAAGAAAATCCAAAATCTTTCTCAAAATTTTACTGAAAAGTGACAAAATTTGTGGAAGAAAATCACTAGTTCAGAGAAACTGCTCATGGCAGATTCACACTGGGCAAGCACACAACCCAACTGTAGGCTCCCAAGGGCTGGGAGCTTAAAATGCAATGTCACTAAATGCTGACATCCATGCTCCTACAGCGGCAGGCTGTTACATACATAGCAGTGATGAATTTGTGCCAGTGCCCAACAACTCACACACAGAGTCACTTAAACTGATGCACATTTGTAGGCAGTGCTCAGAGACATGGCACTGGAGAACAGTGTTGAATAATAAAAATGATGACCACCCCCAACTGGCGAAAGGCAGAAACTTGAGAAACTTTAAGCCTTGGTGCCCTGCTCTTTTCTGACATTATGGAATCTGGACTTCAAACACCAGCAGAAAATATTTAGTGTGTTTGGAGGGCACATAATCAAGTGCAATTTTTCCTCTGCAAAAGGGGTAGTAGGTGTGTCATTTTTTGAAATGCCACAATGCCCCACCTCTTTTTCTTTTTTCCCTAGCAGGTATCACAGGAAACAAATGAAAAAAATAATCTTCTGCCAGTGCATTATGCTGGGTTATGACCTCAGAGTAGGGGTTACCAAATCATGATCAGAAGCTCAAGCAGTACACAACATACCTGACCGCTGACGCCTCAAGCAATTCAACATCAACTTATTTGGATTCTGATCTCATAACTATGTACTATATGACCTTGTGACATTCCCACAGATCCTCCAAAACTCATGTTGGTAATTTATTTGAAATGTGATCTTGGCCTCCAAAGGTACCAACTCTTTTTGGTGAGTTATGGTGGAACATGATCAATGCAGGACCAGAGAAAGACTGACCTTGAAGAGCAGCCTTCAGGAATTATTATCAGTCCAGGATTTGGTACACTAGTAGGCTGCTTCAGATTATTCCTCAAGTGTCAATCCCCATGTCAAAAATGAGGGTTCTCTGCAAACACACATTGATCACCAACCACCATGATGTATATTACATCTATACCTGTGAAGACTACATGGGTACTAGATAGAATTCCCATGGACTACAGATTTGCAGCTAGACCATATTACTGTTTTTAATACTAGACTCTAGTGTAATATGCATCCTGTTGCCTTCTGGTATTGGCATCAGAAGGAAGTCCAGAGGAAGCTTGCCATTTCGAATCTCTGTACTTGGATAATTCAACAACCCAATCTTCAGTAACAGTGACTAACTCAATCTTCAAGTCATGGGCAAATTTGATGAAATTCCAAGGAAGTGTTTAGGATGAGGAAATGTAATGTTTGCACCTTTCAGTATGGACCCATTGTATTCTTCTTGTTGCTGTGAACTCATTCAGAGGTTGTAGTCATAGTTCCTTGAAGATGTGAACTGTAAACTCTGCAACAAAAAACTGGAGGTGCTCTCTCTCTCTCTCTCTCTCTCTCGATATGCAAGCATAATCAATTGTGGTTAGCTATGGACAGGAATATGATGAAATAGTGTTTCTTCTCCACATACCATCCATCCTGCACGGTGGACTGATGATGGGTGTCATGGTTCACTCTCACATCTTGAACTGGGAACCGATTTGCTGAAGTGCTAGCTGTTGTTCCTCTACGCTGCTCTTTTTTCTATTGAATTCATCTTGCATTTGAATTGTCTAACCATCTTACACAGTTCCATCAATTCTCCTGATTTTAGCTTGACCTATTGTATAGGGAAGAGCCATTACACAATGAGCCACTTGTTAGCAGACTCCAAACCTGCTACTAGTGTCATAAAGGGTACAATGAGTCCCTTGTTAGTTGACCTCCACACCTGCTACGTAGTTCACACAGACAAAAAGA
>Ga0116229_10004837_pt1 | contig 22066 bp, 10 predicted proteins | sample S1TSphgellanicum_3_FD_87313 | JGI IMG/M metagenome (GOLD analysis project Ga0116229, IMG submission 87313) | Host-associated microbial communities from peat moss isolated from Minnesota, USA - S1T2_Fc - Sphagnum magellanicum MG | ecosystem: Host-associated > Plants > Peat moss > Unclassified...
CTTGTGACAAGAACCTTGGAGAGTTCTTGATGTTGTGTTTTGTGTTGTGAGCATTATGTTGTAGTTTCCTTTCAATAAAGATTTATGTTTGCACTTGAGTAGATCTCCTATTTGTTAACAGTACTTAGCCTTATTGATTAGGCCATTGGCCATTTTGACTAAGCTTACTTAATTAGTCCTATTGATTGATTGAATATAATAAGTGGCCTTATTGACTAAGGCACTTGCCAATTTGACTAGATTGGGTGGTCTTATTAACCAGGCCACTAACTAATTTGATTGTGTGGTATTTTAAAATCCAATTTGATTAATTGTCAAATCCATCACTCTAGTCAAATTGATTAGTAAAACAATACCCATTGTCATTCAAGCCTTTGGCCTCTAGTAAAAAATACATGTCCTCTAGTCAAAAAGACTTATCCAGTCAACATGGTTAGTTTGAAAAAATAGGAATTTTAATAGTGATTCCTCTAATTGCAAAGGGGGTTTTCCACATTTATGCACTTTCTTAAGATTAAAAAAAATGAATTTATAATTAAAAAAGTTGAGTCTACACTAAATTTCTTAATCAAGGGATTCAACCAAAAGCAAATTTCAATGATATCATTAATGAAGTGCTTAATATTTGCAACAAGAAAACATCATGCTTTGTAGTGAATAAACTGTGTGTTGTCATTTAAAACTTGATTTTTTTTTTCATTTTTTTCATTTTAAACTTTTTTGTTCAATTTTTTTTTTTAAAGGATATATGTGGACAGAAAATACATCACACAACCTAGTAATTTACTAGTTTATGATTGTACTTGAACAAAGTGGATATAAAAGTACCAATTCCTTCAAAAATCTTGAAATCAAGCATTTTGAATATTGGGATGCATGACAAATTAAAATTTTGACAATCTTAATAAATCCACCTTTAAAGGATGCAATACCTATGAAATAAAAGAAAATGTTAACATTTTCCCCAATTCAAATTAATGTGGACATCAATTTAGATTTTTTCATTATGAGAAAAAGGGGCCTTGTGTAATTGGCCTTGCAACTCCATTTTTGAGTTGCAATGACCACTTGGAATTCGTCATATTTATACATTGTGAATGCTAATGAACAAGTTACATGAGTTACAAAATTGTAATTCACTATATATATGATGCAATTTATTGGAACTCATTTTCAACTATTATGTAACTTCATTATAACTACACCCATAATGTCATGTTAACATCATTAATTGGCATTCATCTATTAAAATATGACATGTGGCACTATGAAAATTTATGGACATTTTTCTTTGAAATATTGATCTCCATCATTCATTATGATTATTAATGATGGTCCGAAATTGTGACACATGGCTAATAAAAAATTGTCACATGGCATATTAATTGTATTTTGGAATACATATATATAATTATATTGTTAGCTAGGTAGGTCATGTATAACCATAGGTAGGTAGGTGGTAAGTTTTAAAACCTACATACCTCCATATTTACCTAGAACCTACCTACATACATACCTAAGTAGGTAGGAAAACACAAGACTAAATGAACTAAAGAATAGCCATGAATTTATTTATTTATAATTTTATGTTTTGCTTTGGGTTAAGTTTTTTTGAGTTCATTCCAAAATGGCACATGTATTTGAATGTGAAAACATAAGAAAATGTAAGCCTTTTTTATATAATTTGTAACAGGAGATTCAAAGACAAAGCATATGGGTTAAATATTTTAATTATTCTTTAGTTGCAAATTGAGTTCCAATTGAGTTGCAATTATAGAAAGATTTTTCCACATGTTTTATGCTTTTCATGTAAGTTATATAATTAAATTAGTGATTATATGATAATTAAATAATTAAATTAGTTATTTAAAGTAATGATATGATTTTTAATTTGAATTTAAATTTTTAAAATAATTAATTACTGTAATTAAATAAATAAAAATTTATTTGATTTAATCAATCTAACTTATTTTTTAGCTATTAAATAATTAATTATTTGACTTTAAATAACTTATTATCACATGATTAAGTATTTAAATTCATATAATTAATGACTTATCATTTCAAGTTTTGGAAAACATTATTAGTTATTTTGATTAATTAATTAATTAATTATATGAATAAAAATTATTTATAATTCATAATAATTATTTACTAGTTTAATTAATTAATTCATAATAAGTAAATGAATTACATATTAATTATTAATTATTAATTAATTAATTGTTGAAAATAATTCATTACTAAATATTCAATATTAATATGAATTTGGGTAGGAAACATGAAACTATAAATAGGCATATCCCTACGTATATCAAATTGAATTTTTAATATAATATACACATTGTTTTAAGTTCCACATTTAAATTAATTATCTGTATCCAATTAATTAATTAAAATAATAATGATTTGGTAATTATTGATGAATTAATAATTATCTTAAATAATTGATCTAATTCATTATGAAATATCCCCAACTTGGATTAATATTTAATAAGTAATTAGTTCATTAGTTAATGTAAAATTAATTATATGAATTACATTTATTTATTCATATTAATAGTCAAATTAATGAAACAATAATTGTTTACAAAACATTACATATGAATATGTATCCTTGTTAAGTTATAAGCAAATTGTATTATAGCCATAACATAGCTGAATAATAGTATTTTAGTAGTGGTGCACTAGTGGCCATACTAATTGTATCAATGAGAATCATGGTCAAAATTTTGTTTGAAATGTATCCCATAATGGGTGGTGGAAATGTGGACACATGGCATGATTGCATGTATGTACATCCTACAGTAGTTGCAATATAATTGTTGTTTTAATGGCACATTTACAATAGTTATAAAGTAATTGCCACATGTAACTACAATGCAACTCCTGAAAAAATCAAACATGGTTGATTACATTTTTATATACAATGTGTATAAATTACCATATAGAATACCCATTTTCAATTTACTTGTAACTATAATACAACTAACTATTTTTTTAACATGGCAATTTATTTATTAATACACCATATTTCTAAGGGGATAGTTGCATAGTAGTTGTAATACCAAGGGATAGTTGCACAATAGTTGCATATGAGTTATTTTTTGAGTTTTAGTGCAAGGTAATGTGGTTTCATTTCTCATAGTGTTTATATGTACATTTGTATGTGGACATTTGTTTTTTAAATTATGTAGACTTGGGTTCATAGAATACCATTTCTTTACCCAACTAGCATTACAAACTTTTGTTATTTTTATTTTAATAGGTGAGTTTTATAAAGTTGTGAACCTAAGCTTTGAGCCAAATTGACACATTTTTTAATTTTGTAGATGAGGATTAATGTATCTATCTAGCTTGGCCAACATTTCAATTTTATATCAAGTATGTTGTAGGCATCTGATCCCAACTTCAAACCTCTCATGTCAATTGAAGGTGAAAACCTTTTACTTATTCCATAAATGTCATCCATGTTTTAAAAAATTAGCTTATGGTAGTAGCAATGCACAAAATATTACATGGATACATCAATGATTTATGAGAGGGATACAAATACCTTCAAATGTTTTTTAGATGTTCAATTTTTTTGTTTTTGCATGTGTATTTTAATTGATATGTCCATAGAATATGCTCCCATATTTTCAATAAACAAATATTTTGAGTACAACCTTTTTTTACTTGTAACACATGCCTTACATTCAACTAACAAAAATAATGAGTTTATACATTAAGGTTTCAATAATGCCATCCAAAGAATCTTATAATAACATGTCTCCTTTAGTAAGACAAATGCAACAATGTCATCAACATTATTTCATTCTAACAAATTATAATCCCCATCATGACCACATAATTGGTATTTTTTTCTTTATTATCATTTTATTGTGCAAGTATCACATGTAATGCATGCACAATAATATTTTTTACCTAGTTTGTTAAAATGGGAATACAATATCAACATATATTAAAGATATTCATAAAGTGTTTCAAAGTTGATACAAAAAATTCTTATTTTGGCCAAATGTGGTATGAATTGACACACATGGGGCATATAGCCCATGAAGGAACAATTTGAAATTCAAATTTGTAGAAAATTGATGTTTTTATGAATTTCACCCCATGTTCTTCCTTATAGTCATCCTTGCTTGCTTGCACACATGACAACATTGAGGTTTAGGAAAGCTCATGGAAACAAGCGAGGGACTTGAACGTGTGAACAACAAGTGGATATGAAGGAGTTTTGGTGGAGATCACTTTATGGTTTGTGAAGTTTCCATGGAGAAAGAATTAAGAACCTTGTTTCATTTGTGTGTATTGTAATGAAATGCATTACAATGAGAACAACCTTTTTTCTTGCAAGGTCTTTAGGTGGCAATGAAGGTTCAATGGAAAAAAAACCTTTACAATGTGTGCATGTTTATATTTTGCAAGTAAAGTAAACATGTTCTTATCCAAGTAACTTGTGGATGTTTGTGGCAATTATTTTTTGTTTTTGCAATGTTTTTAAGGATAGGAAAGGCTCTACGATCTTCTTTTCTAAGCTTAGTGAAGTAAACTTGGTGAGAGTCACAACAAAAAGAAAGTATTTTTGGGGGTCAAAATTTATATTTGAAAATTTGAACTAATAGCCTATTACATGAAACAATACCCAATTTCACTCAATTTACAAATACATTCAATTTGGGATGAAAGAGAGGCTTAGATGATCAAACTAAGGCCCAAAGACAAGGTGATTTTACAAATATCATTAATAAAAAAGTGTATAAAATAATTATATTTATTTGAACATGAAGAAAATACAACTTACATCATCACCCTAATCTTATGCTTGAATGACAAAAGTTAAAGGCGGGAAAAAAAAAAGTGGATAACAAGGTCAAGGCATGACATAAGTGAAAGGAACTAACACACATTTCGAAATGTACCCAAACCAAATGGATAGTTTGTGGGAATCAAGGGGAAAGTTTCCCAAAACTCCTTATCAAGTTGAACGTTTTGAAAGGATTTGATTATTTGGATTTTGGAATCAATTTTGAAAGATCAAAACATGTTTAAATTGAATAATCTTGGAAAGGTATTTTAGAAAGGTTGAACAATGAAAATTATAACATTGTGAGATCATTAGAAGAAACATTATCATTTATAATTGCTTTTTAAAAAACAATCGCAAATGACATTTTTAGTTACAAAAATTGATTGCAAACAAAAAATTTTGTTTCAGTGGATTACATGTCAAATAATGGTGTTTACATTACAAGGAATTTGTGTATTAACAACTATATTTATGATTATGCTTTAGTTGTATATGTGACTCCAAATTCCTTTAGTTGCCTTGGATAGGTCACATAACATTTTAATTTAAAAAAATGGTGGGGCACCTATTCAAACTAGTAATTACATCAAAGAACAACTAAAATGTGTAATGACATATGTTTATATTGCATGATCATTTGCACTAGTTTTATGATTAAAATGTGGCAACTTCCAGGGAATCTTGGCAAGCTCCAAGTTGAACAAATGGCACAACATGGTCTATTTAGCTAGCCTAAGATACATAAATTAGGTAGTCTAACCTACCTAACCTAGGTCACCTAAGCTAATTAAAAACATGGGCTAAACTAAAACCTAGGTGGTTTTAACTAAACACCTTGACCTATAGTAGGCATTTAAACCACCTAGCCTAAATTAGGGAAGATAAGTTACAATAATAAAAAAATGATCCCTTCATTTTCATCGTTGCACCAACTTCTTTTTATGTAATATGAAATGGAACCACATTTAATAAACATTTTTTGTAACCTACCTAAATGATCTATTCAACCCACCTTAGGTTATTATATATGTAAGCTACCCAGGGGCCTACCTAAGGACTACGTAAGGGCTAGCTAGATTAATTAGGGTATTTAAGGACCTACTTAGGGGTTTCCTAAACTAAATAAGGTACGCATCTACCTAAGGCCTGCCTATGCCACCTAGGGGCACTTTAAGGGTTGTTCAAAACAACTATGGTACCTAAGGGCCTACTTAGCTTGATTGCTTAGATTACTTAGGGTAATGAAAGGCCTAACTAGAAGCTACCTAGGTACTTAAGGCTTGCCTAGGCTACTTAGAAGCACTAGAAGAAAAATTGTCATTTGCAACCAATTTTTTTCAACTAAAAATGTCATTTGCAATTAAAAAAAATTGCAAACAACATTTTTTAGTTGAAAAAATTAGTTGCAAATGACAATGTTTCTTTTAATGAAGTTGCTTAAACTAAGGTACTTAAGGGCTTACCTAGGGGCTGTTTAAACTAATTAAAGTATTTAGGGGCCTACCTAGGGGTTGCCTATACTAGTTGCTAGGGTACCTAAGGGTTTACATAGGGGCTACATAGAATAATTAAGGTATGTACGGGCTTAATTAAAGGTTACATAGGTTACCTAAAGATTACCTTAGAACTACCTAAGTAAAGGTTGCTTAAACTACCTAAGCTACCTAAAAGGTTACCAAGGGGTTGTTTAGGTTACATATGGGCTTATTTAAGGGATGTCTATGTTATTTAACTATTCCTTAAAGGTTGCCAAAACTATGTAAGGTACCTAAAGGTTGCTTAGGCTACCAATGCCACCTAAAGGCTACCTAGGGGTTACCTAAAGGCTTACCTAGGGATGCCTAGGCTATTTAAGGGCTACTTAAAACTTGTTTAAACTAACTAAAGTACCTAAAGGACTAGCTACCTAGGGGATGTGTAGATTAATTAGCTACCTAGGGGCTATTTATATTAATTAGGGTACCTAAAAGTTGCCTAGATTTCTTAGAGTACCTAAAGGCTACCTAGGCTATTTAAATTGCTTGAACTAACATGACATATTACATGCATTAACTATCAACTAACACATGTACATTTGTGACCATGATATACAAGTTGTAATTCAAGTTGAACAAAATGCCACATGTTATTTGGTCACCTATGAATGATATTACCAACCACAAGAACAACTAAAATTTCATCTATTGTTGAATGCCAGCAATTGTGGGTGATATGAATGCACTTTTCATTTTCATCCAAATCAACAATAGTTGCAAGTCATAGTTACATCTACAACTTAAAACCATTTTGTAGTTGAATATTTGACTACAATTTTTTACTATAGTGGCATGAAGGATAGTTGAAATGGTAGTTAGAAAATTGATTAATTTGGACACAAGTCGTAAACACATGGTTTGGTATGAACAAAATTCCTTGTAGTGTTATTGATAATTGTGCACCCTTAGGCTTATCAAGTGATATCAAGGGTAAATAGCCCTATTGATTCCCAAGTTTACACCAAAATGCAAACCCCAATGTGTGTTCCTTAATTCCCAAGAGAGATACATGGTTTGAGCTTTAAGATGGGACAAAGATGTAATACTATGGAACTCATAGCCTAAATACTATCATGAGGAAAGGGTTGTTGAATAGAAACTAAATAAAGACAATGAAAACAATATAGAATAAACTATCCTCTAGAAGGAAAACTTTCTTTTAGCCTAAAAATTTAAAAGGACTAGTTAAGAAAATGTTTTATTTGTGAAAACCAAAATAAATATGAAAGTGCTAGAAGGTAACTACCTTCTAATGCTTAAATAATACCTCAACGAAATAGAACTTCATCTTCGACCTATTACCTTCCACTACTACAAATATGTGTTTTTAAGCTAGTTTTTCTAATTGAGTTTAGTCAGATTTTTAATCACATCAAACAATGCACAAAATTGGATGTAATCAAAATAAACACGTTGTTTTTTACACAAATGTGACTAAGATTATATGACTAACATGACTAAAGACACTTATCTGAAATGATTAAGATGGTTGTTTGAAATGACTAAAATGTTTAAGGTTATTATTTGGCAAGGCATTACTAATTTGATTTTCAAATTAGAAATTAAATTATTATTATGAATAAACAATGACATTATGAAATTATTATTATTTTTTGAACTATAGATGAATAAAAAATGTTGCCACCCTTGACTTGTGATTCAATGTTGGAAAAAAGAAGTTTTTTTCTTGGGTTGACATTATTGGCAAATCGTCAACCTTATACGAACCATCAAATCCCCAAACTCGGAATTTCTTAAATGATGAGTGCTTAAAGTGAGGTTTGAACCCACAACCTTTTTGGCCACACTCCAAGGCCTTAACCACCAAACCAACACCTCACAAGATAAAATATGACATTGCAAGAGGTATAAACACATATTTTGAAAAAATAAATGAATTAATCACTATTTGATTTAATTGATTTGGTAGGTTCATTATTACATTGAAATCTATAATTTATTTTGTTTAAAATATGTGTAAATTATATTTATTTAAAATACTCATTAATTAGAAAATTCAAATGTATTTTTACAATTTTGAATTGAGTTATATATTCTATATTGTTTAGGTACATTTAATTTATTTAATTTCATAATTTATTTAATTTCATAATTTATTTATTTAAATATATTATCTAGTTTCAAAATGTGAACAAATAATTAAATCACTTAATTCAGAAATTCATATATAATGATTTAAATCTTTGATTGGGTTATAATATATAATCACTTGGGTAAAACTAATTCACTATCATAATCACATTGAACTTTATGATTCCTTCCAATTTCAAAACATGAACAAAAAACTAAATATTTGTTTAAAAAATTCAAACAATTTCTTTTTTGGCTTGGGTTACAAATTTCACATATAACTATATTAGGTTCATTTGGTTTCCTTACTTTTATCATTGACTCCATTTTCATAATATTTTCAATCAAAAGTTTTAGACATTACATTAATTTACATATGTTGATTCATTTATCAAAAATTAATTTTTTAACAAGATATTTTAAAAATATCATAACAAGACAAATTCACTTGTGAAATTATATTATTAATTTTTTATGTCTTCAATCATATATCAATTTTTGTAATAAAAGTAAAAAATTTGAATTCAATGTTACAATGTTTTCATAGTAACAATGGATTTTACTTTTATTCTATAAATTTAGTTAATTTTTTTACTATTTGAAATTTCAAAATTAGATAATATATAAATTTTAAAAATTTCTATAGTACATTAAAATAAATTATTTTATTTTATTTTGTTCTTCCATTTTATTCTAGTCATCTAATCATAAATAAATAAATAAATAAATGGTTTAGTTTGGGGTTAGTTTAATTTTGAGATATATATGTGCAAAATTTATTCATCATAAATATTAATTGAATCATGGAATTTGAATAATTCAAGATTAACATGTACTTTCACTTAATTATTATGATTTTCTTTTTACAATATTAATTTAAAAAATTCAGATTGATACTCCAGTTTTTCATTACATTTTTTTTCAATAATTTACCCTTTGTAAATTATTTATTTATTTGAATCATTATGAATAATAATTGAAAACATGATAACTATATTTTATTGTCATTTTTTTCATGATGAAGTTTTAAAATGGGAACATGATTTTTGTTCCATTTTACTATTATCATATCATTAAAAAGTAGCATTATAATAATGTGCGTCATATTTTATGACTAATTTCAATCATGTTAGTTGTATTAATCAACATAGACAAGTCCACATGAACACTCACATTTACCATGTCTGCAACATATTGTTTGATTTGATTAGAATGTTAGATTTTTTTGTCATAACGGACTTTGTTACTTTTGATGTTAGTCATGATGGACACATTTAGTCATTTTAGACATGATGCTAGTAGCATAAAAACCATGGTTTTGCAATAATATTTACATTTGTAACTACTATTCTCATGTTTGCAACCACTACTTTCCATTGGTTACTTTCATACATTAACTACTATCATGAAGCAATTACCTTCTATCAATCATTTGCTAGTAAGTATGTTTGAAAAAGTGAAACAAATAAAAGTTTAGTTAAAGTGATAGTTGTTGCCTTCAAGTTGACTACCTTATTGTTGTAGCTACCATCTTGCCCAAAATATTCCAGAAAAGATATTTTAAATAAAAAAATGAAGAAAACTAATTAAGTAGTTAAAGTTACCTTAATTTACATCAAACATATACTAAATACTCTCTTTTGCATGCAAAAAACAAGGCAAACCACAAAAGATACTATGTCATTTGACTTTCAACCAAAATCCATTTTATATTTTCTTCACACAAATGCAACCTTCTTCTCCCAATTCACACACACCAATATTCTTAAAATCACACAAATAGAATGATATAATGAAAGAATAATAGAATGATAAGAAGTGATAGAATGAGGGAATGAGCTCAAGAGACAATAAAGAACCAAAAACGATTCCCCATCACACATGGATTTCCCTTGTTTTCCTAGATTTCCTCATCTTATCTTAGTTTCCTTCACATATCCTAGTTTGTGACAAACTACTTTATTTTCTAAAAATTAATGCTTCATTCCATAATACATAAAGGATGGTAAGTATGAACTTATCAATAGTAACTCAATAATTACTAAAAGGCCTTCTTGGCTAACTAAACTACAAAATTTACCTATGAACAATTTTTTATATATTAGAATTTTAGTCCAATATTAGCTTTTGATTATTCCAATATTTTGAAAATAATTCATTGTATTGGCAATATTACTATTAGCTAACATTTTCATTTCATCATTATCTTTTCATCATTTTGCCATATGATGGTGACTATTGATAGTTAACAAAGGATGAACTCACAAGCAAGAATTTCTATTTAGATTAACCTTTATAAACCAATAAAAAGGGTGTTTGGTGCAAGTTTGAATTATTTAAATGGTGCATGGACAAATTGTGGGTGAATTAAACTCACAAAATACAACATAGCCCAAACTCGGAAATGAGCCACCACTTCCTTTCCTTATAATATATTTTGTTCCCAATGGTGAGGTTGCATCAAAGTGGCAAAAAGTCCCAAGATTCTTGGGAGAGAAACCTAATTTTAAAATATTTTTCCTTAGTTATGATTCATGCAAATTTGTAGGCTCATAATTTCTACATAAAAATACCAATTGGAAATAAACCTTTTCTTCTAAGGCCCAATAAAGCTAGAATCATTGCAATAGTTCTATTGGAAAGAAGACATTTACGGAAAAAAAAAGGTACAAAGGTAATTTTATTATTGTAATACATTTACAATAGTAATATAGTTATAATAATACAATTATAAAAAATAATATTGTAGCAACATTGCCACAATAGTGACATATATTAGAATAATTAGAGTAATATTTAACAAAAAACTTGAGGAATCAAAAAAATTAAAATAAATATTACAATATTACAATAATGTAATTATGTAAGCAAACACACTAACAAACATTACAATTGTAGTATGCTTCCTTTTCCACGTACCAAATCAAACACACAAATTAAATCCAAAACACACAAGTACATCTAAGGTCCATTATTGGTACACCTTGATCATCTCCTACATTAATATCATGGCAACATTATTTGTTTGTTTTGTAATTACACACACAAAAACTACATACAAAACAACATTGTACTCTTTCCCAACATTTAATCCTTTTTACCTTTCATTCAGGTAACCAATTCCTACCTAGAAAATAGCAACCACAAGTTCATATCCACTAATTTTTCCCTTAATTTATTCACTCTTTTGATTTTCCTACCACCTTTTCAAATTAGGGAAGGTGTAAATGGGGTGAAATTGTGGCCCTAGAACATTACCACCTTCAAGGAAGTAAGGTTGAAGGAACATGGTCAACTCCTTAATACTCCCAAAAGAAACTACCCTCATTTACTTACTATATTACAACTATTCAAATAATAATTAAAAGTTCACACAAAGAGAAAAAGAAAAAGGTAAGGTTTGTCATCTAAAAATAGACCTATTATCCTATTTATAAGCTATTCCAATAGGGCCAAAGGAAGAAAGTATAAAAAGTAAACAAACAAGATGAGAGGGATTAAGAAGTAACTACTTTCTAGAGCTTTACAATACCTTCAATGCCTCTTAATCTTGCCCCACTGGGTCTATAGGCCTCCACAACTATTGTCCCACCTTTACAATGCATTAAAACCTTTAGTGACGTTGCCTACTATTTACAATCCCTTGAAAAGCCTTTCCAATGTTGCCTATTGTCTATAGCCACTACACCCTTACGTGGTTGTTGCCTACCATTTCTAGCACCCCCATTTATTTTGCAAATTTCAACTTTCAAGTATTCACCCTTCCTACTGCCACATACTAGTTGTTATTTTCTTGTTGTAGTTAGAGACTTCCTACCCCAGAGACTAAAACTTAACATGCATTCTTACCCTTTTTTTGTAGAAAAAACACATAACTATTATATAAAATGTAGCAACCCATTATGTAAGCTTAAGCTATACTACCTTCCTCATATTCTAATAGAATAAACTCACACAAAACACATGAAAGTTCTATTGAGATAACACACAAGTACAAATACAAATTTCCAAACTATTCCCTCTTTTCTAGTGTTGCACTACACACCTCTTTAAGAGAGAGTTATCCACTCCAACTCCCAACTACAAACTCATCGATTAATCCCATAGAAGTTTTCCAAATCTCCCTCTAATCCTCCATCTTCACAAAGCCACACAAGGCCCACATTGACCCCATGAAAACAAGGTCCTTATCCTAATCGCTTTTTAGAAATCTCCTAGGTGATTGGGTAGATTACACCCAACCACTCACTAACACGAACTACTTAATCCCACTAGCTTCACCCCTTTGGTAAGGGACGGTCAGTCTATTACTAGTAACTACTAGTTACGAGGATGCCTATGGCACTAACTACTCTAGATATTTCTATTCCTTAATAGAAGGTAGTTGGGCAAATCAATCAAACTCCTACTTTTAAGCCACCTAGTATTTTTTTAGAATATTCCTTAAAATAGTGGAGGTTGAAAGTTAACTAAATTTCCTAAAACAATAGAAATAGTGGCTCCCTCTTCTTGTTGATAATTTTGAATTACAAGATTGTAATAAATAATAAAAGCTAGCCAAAGGTTTGATAATTTTGCCTTAACATCAATTGATGAGTTTTTACATGCAAAGTTGTAATACTTGAAAATATTTTTTTAACACCATATCACATGTTAAATTTGTAATTCATTTGACGCATGTTGATTGGGTTTTAGCGATTGGGAGTCAAATTTTGAATCCTAACCTTTTTTTTGGCCATAATTCCTAGCTCATAAGTCCAAATGGATAATATGAACACATTTTCAACATTTACATTTCAAGACCTTTTCAATGATATATTAGGTGCCCAATTTGGATTATGTTTACTACTTGCACTTTCATTCCAAAAATATGGAACTTCATTACTACAAAATGTGAATGCAGTTCATTAGTTTGTATTCAATGGACCAATCATTTCATTGCATCCCCACTAAGTCTTGTTGACTAGGACTACTAAATTCACTCAAAATCCAATGAAAGCACTTGGCATATAGGGTCACCTTTTGTTGTATTGCTTTCACATTGCATTATAAATTTTGACATTCTTCTCACTTGAAAGTGTTTAGGATTTACTTTCTTGCCCTCCCCCACACTTGTGGAAGTGTGTTTAATTCAAGATATTTTGTTGGCTTGCCCCCATTTTCATGTTTTAGCCTTGGTTGTGAGCCCAAAAATAGGGTATGACATTGTGTTTATTTGAAAAATTATGATACAAAGTGTCAAAATGATTTGTTACCATTCATAATTTAATTTGGAAGTGAAAAAAATATTTGATTGAATTAAAATTTGACGTGGTGTTGGAGATCTCTCAATAGAGGTTATAAAAAAATTTGTGTCTTAGAATTTGTGAAACCTTAGTCTTACAAGATATCGAAATGTTTCAATTTTGAAAAAAAACTTTGGAAGTTACAAAAACAATTCCATGTAGATGTTGTCCCCATGGGGACATGTAGAATATATCACATGGAAAATATTGTATCCCTTAGGAATTTGGCAATGGTGAAATTCATATGAATCTATGATGAATTTTGAACCTAATTTTAGCCCAATCATGCACTATCCCTTTTTGGGTCTATTTGTGTCACCAAGGTGTACAACAAACAAGTCATATCATCATAGTCATCTTGAAGCTCTCATCTTTGTCCTAATTGTCTCAATTGTGAAAAGTTAAAAATGCGCCCCATATTTTGAGTTTCCTATTATAGAATTGAGGAACTACACCAATTCCATTTATTGAAACAACCCTAGTTTTGTTTTATGGTATTGGTGGTACACTCCTAAATCTTGGCAAAAAATGAATTTTGCAATTTTGAGGCATAGTCCTTACCTCCTCACAATTGCTTGACAAGAAAAAAAATTGAATAATTTTTTATAATATTCAAACTATGATTATCATTTTAACTATCTTTCTTTAACAATATTTTCAAGGGAAAAAATGTAATTTAATGTTTAAAATCCTACCTTTCAGGGTTCAATCTTTTCATCAAATTTTCCTTTTTTTCCATGGATGAAATCAACAAAATATATATAGCCCATGGGTAACTTTTTCAAGCATGTGCACCAAATTCTTTGGGGAGAAAAAACTAAGTGACAGCTTTAATCAAATTGCCCATGGAACCATGTTTTGAGTTCAAGTTTTTCGAAGGACACATGGTTGGGGTTGTTGCCCTCTGTGCATGTTTTGGGCTCAAATCCATCAAGGAACACATGGGTCTTACAATTTTGTGGGCTCATGACATTTTCATATGAATTTCAATTGAAAAAATTAATCACAAAGTTGTAACCTTCAACAAGGCATTTTTAATGTTGTGTTGCACATTTTAATCAAAGGTCATTTGACCCTTATTTACTAAGTTTTACTGATAAAAAATCAAATGACCAATTGGACTTTCAACCCTTCTTTTGGCCATAACTCTAAGCTCAAAGGTGTAAATGGAAAGTAAAAGTTCATTTTCAATATCTTTGTTTTGAAACATTTTCAAGGATATAATGGTTTTTTGATATGAATAAAGTTTTGGCCTATGCTTTTGTCCCAAAATTTCAAAGCATTCTAAGACTTTTAACTCCCAAAATGGGAATTCATCCCATGAGTCTTGGGAGTGTGTTGGGCCTTAATTAGCCTAACCTAGTTTTGATTAAGTTTAAATAATGCAACTAAGGAAGTTATGGGGTTCACATTAAATCTAAGGGGGTAGGTTAGGGCATATGACCTTTCTTAGTATGACTTGAAGGGTGGGTGGCCTAGTTAAAATAAAGGGGGAAGTAGGTTCATTACTACAAATCATGGTTTTTTAAGAGGTTCAAATTGATTAACTTGTCATTTTGACTCATGGACATGTACATTTTGACTAAAGGCCAGGGGCTTGAATAACACATCACTAGTAAGAAAAACCCCATATTTTGACTTGTTATAGGTGACCAAAAGTGTTTTTTGTGACTATTTTTTATCATTTTTCTTTCATTAAACCTTTCTTTGAAAAATAAATAAAGCTAAGTTAAAGCTTAATTTTTTGCGATTTGATAGAGCCAAGTTTTTTTTGATGTCGAAAAAAGCTTGGCCAAAAAATAATTTAAAGGAATTGAGTTTTAGCTCAACTCTAGTTTTGAAGCAAAGCTTGAGTTCGATTTTTTTCTCTACAACCAAGTTTTTCTTAATGCTGAAAAAAGCTTGGTTGTAGCAAAACATAAAGTTTGACTCCACTTTTGGAGCCAAGCTAAAGCTCAACTTCTTTTTTTTGGTTATAGCAAAGGTTCTTTCGGTGCCAAAAAAAACCTTGGATGCATAAAAAAAAATGGGGAGTTAAGCTTTAGCTCGGCTCCAAAAGTGGAGTTGAATTAGAGCTTGGCTCCTTTTTTTTAAAGCTAAACTTTTCTTGTTCATCTCATGTATTTTTTTTTCTGCAAAAAGACTCCTGACCTTTCCTGTGTCTATTTTTTTAGGGCATATCTTGTAGACATATCTCCATCACAAGGATTATGGAGATGCTTGATGTATTGGGAGCATTTGGACCAACTTTTGTTTTCAAAATTTTGGACTATTTTCACAATTTTCTTTGTGAATTTGTAACATTCTGAATTTCTTTGTAGATTTTTCAAGTGGTGGCATATGCAGACTCTTTGTCCTTCAATAGGACAATGTAAGTCGTTTAGAGCCAAACAAAGTTTAACAACTCTGAAGTCCTTGACAAACACAAGATGGTGTCGAAAAACAAAGTCTTGATGGTTATTCCCTTATGTTAGATGATATTGATGTTGGTTGTTCATCCTATTCTCAAAATTAATGTCCTTTAGATGGAATAAACATTTTAGATTTGCTATCAAAAGGGGGACAAAAAAATTTACATTTCACCTTTCAATTGGAAGAGGAATTCCAAAAGTAACACATGTCTTCTTGGAGTCGGCATTGGATGTCTTAGAATGAGAGATTTGAGATTACCTTGTTTGTTGATCTTAATATCAATTTTTTATCAAGGCACATGTGTTTTTGTTTGGGATGGTAATCACAAGTTGCAATCTTGGTTGCTTTATATTAATCGTCTGCACAATGATGAACCCTCCTAGCACATCTCTGTTGACTCCATTGTCCTTGATACCTCTCATGGGTGTGTTGAGCTCCTCATTGCCATGACATAACTCAACAAGTATGTTTTTGACCTTTCTATTCTTTTATTACATCAAGTTTTAGATTCAAAGGATTTTTTTTCATTGTTTTAAATATTTCCATAGGTCCATGGAATTGGACCACGTGAAACCCAACTTTGTCCATGAAAATTTCAAAATCCAATAAATCGGGATTATCCCCTTGGAGTAGTTTAAAGAAGTGTTAATAGCAGAGGTTTACAAGAAATGCCAGTCCAAGTCCTCCAAAACATGGCATTCCATGACCTTAGAAGTTTTTTTTGAATATATGTATAAGGTATGAAATATTTCAAACTCCTTTAAAGACTTTTTTTAAACCTTTGTATTCAACTTGTTCATGAAACGTTTTTTTTTGTTTTTACATCAAGAGATTTTTACAGCTAGGGACGTTGCAGTCAAGTTGTATTATGAAGAATTCCCCAACATTCGAAACTGCTCACCACTGAAACTCCAGGAATGAATGGAGAGAACCATGTAACAAGTTAAGAAGGATCAATACTTGGCTTTTTACAAGCATTTGCCAATATGTGATCCTTCTCTACGTCCAGATTTCTTGAAGGAGATACAAGTTCATTATGATATGAACTTGGAGCTAGAGATGTTGACAAAAAAACTTTAGATGCTCACCTACTCATGCATCTCGATGAACAAAAGTTGTCCTAGCTTAGGATGTGGAATGAGTTTGTTGTTTTAAGAGAGGCCAAAAAATTCCCCAAACCCGACTTTTCTAACTCCTAGTTGGACAAGTGGATGCACAAGGCAACCTTCTGGCATCAAGTATTCTATTTCTAAATGCTACTTTTTTAGTTTTCATTTTTTCTCCAAGATTCTCCTTATTGCACTCTTGTTCTTGCAACTTGAGATTGAAGCACTCAAGCTATTCGATGTAACAATCTTTTATTTTTCTTTGGTTGTGAGAAAAGTCATGGATATGATCTCTCTCCCCACATATATATAGTAGTGGAGGTTAATAGTATGGGAAACTTGTTTTTTCCAGGAGTTGAAGCCTAAGGATGGGATCCGGAAAAGCAAATCTTGGGAACAACAATTTAGGAACAAGGAGGTTGTCAATTGCGTGTTATACAAATATTCCAACCTACTTGGATTTCCATTCAATCATAAAACTTCATTTTGTCCTCAATCTGCAACAAATTGTTTTCTAAATGTGTGTTTGTTCGCATTAATTTTTCTGGATCACCACAAAGTTTCCCCTACTTTGGCACCGAGGGTAGGAAAGTTGGTGGCCATGCTTGTAGATTTCATTGTGAAGGCAATATTCATTCTCCTACAATTATTTTTATCATGTCTTGTTATCCCATGGTGTTGTTGATCAACTTTCCAATCTCTTGGAGATATGGCGTGACCCCAAGGCTAATAGCACTATGTTCCAGAAGGATTTGCTCAAGGATTGGCCTACTTCACATCTTATTTAATGTGGTTAGTACCTTGACTATTCAAAAGATAACACTTCCGCCCTAGAAATTCCATTGAGGGAGAGCATTGAACCGACTTTCATGGAGATTCTTGCAAGCTTTGTAGGAACATAGGTTGAAAGTGGTAGGTGGAAAAACATTATTAAAGGAAAAGGAAAGTTGAAGGAGAAAGTGACCGAACCTCCTTACTCTGATGTAAATCAGGACACCTTTGGTGAGGTTCTTTTGAACCAAATATAGGTTGGTAGACAATAGAGGATATGAAGAGAGACAAAAGGGCTACTACTCCACTAATTCTTCCCACCCCTGCTCCTAGTGGAGTTTGGAGCACTCGACAAGGATCATTTTAGTTTTTTCCATCTTGCCCAAGTCCGAGTGTTCTTACCTCCAACAAGCCTCCTGGCTTTCACCACACTTTCGTCCCATTTTTATGGCCTTCCATTGTGGCAACCAAGATTTCATTCTGAACTTGGCCCCCAGAGTATGAAATAATCTTGATGTTCATTCACAAGGTAGGCTTACATTGCATTTTCTTTCATTTTACAACATAGTTCAAGCATCTTGTCTTGGATGCACTATTTTTTTTCCTTTTTTCTGGAGATGAATCATGGTGGTAAGGTTTAATTTGTCATTGCTAATAATTTTAGAAACCTCCTTGTTATTTTCATATTAAAGAACCCTTCTAATATTCTTGCTTAAAATTGGAAGGTTTATGAATATATTGCTACAATCTTTGATTTTGCCAAGAAGTTCTTGGCCTCTAATGGGGTTGTTTTATTATTTCATTCAAATGACCTTAGGGTTCTAAAGGAGGTCAAATCTTATTTGGAGAATTATGGCTTCTAGATTTGGATGAAGTGGGTTGTGGTGAATTCATTACCACTCATGAACATCAAGTTCCCATCTTTCAAGGTTCCATCACAATCCCTTAAACTTTCATTGTATTTTTCTTCTTTCTTCCTTAAGCTAAAATTTGTCTTTTAATTTTTCAAACTCTCCTCAATTGTGTAACTCTACTTGTTCTAATCCTCGATTGGAACTTTTTGGGCAGTGGGAAATTAGTGTTCTCCTCACCATTTGATGAGCTTGTGAACAAATTTATTAATGTTCGAAATGAATATGTGTTGTATAATTAGACAGATAGGGCCTCTATGTCTATATCCAAGGCTGGCAAGCCCTTTAGGGCCGTAAAGGAAATGCATTTTGTTATTGTTCAAGCCTTGATCGATGTTTATTCCAAGATTGGATCTTTTATTGCAGATTTATTTGCACCCATAGGTATGTGCCCTTCCTCAAGAAATTCATTCTCAATTTTTGCATCAAATATTGTGTCTAACCATCTTTCACCTTGCAAACAACACTGTCAAGGCTTGCCAAAGCCTTGGGCGCCACATCTTGGCTTTGGAATCAGATATGGAGGTTTTCATGGAGGTGTTGGAACCTCTTATTGAAATAGCCATGCTTAAGCTTGATGTCGAACATGTTCACAACTTTGATATTAATTCTCTTGTCAAAAAATGCTCATGGAGGTTGCTTGACTATGAGTAAGTTGTCCATTTGCATCAATATTAAATGCATTCCTTCAATTCTTTTTGTTGTATGCCTCACATTGTTGTCTTTTTTGATTTATAGAATGTCGTTTCCATTGATGAGTTTCATAGGATGAGATGTTTTGGGATCCTTCCATTACTTTTTTGCTACCATCATGTGTCAAAGCTCAAGCTGAAACTCTAGTGTCCTTAGCTTTACTTCCTTCATGGATAGTTTTTCAAGGTTATGATCCAAAAGTTAGAAGTTACATCAATGATAAAGCATTAAAAGATGTTTAGGATTGGATTTTGAGCTCAAGGGTGGATCATTGGTTTTATGAACTTGTTGGGTGGTCTTAAGCTTGGGTGGAGAGCTATATTGATGTTTTTTTGTGTTGTGCCAAACTTTTCTTTTATTTTAATTTTCACACAAAGCTCCTTTTAATTCATCATCCTGGAATTCTTGTAGTATATGTGTTGAAGCTTGTACATTAGTTTTCACATCAAATAATATGGGTTGTAAGAATGACCTCTACCTTGTAATGTTTTGAAACACACGTCAAGGAAAATCAAAAGTTTCATAAATTGTGTCCACATAAAATAATTATTTATGTGAAAAAAATTAAAACCTATTACTTCTCTAAAAGATAATTTAATATATCATTATTTTTAAAATGATCTCAAACCTTATATGACTCTTGGAAATGTTCAAGCAAACCATCCTTTACATTTGTAAAATTTTGTAAGAGAATTAGGTTCTTTGAAGTTGGAAGACCATATTGGCTTGTATGTGCATTATATGGATGCCAAATAAAGATTAGATGGTTCCTTGTTTTTTTCAATGTTGCATTTATTTTTGAGAATATCTTTATCTAGAGTTCCAATGTACATGTTTTTTATAAACATATTTCAAATTTAAGAATTGGAAATTTGCAAAAACAACTTATGCTAATGGTGATGATATAAAAATGGTTATGTTGGTATTAAATCAAACCTTTCAATTTTATCAATTTAGCAACATGACACACAAATGTATCTAATTATTTATATTGTCAATATTTCTAACAATTGTTGTGCCCTATAGTGGGGAATTATACCTAACAATACTTAAACAATACATCACAATACATCACAATTTCTAATTAAGTTTGTGGCTACTTGAAAACAAATTCAAATTTTAATATTGAATAACCACATTAGGAGATGGAATTTCATTTTATATATGTATTGTAGGTGAAATCAATTTTGTGTGGAATGTGTTTTCCAATTATGAATTTAATTTTTAGTATATTTGAAGCCAATTCCCAATTTTCTTGTTTTTAAATGGCCATAAATATTTCATTTGTTCTTTTATATCTACATTGCATCTGTGTTCAACATATCTTGTGGAATCAGGTGTCAACCACTATATTTAAAGTATTTTTTATATTGTGAATAGAATTTCCATCCTAGCTCAAACCAAATACAAATTTCCAAGATTATATTAGGAAAAAAAATTCAATTTTAAGTTGGATTTGTTAGTTTGTTTTATGGTCTTAAAATGACATTCCTAAGTTTCTCACTTTGATGCAATTGTTCAAGCAAATCAAAACTTTCATTTGTCAATTTTTGAAAAAAAAATTAGTAATTTGGTTGATAATAAATTTTTAAATGCATTATTCTTCAAGTGGCCATGATAAAAAAACCAAACACACATAGACAAATACACATCCTACACCAGTTCAACTCCTCCATTTTAATAATGTTGGTTCATTTCATGGTTTTGCAAATGAATCTCCTATAGTTCTCTCCTATTTTATCATGGTTATGAAATGTCATTGATGTCAATGGCCTCGTTTGTGGTGGTATTGTAGGGAGCCTTTGATGTTTAGACTTGGTTTGCCGTCCACTCCCCTAGATGATTCTACCACAACTTTCAACATTTCAACATCATCGTCGTTCCAAGATCCTTACATTCTAGGTGGAATTTGAAAGCTAGCTCTGACACGCTCCCAAGTCACGGGGTGAAACCCGCTTGAGGGTTTCACAAAGTCAAGTTGCGGAAAGTTGAACTTGATAGCACGCTCCCAGCTTCCAACTCTAGAAAGGGGTAGAGGGTCGAGTTGGGAGCCCCGGGATTAGACTAGGACGAGGGACTAACTTAACTCATGTGAATCTGCATCCAAAACACCACCCAAATCGGGTTAATTTAGCATTCGGGACACCCTTTGGTGTTGGGACTTGCCACGAGCATTTGGACACACAAGACTCACCACGACCCGGACTCGGGGGAAGCCACCACCTTCCCCCATATAGTATTCTCTGTGGCTGGTCGTGGAGGCTACATCCGAATGGCACAAATTCCCGGGACTCCCGAAATTGTCTCGACGGGACTCCCGGAACTTTGAACCGCCATAACTCCCGACTGCAGAGTTGGATCGCGACGAGGTCTGAACCAAAGTTGTAGCCCTCGTCGAGATCTTTTCAACGCCATGTCGCACGCTCAAATCGGACGTCGGGAAGAGGTC